>Ga0075425_100001251_pt1 | contig 24753 bp, 24 predicted proteins | sample SoiMethybrSBSTD4_FD_75300 | JGI IMG/M metagenome (GOLD analysis project Ga0075425, IMG submission 75300) | Bulk soil microbial communities from a Populus tree surrounding site in Tennessee, USA - Soil MetaG P. TD hybrid SBSTD4 | ecosystem: Environmental > Terrestrial > Soil > Tree plantation...
CCCCGGCAATTCGGGTTCCCCTAGCTCAGGTCGCCCTAGCTTGGGTCCCCGTAGCTTGGGTCCCCGTAGCTTGGGTCCCCGTAGCTTGGGTCCTGGTCGCCGTGGTTCCCGCCACTCAGGCTGCCCGCGCGCTCGTGAGTTCAGCGAGGGCTGAGGAAAAGGCCTCGAGCGTAAAGGCGACGTCGGCGTCGGTGTGGGCAAGCGAGATATAATACTTGCTCTCCCCTTTCAGGATGCCGCGTTGGCGCAGCAGGGCATTGCAGCGCTTCATGAGGGCTTCATCGCCGAGGGCGGAGCGATAGTCTGTCACCGGACGGTCCGTGAAGACGACATCAAACATCGGCGCGTCCCCGACCACGCGCGCCTTGACGCGGGCACGCGCCAAGATCTCGCTATAACCGTCCATCAGGGCACGACCGGTCTTGAAGATGCGTTCGTAGGCACCGGGCCGTTTGAGGATCTCGAGGGTCTTGAGGCCGGCCGCGGCGGCGATTGGATTGCCGGAAAGGGTGCCGATCTGTATCATAAAGGCCTCTTCCCCCACGGCCCCCTTATCGAAGTGGGCCATGATATCGGCGCGCCCAGCAATCGCCGCCAGCGGGAAGCCGCCGCCGATGGCCTTGCCGAGCGTGCATACATCGGGGGTGACACCGTAGTAAGCCTGGGCGCCGCCGTAGGCGAAGCGAAAGCCCGTCACCACCTCATCGAAGATGAGGACGAGGCCGTTCTCCTGGCTCAACTTACGCAGGCCCTCAAGAAAGCCCGGCTTGGGCGGGATCAAGCGCTGAAACGGCTCGACGATGATGCCGGCGAGCTCGGCCTTGTGCTCGCGAATGAGGCTCGCGACCGTGTCGAGATCGTTGAAGGGAGCGACCAGCACCTCCTCGCGCAGGCTCTTGGGGATGCCGGCAGAGTCCGGGATGGGTTGCGGGAAATTGCCGTATCGCTTTGGTGCCAAGCTCATCAGCCCGTAATCGCTCATGCCGTGGTAGCCGCCCTCAAATTTGAGGATCTTGTCGCGTCGGGTGAAGGCGCGCGCCAGGCGCATGGCATAGGCATCCGCTTCCGAGCCCGAGCTTACGAAGCGCACCTTCTCGGCGCAGGCCACCGCGTCGACGATCTCGGCAGCGAGGCGGATGCCGTAGGGATTGTTGGCAAAGAACGTGGTGCCCTTGGCGGCGATCTGCTGCACGACCTCCGTCACTTCAGGATGCGCGTGGCCGACGATCATAGGGCCGGAGCCCAAAAGGTAATCGATGTATTCGTTGCCGCTCACGTCCCAGATGTGCCCGCCCTTGCCCTCGGCGATGATCACCTCGTGGGTGACGTTGCCGAAGCCACCCCCCGGCAGCACGCCGCGGGCGGTCTCGACCAGCTCGCGTTCCTCCTCGCTCGACGTCTGTGCTGGCATGGGCGTTCTCTCCATGGTTTTGCCTTGGCCGCAGTTTCGCCTTGGCCCTGGATCTCTTTGGGCGACCCATGGCGCGATCCTAAAGGCCGTGTGCTCAAAGAACGCTACGCGCCTTGGCGCTCTGCGACAACTGGGTGGACCGCATAGGCACCCACCACATAGGCTAAGACGGGCCGCATGGCGCGGGCCAGGAGTGCGGCCCCACCGGTGAAGCGATCTCGCCACCGGCGTTTGGGCGCGGCGGCGGGTGGCGAACGGAGCTAGGTCGAGGCGTGGCGTTCCGCCCCGCCAGGAAGGGAAAGGGCGAGCCATGGTTGAGGACGGAGACAAGGCTCCGGATTTCGAGCTGCCGACGGATGGCGGGGGGACGCGCAAGCTTTCGCGCCTCAAGGGCAGGCCCGTCGTCCTTTATTTCTATCCCAAGGACGACACCTCGGGCTGCACGGCGGAAGCCAAGGACTTCTCGCGCCTGGCCGCGGATTTCGATGCGGCCGGTGCGGAGGTGATCGGCGTTTCACCCGACGGCGTGGAAAGCCACCAGAAGTTCCGCCGGAAATATGACCTTGCGATCACGCTGGCCGCCGATGCGGACAAGGCGGTGGCGCGAGCCTATGGCGTGTGGGTCGAGAAGTCGATGTATGGGCGCACGTACATGGGCGTGGAGCGCTCCACGTTCCTGATCGACGGCAAGGGCCGTATCGCCAGAAGCTGGCGCAAGGTCAAGGTGCCGGGTCACGCCGAAGAGGTGCTGGCAGCAACCAAGGCGCTCGTGCAATAGGAGGGTCTCAACCACGCCCCTCGAACGGCATCTTCGTCGCCTTGATCTGCATGAAGAGCACGTTGGTGTCGAGCGGCAGGCTCGCCATGTAGCGGATGGCACTGCCGCAGTGCTCTACGTCCATCACCGGCTCCGGCGTCACGGCACCGTGCGCCTGCATGACGCCGGCCTTCATGCGTCCGCCCATGGCGGTGTCGGCGTTGCCGATGTCGAGTTGGCCGCAGGCAATGTCGTGCTTGCGTCCGTCGAGAGCAATGCACTTGGTGAGGCCGGTGATGGCGTGTTTGGTCGCCGTGTAGGGCGCCGAATTGGGCCGCGGCGTGTGCGCCGAGATCGAGCCGTTGTTGACGATGCGCCCACCCTTGGGAGTTTGGCTTTTCATGATCTTGATGGCCTCCTGCGCGCACAGGAACGATCCCGTGAGGTTGGCATCGACCACCGACTGCCATTGCTGGAAGGTGAGCTCTTCCATCGGCACGGCCGGCGCGCCGAAACCTGCATTGTTGAAGAGGAAGTCGAGGCGGCCGAAGGCCTTCTTGGTCTCGGCGAATAGCATCTTCACGTCTTCGGGCTTGCCCACGTCGGCACGGACGGCGAGCATCTTGCCGCCGCCGGCATTGGCCAACCCCACGGTCTTGTCGAGCTCCTCCTTGCGGCGACCGGCGACCACCACATTCCAACCGTCAGCTTGCAATGCGAGGGCCGATGCCCGGCCGATGCCGCTGCCTCCGCCGGTGACGAGCGCGACTTTGCCATGCGACGCCATGTGAAACTCCCTTTGTGCCTGCTGATTGTACCGGCTGACGCGTTGCGTGGGGCTCAGCGTAACCTGATCGGGAGCACGCGTCACCCAAGAACCCGGATGGATCCGACAAGGCGGCCCCCGCGTTTGGCATTTCTATCGTGAGACTGGCAAGCCCTGCCGATCTTTGCCCATTGCGAGGTCCGCACCTGAGGGGGCATTGCAGTGTGGACCCGGCGGGGAGCACGACATGCGGGGCACGACTGTGGAATGCAAGACACGCGGGAAGCACCACTTGCGGGAAGCACGACATGCGGGGGGGCTCTACAGCGGCGCGTTGCCGCGGAGGGGGACGACGCGCAGCGCCGCCTTGGCCGCACCGGTTGGGGCGGGCGGGATGGGTAAAGGACTGCCACATACTTCAATTGTGTGTGAGGCCCCGGCTCTCAGTTTGACAAGGTGCGCTTCTCGACGATAGTCAACCACATGGTTTACTATAGAGACGGTGCGCTCGATCGCGCCTTTGGGGCGCTTGCCGATCCGACACGGCGAGCGATCCTCGACCGCCTGACGCGGGCGGATGCATTGGCGGTGAGCGACATTGCCGCGCCGTTCCAGGTATCGCTGCCGGCGGTCATCAAGCATCTCGATGTCTTGGCGCGTGCCGGCCTTATTGCTCGGACCAAATCAGGGCGGACGGTGCGCTGCACTCTGACGCCCGCGCCAATGGAAACGGCTATGCAGTGGCTGAGCCGCTATGAGCGCTTCTGGAGCGAGAAGCTCGATCGATTGGCGGCCTTTGTTGAGGAGAACGCATGCTCACCAAGCCCAGCCTCACCCTCAAGCGCAAACTCAAGGCGACGCCTGCGCAAGTCTTCAGCGCGTGGGCGGACCCGAAAAAAATAGTGCACTGGTTCGGACCAAACGAGACCCAAGGCGGTTCCGTTGCGGCCGAGATGGATGTGCGCCCCGGAGGGCGCTACCGCATCAGGTTCAAGACGCAGGACGGTGAACACCACGAGGTCGGCGGCGTCTACCGCGAGGTGGTCCTCGACAGCCGCCTGGTCTTTACCTGGGCCTGGCATTCCACACCCGACCGCCAGTCGCTCGTGACCGTGACGGTGGCAAAGGACGGCGACGGCACTTTGCTGACGCTCAACCACGAGCAGTTCTTTGACGAGGAGGCGCGCGATGGCCACCAGCGCGGATGGACCGGCACGCTCGAGAAGCTCGATGGCTACCTGTCGTAGCGGAGCGTGACACAACTAGGAAAAGGAGACCAGCATGGCAAGGACGGCAACCGCCAAGCGCGCCGAGAAGCGCGCCGAGCCGCAGGCGGCCACGGCGTGGGCGCACGGCAACTTTCACTGGAACGAGCTCAGGACGCGCGATGTTGAGCGTGCCAAGCGCTTCTACAAGGAGACCATCGGCTGGACGTATGAGGCCATGCAGACGCCGGACGGCCAGCCCTACTGGGTGGCGATGGCAGGTGGCAAGCCGGTCGCAGGCATGTTCACGCTGACCTCGCCGCAGTTCGATGGCGTGCCGGAAAGCTGGATCGGCTTCCTCGCCGTCGACGATGTGGACAAGCGCGTCACCAAAGCGACCCGAGCCGGGGCCAAGCTGGTGATGCCGATCTTTGACGTTCCCAATGTCGGCCGCATTGCCATGCTGATGGAGCCGGGCGGCGCGGGCATCGGCTGGATGACGCCTATCGGGTGAGCCCCTGACCGAGCTCCCGAGGCGCCGTTCGCGAGCCCCAAGGGGACCAAACGCCCCGGCCGGAGGCGCTGCGGGCGCCACGCAGCCTCAAGGAGCGCATCGCCGGCACGCAATCGGTTGGGCACATTGCCAACACCGGGGCCAACACCAGCCGACAGCAGGGCCAACACCAGGGCCAACAGCAGGGGCACCGATGCCGCGCATGATTCTCTCAGGCTCGGTTCGCGAGCACGCCGGCGGACTTGGCACCATCGAAGTTGGGGGTGCAACAGCGGCAGCGGCGATCCAATCCTTGGAGGCGGCCTACCCGGCACTGCGCGGCTGGATCGTCGACGAACGGGGCGCGCTGCGCCGTCACGTCAAGCTGTTCCGGCGCGGCGAGGCGATCGCGCTCGATGCGCCGGTCGCGCCTGCCGACGAAGTCCACATCGTTGCCGCAATCTCAGGAGGGTGAAACATGACCGAATTGCTGGTGGGCACCAAAAAGGGCCTCATGGTTCTGCGCGGCAGCGGCGGCCGCCCGCTCGAGATCGCCGGGCGCGCGTTCGCCGGCGAGGTGGTGGAGTTTGCCACGCGCGACCGGCGGAGCGGCCGCTATTTCGCGGCGGTCACACACGGTCAGTTCGGCCCGCACCTCTTCTTCGCCGACGATCCGACCAAGGCGTGGGCGCAGGCAGAGGGGCCGGCCTTTCCGACGGCGGCCAAAGCGGCCGTTGAGCGCATCTGGGTGGTCGAGCCCGGCATCGGCGATGGCATCCTTTGGTGCGGCGTGGCGCCGGCTGCCCTCTTTCGCAGCACCGACGGTGGCAAGTCCTGGGCTCTCGTAGAGGGGCTGTGGAACGTGCCCGAGCGCGGCAATTGGGAACCTGGCGCCGGCGGGCTGTGCCTGCACTCGATCTGCCCCTGGCCTGGCGATGCGAAGCGCCTTGCAGTGGGCATTTCCTCGGCCGGCGTTTGGCTCACCGAGGACGCGGGTCGAAGCTGGCGGCGCAGCGTTGGCGGCCTGGTGCCGCGCTATCTGCCCGAGGAGGCGCGCAAGGACACGCACGCTTACTGCGTGCACAACATGCACCGCGCGCCGCGCCAGCCGCACACGCTCTACATGCAGTTCCACGGCGGTGTCTACCGTTCGGACGATGGCGGAGAAAGCTGGAACGACATCGGCAGCGACCGCGGGCTGCCATCGGATTTTGGTTTCCCGCTTGTGGTCGACCCCCACGACCCCGATCGTGCCTACATCATCCCGCTCAAGGCGGATGCCGACCGAGTGACGCCGGACGGGTGCGTGCGCGTTTATGAGACCTCAGACCGCGGTAGCACCTGGGTTGCGCGCGGCGACGGCCTGCCGCGATCGCAGGCCTACCTCACGGTTTTGCGCCAGGCCTTCTGCAGCGACGGCGGCAACCCGCTTGGGCTCTACTTCGGGGCCACCTCGGGCGAGGTGTTCGGATCGGTGGACGGGGGACGTACCTGGTCGACGGTGGCCGAGCGGCTGCCGCCCGTGGCCTCGGTGCGATGCGGGGACAACTAGGCAACGCAGGAGCAAGAGCGATGCACAAGATCGTGTCGGCCGAGCAGTGGCTGGCGGCCCGCAAGAGCCTATTGGCCAAGGAGAAGGAGTTCACCCGGCTGCGCGACGACCTGAGCCGGCAACGCCGCGAACTGCCGTGGGTCAAGGTGGAAAAACCATACGAGTTCGATGGTCCAAACGGGAGGGAGACGCTGTCGGATTTGTTCGCCGGTCGCAGTCAGCTGATCGTCGACCATTTCATGTTTGGCGCCGACTGGCAGGAGGGTTGCCCGAGCTGCTCGTTCTGGGCCGATGGCTACGATGGCATCGTCGTCCATCTCGAGCACCGCGATGCCTCCTTCGTGGTGGTTTCTACGGCCCCCCTCGAGAAGCTTCAAGCCTACCGCAAGCGCATGGGGTGGGCCTTCAAATGGGTGTCGTCGTACAACAACGATTTCAATCGCGACTATCACGTGTCCTTCACGCCCGAAGAGCAGAAGACGGCGGTCTACAACTTCCGCGCCGCCGGCTTTGGCTCATCGGAGGCACCGGGCATCAGCGTCTTTGCCAAGGATGCGGCCGGCGACGTCTTTCACACTTACTCCTGCTATGCGCGTGGGCTCGATCCGCTCAACGGCGCCTACCAGCTCATCGATCTCCTTCCCAAGGGACGCGATGAGGACGGGCTGGCGCACCCCATGGCGTGGGTGCGTCGCCACGACAGGTACGACGGTTGATTGAAGCTGAACCCGGCTTTCGCAGCCCCCTTGTGAACCCCGAGAGAAAAGGAACCCCTCATGAAACTTTATGGCTTCCCACCCTCCCCCAACACCTGGAAGGTTCGAGCCGCAGCGCACCACATGGGGCTGCCTCTGGAGTTGGAGCTCGTCGACCTGACGAAGGGCGCGCAACGCAAGCCCGAGTACTTGGCGCTCAACCCCACCGGCCGCACTCCGACCCTCGTCGACGGCGACTTCAGGCTGTGGGAATCGGCGGCAATCCTGCAGTATTTGGGCCACAAGAAAGCGACCGAGCTTTGGCCCAATGACCCCAAGGCGCGCGCCGACATCATGCGCTGGCAAAGCTGGCATCTTCAGCACTGGAGCCGCGGCGTGAACGGCTTCGTGTTTGAGAACCTGGTCAAGAGCATCTTGCGCAGCGGCGACCCCGATCCTAAGGCGCTGGCGCAGGCGGGAGAGCTCTTCCATCAGGACGCTTCGGTATTGGAGAAGCACCTTGAGCGCCACCCCTATCTTGTGAACGACACGTTGACGCTCGCGGACTTTACGGTGGTGGCGCCGCTGTTTCTGGCCGAGCGAGCAAAGATACCGCTCGAGCCCTACGCCAACATCCGCCGCTGGTTTGGCACGCAGGCGGCCCTGAAAGCCTGGACCGAGACCGCGCCCAAGCCGTAAGGGACGCCTTCCACATAGCTGCTCATCTCCTGAGCGGAAGGTGATGGGCATCATCGTCACATTGCGCAGGGGCCCCGGACGAACGCGCCCGCGCGCCTTGGCGCATTTTCTGGCATGCCTATCGCCCCGCCATGTACTAGGCTTGTCGTAACCGGGGTTGGCCAAAGGTTGACCCAGGGTCGACCCGGGTCGAATTGCGTGCAGCAGGAAGCCACGCGCGCACCCCAGGGACCCGGCAAGGGATCCAAAAAGGGGATCCCAACCAGGGAATTCGCGAGGGCCACGCAGGGCCATGGACGGCCACGGGGCGGTGCGAGGTCAAGCATGGTGCAGGCGTGGTGCAGGCGTGGCGTAGTCAGGGAGGACGTCGATGAGGCTTGGGATACTGCTTCGCTATGGGGGGCTCGCGGGCGGCCCGCCGATGGATCATGTGCTCGAGGCCGAGCGCCTCGGCTATCACTCGGTTTGGTGCGGTGAAGCCTATGGCAACGATGCCGTAAGCCCCATTGCGTGGGTGCTGGCGCGCACCAAGACCATCAACGCTGGAACCGGCATCATGCAGATGTCGGCCCGCACCCCGGCCTGCGCTGCGGCAACGGCCGCAACGTTGCAGGCCATGTCCGGCAACCGCTTTCTCTTAGGGATTGGCCCCTCGGGGCCGCAGGTGATCGAAGGCTGGCACGGCATGCCCTACGGCAAGCCGCTGGTGCGCACCCGCGAGTACATCGAGATCGTGCGCCAGGTGTTCGCCCGCGAGGCGCCGCTCACGCACAAGGGCCAGCACTACACGATCCCCTACGCGGGACCTGATGCCACGGGCCTCGGCAAGCCGCTCAAGAGCACGATGCATCCCGACCCTCGTCTCAAGATCTATACGGCCGCATTTTCGCCGGCCGGATTGCGCGTGGCCGGCGAGCTGGCGGATGGCGTGCAGCCCATCTATATGAGCCCGGAGCGGACAAGCCTCATCACCGAGCCGGTGCTCGCGGGAATGGCCGCAGCCGGTGGCGGCAAGACGCTCGCCCAATTTGATGTCGCCCCCTTTGTCCGCGTCGCCATGGGCAAGGATTTGCAGGCGTGCCGCAACGCGCTCAAGCCGGAAATGGCGCTCTACATTGGCGGCATGGGTGCGCGCACGAAGAATTTTTACAACGACTACGTCAAGCGCTTGGGCTTTGAGGCAGCGGCCGGCAAGATCCAGGACGCCTTCCTCGGTGGGCGCAAGGAGGAGGCTGCCGCGGCGGTGCCCGACGCGCTGATCGACGAGACGGCGCTCGTGGGCCCGCCCGATCGCATCAAGGAGCGGCTGCAGGTATGGAAGGCGGCAGCCAACGACCATGGCGTTGGCACCATGCTGCTCGGCGGTGCCAGCATCGAAGCCTTGCGCGTTTGTGCGGAGGCGGTGCTTTGACGGGCACGCGCCGGCAGCATGGCGCATTTGCCTGAGGCGCGCGGCCCATGACGTTCTCGGGGACGTTTTCGAGCCTGGGCGTGGTTGGTGGCGGTGCATGGGGCACCGCGCTTGCGCAAACCCTGTGCCTCTCCGGGCGCAAGGTATGCCTATGGGCGCGGGAACCGGAGGTGGTGGCCGAGATCAACGCCAATCACACGAATTCGGCATTCCTCCCGGGTGTGACGCTCAACGCGGGCCTGCAAGCCACCACGCAGCTTGCCCTCATCGCCCGACAGGACGCCGTGCTGATGGTGGCGCCTGCCCAGCATGTGCGCGCGGTGGCTGCCGCGCTCGCCCAGCATCTGCCGGCGGGCAAGGCCGTCCTGTTGTGCGCCAAGGGTCTGGAGCAGGCGACGGGCAAGCTCCTGGGCGAGGTGCTTGGCGAAGCGATCCCGCGCGCAAGCCAAGCCGTGCTATCGGGGCCGAGCTTTGCCTTCGACGTTGCGCGAGGGCTGCCCGCGGCCCTCACGCTTGCCACCGCGGACGAGAGCCTTGGCGAGGCGCTGGCGACCACGCTCGGCTCGCGCACGCTGCGCATCTACTGGTCGAGCGATGCGGTGGGCGTGCAGCTGGGAGGCGCGGTAAAGAACGTTCTTGCCATCGCCGCCGGCATCGTCGACGGCAAGGGGCTGGGTGCCAGCGCGCACGCCGCCCTCGTGACGCGCGGGTTTGCCGAGCTGCGTCGCTTCGGCGAGGCGTTGGGTGCGCGCGCCGACACGTTGATGGGCCTCTCAGGCCTCGGCGATCTCATCCTCACCTGCGGCAGCCCGCAGTCGCGCAACATGAGTCTCGGACGCGCACTGGGGTTAGGAGAAACGCTGACCTCGGTGCTGGGTGCCCGTCGGTCGGTGGCGGAGGGCGTTTGGACGGCGGCGGCGGTTGCCAGAGTGGCAAGGGAGAAGGGCGTCGACATGCCGATCTCGCTTGCCGTCGATGCGATTGTCGCGGGCCGAGTGACGGTCGATGCCGCGATCGAGGCGCTGCTGTCGCGCCCGCAGCGGGCCGAGTCCTGAACCGCCATTGCGCCACATGCGGCCCTGAGGGACGGTTGCAGCACGGGTCCAACAACGCCCACGCCGAGGGCGGTGCGCGGGTTGGCCCAGAGCCCAGGCCCAGGTGGTGGTGCGGCCGACCGCGCACCGGTCTTCTCACGCGAAATCCCGCAAACTCGCAAGGAGGCTCGCGCGCTTTGCTGGCCCGAGCCGGCGCGCAAGATTGGCCTCGTGCGCTGCGGCCAACGGCTTCATGCGCTTGAGTTCCCCCTGCCCTCTACGGGTGAGGACGAGAGCGTGGGAGCGCCGGTCGTGCGGCGAGGCCCGACGCCGTATCAGGCCGCGACGTTCAAGGCCATCCAACAGGCGCACGAGGCGCGCGCGCTCGATGCCCAGCCGCTCCGCAACGTCGGCCTGCGACAGGCCCGAATTGGCCTCGATCACGACCAACACCGCGTATTGCGCGGGGCGGATGTCGAGGCTCGCCAGCGAGCGCACGAAATCGTGGAACACCCACACCTGCAGCCGCCGCACGAAGTAGCCCAAATGCCCCTCGAGCACGCCAAGATCGAGCGACTGCCGGCGGCGGCGCAAGCGCTCTCGCGCTCGGGGAGGCGCTTGGCCGACGCGTCTGCGCGCATAGTCGGGGCCTTGTCGCTCGGCCACGGAGGCGTCCCCTTTCGTGGTTGAGACATTTGTTGCACTTTGCAACAAAATGGTGACATGAACGCCTGCGCGAGAGGCAATGTCAAAGGCGACGGCTGGTGCATTGGAGGGCGGCTCAACGGTAGTCTGGCCAACGATGGTCTGGCCAACGATGGTCTGGCCAACGGTGGTTTGGCCAACGGTGGTATTGAGCTCGGTGTTGGGCTCGTTGGTGAGCTTGGGCGATCCCCAAGTCCAATCAGGGAGGATGGTTATGAAGCCTGGTTTCGATCGCACGGCGCGCATGTCGGAGGCTCCCATGACGCGGCGCCGCTTCGTGGGTGTGGGCCTGGGCGCTGGCCTCGCCGGCTCGCTCGCCGCGCAATCATTTGCGATCGCCAGGGCCCAAGGTGCCGCCGTTGGCGCTCCCTTGAAGGTGGGCGTGCTGCTGCCGCGTTCGGGCGTTCAGGCCGGGATCGGCCAGGACTGCCAGCGCGGTGTCGACATCGCGCCCGGCATCCTGAAGGACCTGGGGTTGCCGGAGCTGGCGATCATGAACGCCGACACCGAGACCAATGTCGAAGTCGCCCGCGCACGCGCCGAGCGGTTGATCGGCGAGGGTGCACAGCTCATTGTCGGCGCCTTCGACTCAGGTCAGAGCACGGCCATCGCCCAGGTCGCCGAGCAGAAGGGCATCCCTTACGTGATCAACATCGCCGCTGCCCCACCGATCACCGAGCAGGGCTACAAGTTCGTGTTCCGCAATTTTCCGACGGCGTCGATGATCCTCGCCGACGCCTTTGCCAACCAAAAGGAAATCTTTGCGGCCGTGGGATCGGCACCGAAGTCAGTGGTCTTCATGCACGTCAACGATACCTACGGGACCTCGATGCAAAAGGGCATCGATGCGGTCTTGAGCAAAGCCGACATGCCCTACAAGATCCTGGATACGATCGCCTACGACCCGGCCGCGCGCGACCTCTCGGTCGAGGTGGCCAAGGCTAAGGCGACCGGGGCCGAAGCACTGCTGCTGGTGAGCCGACTGAATGATGCCATGCTGCTCACGCGCGAGCTCGTCAAGCAGCGCTGGACGCCGATGGCGGTGCTCAGCATGGGCCCTGGCTGGTACGAGGACCAGTATCTCAAGACGCTCGGGCGACTGGCCGATGGTCCCATCAGCTTCGTGCCCTGGTACGATCCCAACAAACCCCTGAGCAAGGCGCTGGAGGCGGCGCTGGCCAAGGCTCATCCCGATGTCAACCTCAACACCAACCACATCTACACCTTCGAAGCGCTGTTGATTGCTGCCGACGCCTACAAGCGGGCGGGTTCGGCCGATCCCAAGGCATTGGCAGACGCCATCCGCGCCACTGATATCGGCAACAATGTGAGCATCGGCCCGGGCATCCGCTTCGACGCCAAGGGCCAGAACGCCACTTTGAAGAACGCCGCGATCCAGAACCGCGGCGGCAAGCTGGTGACCATCGCACCAAAGTCTGCCGCCAACGCCAAACCCGAGTGGCCCTTGGGTCCCTACGACAAGCGCGGCTGATCCCATCGCGTCGCTTGCGGCCTCGCTCAGGTGCGGCCTGCGGGCGCTGTGGCAGGAACGTGTGGTGCCCGCGGAGATCTATCTCAACGTCGCCGTTAGCGGTCTGCTGACCGGCCTCGTCTACGGCCTGATGGCGCTTGGACTATCGGTCATCTTCGGGGTGGTGCGGATTGTCAATTTCGCGCACGGCGAGATGATGACGATCGCCATGTATCTCGCGGTTGCGTTGTTCTCAGCCTACCGGCTCGATCCCCTGGCAATGCTGGTGCCGATCGCCGCGGTGCTGTTCGCGTTGGGCTACGTCATGCAACGTGGATTGATCAATCCCTTCATCAATCGGCCCGAGCACAGCCAATTCATGCTGCTGGTTGCTGCGGCGCTGATCATGGTCAACGCGCTCTTGATCGCGTTCGGTCCCGATGCGCGGGGCGTGCAAACCTCATACGCCTTCGCGAGCTACGCCTTGGGTCCGCTGATTGTCGATGCCACCAAGGCCTATGCGGGACTTGCCGCCGTGACCGTGGCCGCGGGCCTGTTTGCCTTCTTCCGCTACACGCTGATCGGCAAGGCCATCCGCGCCTGCGCCGACAACTATGCCGGCGCTCTGGTGGTCGGGCTCGACGTGAAGCGGCTCTATGCGCTCACCTTTGCCATCGGCTCGGCCTGCGTCGGCGCCTGCGGGTCGATGATGGTGCTGCTCGTCGACGTGACCCCGCCACTGGGACCCACTTACACGCTCCTTGCCTTTGTGATCGTCATCACCGGCGGGCTTGGCTCGATGGCGGGTGCGCTCTTGGGCGGCGTGCTGATCGGCGTGACCGAGGCCTTGGGCGGGCTCCTATTCACTCCCTCGGCCAAGAGCATGTTCACCTTTGCCATTCTCGTGGTGGTGCTGCTGTTCCGTCCGCAGGGCCTCCTCGGCAAACGGCTCACATGATCCTTCTCCTCACCGACGGCGTTCCTCGGCGCGTGCTCAAGCTGCTGGCAGGCCTTTCGCTGGTTCTCCTTGCCGCCCCGCTGGCGGCCAGCGACTATCTGATCACCGTGCTGATCCTGGTTCTCTACTTTGCCTACGTCGGCCAGGCCTGGAACCTCATGATGGGCTTTGCCGGCCAGCTATCCTTGGGTCACGCGCTCTACGTCGGGCTTGGCGCCTATGCGGCGGCGGCCCTTTACGTGCACTTCGGTGTGGGCCCATGGCTGGGGCTTTGGGTGGCCATGGCGAGCTCGGCCGCGGTTGGTGCCACCATTGGCTTCCTGGCCTTTCGCTTTGGCGTCGGCGGCGTCTATTTTGCCATTCTCACCATCGCGTTTGCTGAGTTTGCCCGCATTGGCTTTGACCATTGGGGCTGGCTCGGCGGATCGGCCGGCTTGTTCCTGCCGGTCGCCAACTATGCGCGCAACGACATCCTGACGCTCCGCGGCAGCCCGACCATGTTCTACTATGTGATGCTGACCATGACGGCGGCCGCCTTCGTCCTGTGCCACGCCTTGCTCCGAAGCCGGATCGGCTATTATTGGCTGGCGATCCGCGAAAGCCCGGATGCTGCCCAGGCGCTCGGCATCGACATCTTCCGCTGCAAGATGGTGGCGGTGATCATCTCCGCGGCTATGACGTCGCTCGGCGGCGTGCTGTTTGCGTTTTACTACAACAATCTCTTCCCCGAGCAGATCTTCCACATCTCGCGCTCCATCGAGCTGATCCTGGGCCCCATCATCGGCGGCATCGGCACCCTCGCTGGTCCCATCGTCGGGGCGTTCCTGTTGTCGACGTTGGCCGAAGGGCTGAGCGAGATCATGCGCTGGGTGGGCATCGACCTGCCGGGGATCAAGCAGGTCTTCTATGGATTTTGCCTGCTGGGGGTGGTGTTGTTCCTGCCCGATGGGGTGTGGCCGCCGCTCGGCCGCTGGCTTGGACTTGGGCGTGAAGAGGGCGACCGCGAGAGCGGCGAAGGCGAACGATGACGGCCTTGCTCGAGGTCGCCCACATCTCCAAGAGCTTCAGCGGACTAAAGGCCCTGGAGAACGTCAGCTTCGTTGTGCCGGAGGGCTCCATCATCGGCTTGATCGGGCCCAACGGAGCCGGCAAGACCACCTGTTTCAACGTGATCGCCGGGGTCACCCAGGCCGATGCCGGCGAGGTGCGACTTGCCGGCCAGCGCATCGACGGCTGGCGGCCCGACCAGGTCTGCCGCGCCGGCATCGGCCGTACCTTCCAGCTGGTCAAGCCGTTCGCCGGCTTGAGCGTGATGGAGAACGTGGTCGTGGGTGCCCTCAACGCGTGCGCCAGCGTGCGCGCGGCCAAGGTCAGGGCCGGGGACATCATTGAGCAGTTGGGGTTGGCAGAGAAACGCCGCGACGTGGCCGCATCCCTTACCCTGCCCGAGCGCAAGCGGCTTGAGGTGGCGCGTGCGCTCGCCACCGGCCCACGCTTGCTCATGCTCGACGAAGTGATGGCGGGCTTGCGACCGACCGAAACGGACCACATGGTCGCTCTGTTTCGCGCGCTCAACGCCAACATGGGCCTCACCATCCTACTCATCGAGCACGTGATGCGCGCCGTCATGGCATTGTCGAGCGGGCTCATCGTGCTCAATCACGGGCAGGTCATCGCCGCCGGTCCTCCCGCCGAGGTGACGCGCGATCCTGCCGTGCTCGAATGCTATCTGGGCGAGGAGGCCCTATGATGGGCCGAGGCTGTTGCCCATGATCCTTCGCGTCGAGGGTGTTGATCTCTTCTACGGCGACGCACAGGCGCTCGACGGCGTCTCGCTTGATGCCGAGGAAGGTGAGCTCATCGCCATTGTCGGCGCCAATGGCGCGGGCAAATCGAGCCTCATCCGCACGATTGCCGGCATTGAGACGCCGCGCGCGGGCCGCATCTTCTTTCGCGACAGCGACATCACTGGGTTGCCCAGCTATCGCATTTGCAACCTTGGCATCGGCCAGGTCGCCGAGGGACGGCAGATCTTCCCCTCGCTGACGGTCGAGGAGAACCTCGAGATGGGCGCGCTGTTGCCGCGGGCACGCGCCAAGATGGCCGAAACCATGCGTGAGGTGTTCGCCACCTTCCCGCGCCTTAAGGAGCGCCGGGGCCAACTGGCCGGGACCATGTCAGGGGGCGAGCAGCAAATGCTGGCAATCGGGCGCTGCCTGATGGGAAGACCCGAGCTCATCATGTTCGACGAGCCCTCGCTGGGGCTGGCACCGACCTTGGTGCAGGAGCTGTTTCGCACCGTTCGCACCTTGAACGAGCGCGGTCTCACGGTGCTTCTGGTCGAGCAAAATGTGGTCGCATCGCTCAAGCTTGCCAAGCGCGCGTATGTTTTGGAGAACGGCTCTATTGTCATGCGGGGCAGCGGTGCCGAGCTCATCGCCGATGACCGCGTGCGCCAAGCCTATCTGGGCGTGGAGACGGCAGGGCGCAAATCACCGTTGCGCGGGTGACAGCAAGGCAAAAAGCATCACGCTCATGTAGGCCGCGCCGACGCGCCAATAGTCGGTGAGTGGGCCACCCTCGCAGCAAAACCCCAGCCGCTCTACCAGGCGGATCGAGGCGGAATTGTCGGGATGGATCAGGGCCTGAATGCGGTGCACGCCCAGGTCATCAAAGCAGTGGGCGAGGAGCGCGCGCATCGCCTCGCTCATGAGACCCTTGCCCTGCCGCTTCGGGCAAAGGATGTAGCCCACTTCCAGCCGACGATTGTGCGCCTCGCGATGGTGGTAGTTGACCATGCCGATGCACGCGTCGCTCTTCTTGTCGGCGACCGCCCAGGCGAGAAACGAATAAGGGCTCGTGCTCTTGACAAGATACTTGAGCCGGCGTGCGCTTTCCGCTTCCGTCTTTGAGGGCGGGAAATTCCAGTAGCGCATGGCCACCGCGTCGCCAAAACAGGCGTGGAGCCCCGTGAGATCGCGCGCCGTGAAGCGCCGCAGGCGCAGGCGCTTGGTGGTTAGGATGGGATGGCCCTGATCCTTGTCGGCTTTCGCCACACTCACCCCCTGTTCCTCGACCCTCAACGCTCAACTTCAACCCTCAACGCTCATGGCACGCGATCGCTCGCGCCGGCCCATCGCGCGTTGTCGATGGCGCCGGCCTGTTGCGCAAGAGCGGCCAAAGCGCTTCAAGCGTTGCCGATCAGGATACCGGCGGCAAAGACGATGAGACCACCCACCACGACTTCGAATGCGGCGCGCAGGAATTTGGTGTCCATGTAACGGGTCCTGATCCAGGCGATCGCCCACAGCTCGATCAGCACGACCAGCACCGCCAACGCGGTGGCAAGGCGGAATTCGCCGATCAGGTAGGGCAGGGCGTGACCGATCCCGCCGACCGCCGTCATCAGCCCGGTGATGAAACCGCGCAGCAGCGGATGGCCGCGGCCGGTGAGCTCGCCGTCGTCCGACAGGGCCTCGGCAAAGCCCATGGAAATGCCGGCGCCGACGGCGGCGGCCATGCCCACCAGGAAGGTTTGCCAGGTGTCGTGGGTGGCGAAGGCAGCGGCGAACAGGGGCGCCAGCGTTGAGACGGATCCGTCCATGAGCCCGGCGAGCCCCGGCTGCACGATCTGCAGCACGAACATGCGCCGGCGCGTTTCCTCTTCGGCGTGCTGGGCGCTGGGCGTGAGGTGTTGGGCGCCCAGCCGCTGCGCCAGGGTGATGTGCGAGCGTTCCGCTTCGGCGAGGTCGCCCAAGAGCTTGCGCACGCTGGCATCAGAGGTGCGGGTGAGCGCACGCTCATAGAAGCGGCGCGCCTCGAACTCCATGATCTCGGCCTGCTTGCGCACCCGGTCGAGCCCCAGCGGCCGCACGATCCACAGGGGTTCGTGCCGGGCAAAGCCTCTGACATCGTGGCGTCGGATGAGCGGGATGTGCTCGCCGAACTTCGCACGGTGCAGGTCGATCAGCTGGCGGCGGTGCTCGTTTTCCTCAGCCGCCATTGCGTTGAACACCTTGGCCGACGCCGGGAAATCCGCCTTCAACCCTTCCGCATAATCCGCATAGATGCGCGCATCCTCCTCCTCGGCCGAGATGGCGAGCGCAAGGATCTCCTGCTCCGTCAGCTCCGAAAATGCCTTCATCGCACGCCCCTTGCCATACTCCCTTCGACGTGCGGCCCGGCGAACAGGGATCAGTCGATCGCCGGCATGGCGAACGGGTGGGCCATCTCGTAGGCACGCGCCACGCCCAGCACGAGCGCATCGCGATCAAGCGCCGCAACGGCCTGCAGGCCGACGGGAAGGCCCCTCTGCGTGAAGCCACAGGGGATATTGGCGGCCGGCTGGCGCGACATGTTGAAGGGATAGCTGAAGGGCGTCCAGTCGATCCAGATCTCCTCGGTATTCGGATCATTGAGATCTTGCCCCACCGGCAGGGCCGGTACCGCCACCGTCGGGGTGAAGAGGACGTCGTAGCGCGCGAGAAAGGCATTGGTCTTTTGCATGAGCTCGGCGCGCTCGGCCTCGGCCGCGATGAGGTCGACGGCGCTGAGCCGCGCGCCATGCTCGGCGGCTGCGGCAAATCCAGGATCGAGCTGCGCGCGCTGGGCGGCGTTCATGCCGGCGACGATCTTGGCACACCCCGCGGTCCACAGCGTCCAGAATGCATCGCGCGGACAGGCAAAGCCGGGATCGGCAGCCTCGACCTGTGCCCCCAACCCCTGCAGCGTGCGCACGGCGGCCTCGACCAGGCGCTCAACCTCGGGATCAACCTTGGCATAGCCGAGCGTCGGGCTAAATGCGCAGGCAAGACCTTTGACGCCAGCGTCGAGGCCGGAGCGGTAATCGCGCTGCGAGATAGGGAGCGCATAGGGATCGCGCGCGTCCCAGGCGGCGATTTGGGTGAGCATCAGCGCGGCGTCTTCCACCGTGCGCGTCATGGGTCCGGTGTGGGAGACCACCGCAAACGGGCTCGGCGGTGCGGAGGCGACGAGGCCGAAGGTCGGTTTGATGCCGAACACCCCGGTAAAGGAGCTCGGGATGCGAATGGAGCCGCCACCGTCGCTGCCAAGGTGCAGCGGACCCATGCCGGTGGCCGCCGCCACCGCCGCACCGGCGCTGCTGCCGCCGGGCGTGTGCTGCCGGTTCCAAGGGTTGCGCGTGATGCCGGTGAGCGGGCTATCGCCGATGGCTTTCCAACCGAACTCCGGTGTCGTCGTCTTGCCGAGAAGCACCGCGCCCGCCTCGCGCAGACGCGCGACCATAGGGGCATCCTCGTTCCAGGGCTGGTCGCGGGGCACCGATTTGGAGCCGCGCAGCGTCGGCCATCCGCGGGCAATCATCACGTCCTTCACGCTCGTCGGCACGCCGTCGACGAGGCCGACCGGTGCCCCCCGCATCCAGCGCGCTTGCGAGGCGCGGGCGGCCTTCAGCGCGGCCTCCTCATCGATCAGAAGGAAGGCGTTGAGCGAGGCCTGCAGCTGGCGCATGCGGGCAAGCACGGCCTGCGTCACTTCGACGGGCGACAGCGTCTTGGCCCGGTAATGCTGAAGGAGCGCCGTGGCGGTCAGCGAGATCTCGTTGTCGCTCATGGCATCCCTCGTAGGCTCCCTCGTGCGCGCACTGGCAAGCGACGCGTTGGGCGGCCCAGCCCATTTGGCTGGCAGCAGAGGCTAACCCGTTTTCATGGGCGCGGGAAACATGGAGCCCGCGCTCCCTGACACCCCCTTCCGCCCTTTTGCCGGGCGATGCCACGGAGCGGGGCGTGTGGCGCGCCTCCAGAGGGCTCGCGGGGATTTACCCCACGGCCTCAAGTTCATCGATCATGCGCTCGATGACGGCCAGGCCCTTGTCCCAAAATTCGCGCTTGGACGCGTCCAGGCCAAAGGGGGCCAGCAGTTGCGAGTGGTGCTGGGAGCCGCCGGCTTTGAGCATGCTTAAGTATTTTGCCACAAAGCCCGGATGCGCGTCCTGATAGAGCCCATAAAGGGAATTCACGAGGCAATCGCCGAAGGCGTAGGCATAGACGTAGAACGGCGAATGGATGAAATGGGGGATATAGGTCCAATAGGTGTCATAGCCCTCTTGGAGCTCGATTGCCGGACCCAAGCTTTCGCCCTGCACGTCGAGCCAGATCTGGCCCAGCCGCTCGGTCGTGAGTTCGCCCGCCCGGCGCTCCTCATGCACCCTGCGCTCGAAGGAATAGAAGGCGATTTGGCGCACGACCGTATTGATCATGTCCTCGACCTTTTGGGCCAGCAGGGCCTTCTTCTCCTTGGCGTCGATGGCGGTCTCGAGCAGGGCCCTGAAGGTCAGCATCTCGCCGAACACTGAGGCGGTCTCGGCCAAGGTCAGCGGCGTCGGCGCCAGCAGCGGACCTTGCGGGGCCGCCAGCACCTGATGGACGCCGTGCCCTAGTTCGTGCGCGAGCGTCATCACATCGCGCAGCTTGCCCTGATAGTTGAGCAGGATATAGGGGTGCGCCGAAGGCACCGTCGGGTGCGAGAAGGCCCCGGGCGCCTTGCCTTCACGCACCGGCGCATCGATCCACCGTCCCTCGAAGAAGCGCATGGCGATGGCGGCCAGCTCCGAGGAGAAGCTGGCGTAGGCGGTTAGCACCATGCGCTGCGCATCCATCCACGGCACCAGCCGTTCAGGCTTGTCTGGGAGCGGCGCATTGCGGTCCCAGTACGCGAGCTTGTCCTTGCCCAGCCATTTGGCCTTGAGCCGATAGTAGCGATGTGCGGTCTTGGGATAGGCGGAGCGCACGGCGGCCACCAGGGCCTCCACCACCTCACGCTCGACCCGGTTGGCGAGATGGCGGCTGTCGGCGACATCCTTGAAGCCGCGCCAGCGGTCGGAGATCTCCTTGTCCTTGGCGAGCGTGTTGGTGATGAGCGTAAAGAGACGTGCATTCTCCTTAAAGACCTTAGCGAGGGCCTCCGCCGCCTTTCGCCGCCTCTGCGCGTCTGGGTGCATGAGGAGGTTGAGCGTGGGCTCCAGCGGCGTCGGCTCGACCTCGCCCTCCACCTCAAACCGCAGCCGCGTCATGGTTTCGCTGAAGAGGCGGCTCCAGGCGCTGTGCGCCGTGATCGCTTTCTCGTGGAAGAGCCGCTCCAGCTCTTCGTCGAGCTGGTAGGGCTTCTCCTTGCGCAGGTCGTCGATCCAAGGCTTGAAGCGCGCCAGCGCGGGAACCTGCAGCGCCTGCGCGAGGGCGCCCTCATCGAGCTTGTTGAGCTCGAGTTCGAAGAAGATGAGCTCGGTGGTGATGGCCGTGATCTTTTCCTGCACGTCGCCGTAGAACTTGGCGTTCTCGGGGTTTGCCATGTCGCCGGAAAAGAGCAGGCCGGCGTAGGAGCCGAGCCGACCGATGGTGTCGCTTAAGCCCTCGTAGGCCGTGATCGCCTCGGCCAGTCGAGCGCCGTCGGTGGCGAGCCCCGCGAGCTTGCCCTGGTAGCGCCGTTGCATGGCCTGCGCGGCCTCTGCGGCCTTCTTCAGGTCCGCCTCGACCGCCTCGGACTTGGGGCTTGGATAGAGGTCCTCGAGCTTCCAGGTGGGCATGGGCCCTAACCCAAGCGCGCTCAGCGGCGCGGCGGCACTCGATGGCGCCCGCATGGGCCGCACGCTCGGCATTGTCTCGCTCATGCTTTGCTCCCGATCCCGCTTGGTTTTGAGATGCCACGTGCGCGAAGGCACAACTATGGCCGCGTTCCCACAAGACTACAAAAAAGCATCAACGCCGGGCGAAGAGAAACGATGCGTTTACCCAGATGCGGCAGACTTTGGGTTGCCCACTAAGACTTGGGTCGCCGGCCGTCCGCAGTTGGGCCGGCGCGCGCCACGCCGCTTGTAAGCCAGTTGAGTTGAGTACCCCGCCAGATGCCCAAGGTCGTCCTGATCGTCGATGACGATCCAGCCCAGCGTCGCATTCTCGAGGAAACCATCAGACGTCTCGGCCACGAGACGAGATCCGCCCCGGGCGGCGAACAGGCCCTGCAAATCCTCGAGGGACCGGACCGCGGGTCCATCGGCCTCGTGCTGCTCGACCACGTCATGCCGGGAATGGACGGCATGGAGGTGTTGCGGCGCGTGGCGCCCAAACTCGGCACACCGCCGATCATCATGCAGACGGCGCACGGCTCGATCGATGCGGCCATCAACGCCATGCGCATCGGCGCCGTCGACTTCGTGGTCAAGCCGACCTCGCCCGACCGCCTCGAAGTGTCGATCAACAGCGCGCTCAAAATTGAAGCCTTGCAGGGCGAGATTGCCCGCATCAAGAAGAGGGCGCAGGGCACGCTGGCTTTCGGGGATCTCATCGTGCACGGGCAGGCCATGCAGCGTGTCGTCTCGCTTGGACGGCGCGCCGCCGCCTCCAATATCCCCGTGCTCATCGAGGGCGAAAGCGGCGTCGGCAAGGAGCTGATCGCACGGGCGATCCAGGGCGAGAGCGATCGCAAAACCAAACCGTTCATCACCGTCAACTGCGGCGCAATTCCCGAGACCCTGGTCGAAAGCATCCTGTTCGGGCACGAAAAGGGTTCGTTTACCGGTGCTCTCGACAGGCGCATCGGCAAGTTCCAGGAGGCCGATGGCGGCACGTTGTTCCTCGATGAGGTGGGCGAGCTGCCGCTTGAGGCGCAGGTCAAGTTGCTGCGGGCCCTGCAAGAAGGCGAGATCGATCCGGTGGGCGCCAAGAAGCCGGTGAAGGTCGATTTCCGCCTGATCTCGGCCACCAACCGCGACATGATCCAGCTCGTCAAGGACGGCAAATTCCGCGAGGACCTCTATTACCGTCTCAACGTCTTTCCCGTCTGGGTGCCGCCGCTGCGCGAGCGCCTCGACGACGTGCCGGAGCTGGCCATGCACTTTCTGGCGCGGTTTGCCGCCGAGGAGGGCCGCCGCATCAACGGTATTTCCAAGGAGGGGCTGGAGTTGCTCACCAGCTACTCCTGGCCCGGCAATGTGCGCCAGCTCGAGAACGCCCTCTTCCGCGCCGTGGTCCTGGCCGACGGCCCGCAGCTTACGGTGTGCGAATTTCCGCAGATCGCGGCGCATGTGGAGGGTTTTCGCGCCGCCATCCCGCCGGCACCCGCTCCGGTCGATACGCGGCCCGTCATCACTGGACCGGCGATGCTGGGCGCTGAGAACTTGGTCCCAAACACGGTTGCAGTCGAAGCTCCCGCAGGGGGCAAGGGCGCGCTGGGCATCCAGGCGGTCACCGACCAGGGTGAAATCCGCTCGCTCGAGGCCATGGAAGCCGACATGATTCGCCTGGCGCTCGGCCGCTACCGCGGGCACATGACGGAGGTTGCCAGGCGCCTTGGCATCGGCCGCTCGACGCTCTATCGCAAGATGCGCGAATTTGGTCTTGAAGAGCGGCTGAACTGAGCATTAGAAGGGGCAAGCTCGCGAGGCCGCGCGCCTGCGGCCGATCGCGCCAATGTCGCTCAGTGCACGAGCCTGCCTCGTGGCGGCACCGATGAGGGCTTCCTATGGGGAGCCGGAGCCTGCTGGGCCTCAGTGCACCAGCCTTGCCACGCAATCCACCACCGCGGCGCTGTCGGCGGGCTTGCTCACAACCGGAGCTTCGGGCCAGCGCTTGGAGGCCTCGCTGGCGTCATAGCGCGTCAGGAGCATGAAGGGGACGCCGAGGTGGGCGAGCCGGCAGCAGAGGCGCGTCGTGGTGTCCGCGCCGATCCGCAGGTTGAGCACGGCGGCCGACAGCGCGGGGTGTTCCGCCAGATAGAGGGCATCGCGAAGTTTGTCGGCGGCGAACACCTTGGCGCCGGCGCGCCGCAATCCGTCCGCCAAACCACAGGCGACGTGGGGTTCCTCCTCGACCACAAGAATCGAGCGGCCCCTGAGAGCGTTACTCAACATCGATCTACCCCGCTGCTGAGGCAGGGCCGCATCCCCCGCCTCTTCGGGCATTGGTTCAGTCCACGTTCCATTGGTCAACCCCGTTACAGTGCGCTGCAGCGCATGGGCAGCACAGCGCGCGGGATTGACGGGCTTTTCACCGCGAAGCGCGTGCGAGAGCGGCGCGTTCGGCCTGTGGATGAGTGGCAGCGAGCCGTCGCGTCGGTCGATCGTGGGCCAAGAGCTGGGCGAAACCGGCGATGAGGCCAACGATCACACCCGCTTGCAGCGCGCGATTGTAGGAGCCCAGCCAATCGTAGATCGCCCCGCCACCCCAAGCCCCCAGGAACGAGCCAACCTGATGGGAGAGGAAGGCGATGCCGGTGAGCGTGGACAGGAACTTTATGCCGAACATCTCCACCACCAGACCATTGACGAGCGGGATGACGCCAAGCCAGGTCAACCCCATGACGGCGGCGAAGGTGAGCGTAGAGGCGGGCGATACCGGCAGAAGAAAGTAGACGGCCATCGCCAGCGAGCGGACGATGTAGATGGACCCGAGCAGTGTCCGCTTGGAATAGCGGTCGCCCAACCAACCAAACCCCCAAGAGCCGATCACGTTGAAGAGACCGATCACGGCCAGGGCTTCGGCACCGAGCATAGGGTCCATGCCACAGAGCGTCAGATAGCTTGGCAAGTGCGTCGTGAGAAAGACGAGCTGCAATCCGCACACGAAAAAGGCGAGGCTCATCACCACGTAGCCCCCATGGCGGCGCGCCTCCCCGAGCGCGCCGGCAAGAGTGAGGTCCTTGTCGCTTGCGCTAAAGTTCGCCAGCCGATTGGCTCTTCCGGCGACGAAGGCCGCCGGTAGCATCACAAGACCAAGCCCGAAGAACACAGCGAGCGCCAGGCGCCAACCTGCCGTGGCAATGATCGCCTGTCCCAGTGGGGCGGCGAAGAAGGTGCCCATCGAGCCCGCGGCGGAAACGATGCCGAAGCCCAGGCTGCGCCGGTGTGGAAGGATGACCCGCGCGGCCACATTGGAGGCAATGCCGCTGGTCGTGCACGAGAGGGCGATGCCGATCAGCACACCGCTGCCGAGCAGGATCATGTTCGCGCTGCTGGCCGTCGCAGTGACCGCAAGACCGGCAGCGTAGAGGAGGGCGCCGCCGATGGCGACGAGGCGCGGGCCAAAGCGGTCGACCAGGGCGCCGGCGAAGGGCTGGGTGAACCCCCAGATGAGGTTCTGCACGGCGATCGCCATGGCGAAATCCGTGGCCTTGAGCCCGAGGTCCTGGACGATGGGGGTCTGGAAGAGGCCGAGGCTCTGGCGCAGGCCCATGGCAATCGACAGCATGAGTGCGGCACTCGACAAGACGCCGATGGCCTCTGCGCGCGTGAGGCGGTCGGTGTGAAAGGCTTGGTTTAGCTCTGGGTTTAGTTCTGGGTTTAGTTCTGGGTTTAGTTCTGGGCGCGATGGGATGCGCTCTTGCATGGGGCGTCTCGCAGCGATGCGGGGCTTAATGCGGGGGGGTGCAACCTATCTGCCACGCCGTCGACTTGTCACGAGAGCGGCGGCGCTCTTCAGCTATGCGCGACCGCGCCGATGCCAACAGATGCCGATTTGCAAGGGACAATTGCTTGGCCTGAGAATCCCTCATGATAGCCAAGAGTTCTTCTCGCTTGTGCGCGACGCGGGCGATATGCGACGCCGGGTCGAGGTCGAGGTCGAGG
>Ga0075425_100001254_pt1 | contig 24715 bp, 20 predicted proteins | sample SoiMethybrSBSTD4_FD_75300 | JGI IMG/M metagenome (GOLD analysis project Ga0075425, IMG submission 75300) | Bulk soil microbial communities from a Populus tree surrounding site in Tennessee, USA - Soil MetaG P. TD hybrid SBSTD4 | ecosystem: Environmental > Terrestrial > Soil > Tree plantation...
GTCTCGAGCGCACCGGTGCGCTCGAGATGGGAGTAGACCTTGGCGACGGTGTTGGCGTTGAGCCGCAGCGCCACGGCCAACTGGCGCACGGTGGGCAACTGGTCGCCTGGCTGAAGGTGCCCCGAGGCGATGGCGACGCGGATGCTGCGTTCGAGCTGCGCGTGCAGCGGCGTGGCGTCGCGAGGATTGACCGTGCGAGCCCAGTCGATGGTGTTCGCCATGACAACCCTATTGTACTAGTACACTAGGATAATAGTCAACGACAGAGCAGTGTAGGCCGGGCCTGTTCTTCAGGCCCGGCGTGATCGGCGAGTTGAATCGTGCTGTTCGCTGCGTTGTATGCCGCGGAAGGGACCCCGTCCGGTGTGTTAGCGGATGTCGCGCGTGAGTTCTCGCCGCGCATCGATATCCGTTCGGACCGTGATGTCGTTCTCGATCTGAGCGGCGTCACCCGACTGTTCGGACACGCGCGGACGATTGCCGAGGAGCTGCGGCGCACGGCCGCCGATCGCCGTCTGCGTGTGCGCGTCGCGATTGCTGGCACTCGCATCGCCGCGCGTCTGCTCGTTCGCCATCGCGCCGGCCTCACGGTGATCGAGCCGGGGACCGAGGCGGCTGCTCTCGCGCCACTGCCCATTGCGTTGCTCGGCGAGATCGATCCCGAGCGTGTCAATTCCCAACTCCCAACTCCCAACTCCCAACGCAGCTCGAAATTGGGAATTGGGAATTGGGAATTGGGAGTTGGCCCCGTATTCCGTCAATGGGGCATCCGCACGCTCGGCGAGCTGGCGGCGCTGCCATCCGACGATCTCGCCGCTCGCCTTGGTGACGATGGCCTGGCGTGGCAGCGCCTCGCGTGCGGCGAGGATCCGCATCCGCTCGTACCGTCGTTGCCGGAGGAGCGATTCAGTCAGTCGCTCGATCTCGAGTGGCCGATCGACGAGCTCGAGCCGCTGTCGTTCGTCCTCGGCCGGTTGATGGAGCCGCTCTCGACGCATCTCGAGCGGCGCGATCGCGGCGCGGCGGTGCTGCACGTCCGGCTGCATCTGGTCCGCATCGACGACACCACGCCGGCGGTGCACGAGCGCTCGCTGCAGCTGCCGGTACCGATGCGCGATGCGCGCACGCTGCGCACCCTCGCCCTGCTCGATCTCGAATCCAATCCGCCGCCGGCGCCGATCGATCGCGTCGAAGTCGCGGTCGATCCGACGCCCGGCCGCATCGTCCAGTACTCGCTCCTCACGCGCGCGCTGCCGACCCCGGAGCGGCTGTCGACGTTGATGGCGCGGCTGCACGCGTTGATGGGGGAGACGCGCTGCGGTGCGCCGGCGCTCGTGGATTCGTGGCGGCCGGGGGCGTTCGAGATGAAGTCCTTCGCTCCAGTAGATGCGAACCTGATCGACCGCAGCAAGGCCTCAGGGCTCAGGCCTCAGGCCTCAGGGCTGGGCCAGGATCTGAGGCCTAGACCAGCCCTGGGCCCTGAGCCCTGGGCCCTGAGCCCTACAGCGAAGCGACCCGTGCTCGCGCTGCGCCGCTTCCGTCATCCCATTCCCGTGCGCGTGCGCATCCAGGACGCGCGGCCCGACTACATCGCCATCGATCGTCGCGGCATGAGTGGGGGCAGCATCGAGTCGTGCGCCGGTCCGTGGCGCACGGCGGGCGATTGGTGGCGCGAAGGATGGGATCGCGACGAGTGGGATGTGACGGTGCGTGGCGGCACGACGTTTCGACTGTTTCGTGCGCGCGATACCGAACGGTGGTTTGTCGAAGGCGTGGTCGACTGAGGCCTGGGCCCTGAGGCCGTATGTATATCGAACTCCATGCGGCCTCTGCCTTCAGCTTTCTGCAAGGCGCCTCGCTGCCCGAAACGCTCGTCGATCGCGCCGCGGCGCTCGGCTATCCCGCGCTCGCGCTGCTCGATGCCGATGGCGTCTACGGCGCGCCGCGGTTTCATAAAGCCGCAGAGAAAGCCGGTCTGCGCGCAATCATCGGCGCGGAGCTCACCATCGAAGGGGTCAGGGGGCAGGGCGCAGGGGGCAGTGCTGTCTCAGGATTCAGGTGGAAGCTTCCGGTTCTTGTGGCGAGTGCGGAGGGCTACAGAAATCTCTGCCGCCTGGTCACGCGGATGAAGATGCGGGCGGCGAAAGGAGAGGGCGCGCTCCTGCTTCACGAGTGCGAAGGGTTCACCACCGGACTGATCGCGTTCGCGGGTCGACCGATTCTCAACGTGCGAGAGCATGGGCTTGGCGGATTGCTCGATCGCCTGATTGCGCTGTTCGGGCAGGGCAACGTCTTCGTCGAGCTGCAGCGTCACATGCTGCGCGACGAAGAATCCGACAACGACGCGCTCACCGAGCTGGCGCGGGCGTTTCGCGTACAGGTGATGGCCGCCAACGACGTGCGCTTTGCGACGCCGGGCGATCGACAGCTGTTCGACGTCCTCACCTGCATCCATCAGCACACCACCCTCGATGCCGCCGGCCGTCTGCTGGCGCGCAATGCCGAGCGCTATCTCAAATCCCCGGAGGTGATGGCCGATCTGTTTTCCGATCGGCCCGATGCGCTGGCAGGAACCGCCGCACTGGCCGAGCGGCTCGAATACACGATGGCCGATCTCGGCTACCGCTTTCCGTCGTATCCGGTGCCGCCCGGCGAAACCGAAGCGTCGTTCCTGCGCCACATCGCCGAGGCCGGTGCCCGCGATCGCTTTCGTCCGTATCACGACAAGGCGCGCGCGCAGATGCGGCGCGAGCTCGATCTGATCGAGAAGCTCGATCTCGCCGGCTACTTCCTGATCGTCTGGGACATCGTCAACTACTGCCGGCAGCAGGACATCCTCGTGCAGGGCCGCGGCTCGGCCGCCAACAGCGCCGTCTGCTACAGCCTCGGCATCACTGCCGTCGATCCGATCAAGATGGAGCTGCTGTTCGAGCGCTTCCTCTCCGAGGAGCGCGGCGAATGGCCCGACATCGATCTCGATCTGCCGAGCGGCGATCGCCGCGAGCGCGTCATCCAGCACGTCTACGAGAAGTACGGCCGCCTCGGTGCGGCGATGACCGCCAACGTCATCACCTATCGCGGCCGCAGCGCCGCGCGCGAAGTGGGGAAGGCGCTCTCATTGGCGCCGGCCGACATCGATCGCCTGGCCAAGGTGATGAACTACTTCGAGTATCGCGATCCAAACGAGACGCTCGGCCGCAATCTCGACAGCGTGGGACTGTCGATCGACGCGCCGCGCATGCGGACGTTCGCCGAGCTGTGGGCCGCCATGCAGGATCTGCCTCGCCATCTCGGACAGCATTCCGGCGGCATGGTGATCTGCCAGGGCGAGCTCGATGCCGTGGTGCCGCTCGAGCCCGCCAGCATGCCCGATCGCGTCGTCATTCAGTGGGACAAGGACGACTGCGCCGACATGGGCATCGTCAAGGTCGATCTGTTGGGGCTCGGGATGATGGCGGTGCTGCAGGACGCGATCACGCTCGTCAATACGTCAACGCCCAACTCCGCGGCTCCCAACTCTCAATTCGATCTTGCTCATGTGCCGCCGGATGATCCGGACGTGTACGAGCTGCTGCAGAAAGCCGAGACCATCGGCGTTTTTCAAGTCGAATCACGGGCGCAGATGGCGACGCTGCCGCGGCTCAAGCCGACGAAGTTCTACGACCTCGTCGTCGAAGTGGCGATCATCCGGCCCGGTCCGATCGTCGGCGACATGGTGCATCCCTATCTCAATCGCCGCGCCGGGCGCGAGCCGGTGGTGCCGCTGCATCCGTCGCTCGAGCCGGTACTCGCGCGCACGCTCGGGGTGCCGCTGTTTCAAGAGCAGCTACTGCGCATGGCGATGGTGGCCGCAGGGTTCACCGGCGGACAGGCCGAAGAGCTGCGGCGGGCGATGGGGTTCAAGCGCTCCGAGAAGCGCATGAAGCAGATCGGGATCGATCTGCGCGAGGGCATGGCGCGCAACGGCATCACCGGTGAAACCGCGGAGCGCATCATCACCTCGATCACCTCGTTCGCCCTCTACGGCTTCCCCGAATCGCACGCCGCGAGCTTTGCGCTGCTTGCGTATGCGAGCGCGTATCTGAAGGTGCATTACTCGGCCGCGTTCTACACCGCGCTCCTCAACAACCAGCCGATGGGCTTCTACCACCCGGCGACGCTCGTCAAGGACGCGCAACGCCGCGGCGTTCGCTTCCATCCGATCGATGTGCAGCAGTCCGACTGGCTGTGCCGCGTCGAGGAAGACGGCGGCATCCGCATCGGCTTCATGTATGTCAACGGTCTGCGGAAAGAGAAGGGGCAGGCGATGGCTGCATTCGACCGCACGAAGATGATGGCGCCCTCGCTGCTCTGCGCGAAGTGCGGGGCTGACGATGAGTCGATGATCGAAGTGGTCCGCAATACGACGGCAGCGCGCACGTACTACTGCAACATCTGCTCGCATGAATGGACGGTGCAGCTCCGCCCTGAGGGGCGATTCCGATCGATCGAAGATGTCGCGCAGCGCACGGGTCTGCGTCGCGACGAGTTGACGACGCTCGCGGATATCGGGGCGCTCAATGCGTTTACCCATGAACGGCGCAGCGCGCTGTGGCAGGTGGAGCGCGCGGTTCGCCCCGCTGGTGAAATGTACGCGGGGCTTGAAGACGATGGCGCCAACTCAAAACTCAAAACGCAAAACTCAAAAAAAGAGGAAGCGCACAGCCCGTTGAAGCCGATGGACGCGGGCGAGCGGCTGCATGCGGACTACGCGGGAACGGGTCTCACCATCGGTCCGCATCCGATGGCATTGCGACGCGGCGATCTCGCGCTGCAGGGCGTGGTGCGTGCGTCCGATCTCCCCAACGTGCGCAACGGCCGCCGCGTGCGCGTGGCCGGCATGGTGATCACGCGCCAGCGTCCGGGCACGGCGAAGGGCTTCGTCTTCCTCACCCTCGAGGACGAAACCGGCATCTCCAACATCATCGTCCGCCCCGATCTCTTCGATCGCCAGCGCGTGATCGTCGTCGGCCAGCCGTTCCTGCTCGTCGACGGCATCCTCCAGCACCAAGACGGCGTGCTGTCGGTGCGCGCCGAACGTGTCGAAGGGATCGAAGGCGCGGCGTCGGTCGACGCACACGATTTCTACTGAACGGCGGGGATCCGCCACCTTGCCGCGCGCTTCACGATCGCGAGCGCTATTTCGCGCTGCGCGCTTCCTTCGTGATCTGCCCGACGACGGCGTTGTATTTGTCCATCACGCCAGCGACGAGCGTAATGACCGCATCGATATTGGGCTGCGCCGGCATGAGCGCTTTCTCGATCTCGATCATCCCACTCTCGATTGCGACGTAGGACTCGCTCGAGCGCTGCTTGATCAGGTCTTCGATGCTGTCCCACTTTTCATTGAAGGCCTGGAAGGACTCGCGGGCCTTCGCGAGCTTCATGGCCTTCAACCGTGGCGTGACCTCCCGGAGGTGCGCACGTACGATGCGCAGCCGCGCCACATCGTCGAACAGCCGGTTGAGAGGGGGAGCTTTCTCAATCGCCGCGACCTCCTCGTCGAACTTCGCCAGCATCGCCTGCGCGTCGGCCAGCAGCGCCGCCAGGTCCGGCGTGGCCGCATTCAGTCCCATCGCGATCCGGTTCTGAAAGCCACCCTCCAGCTCTTTGTACATCGCCGGGTGGCGGACGTTGACGTACACCTCGACGCCATTCCATCCCGAGTCATACGCCTCAAACGCATCCTTCGCCGCCTGCACGTCGCGCTTCTGCAGCGCACGAATCGTATTGACGAGCGTGGGGCGGATGCCTTTCATGCTCGTGACCTCGAAACGGGCTTCTTGAGCCGAAGCCGTGACTGCGGAGGCCAGAACGACGGCGAGAACGATAGCAGTGAGGCTGGTGAGTTTCATGAAGGCGCGACTCCTTGTATCGCGGTCGAGATCCTAGCAGGAACGGATGGTCCTGGTCGAAGAGACGGCCAGCCGCCGAAGCGGTGATTCCTTTTAGAATGCTTCCCATGCCCATGCGGTTCCTAGCAGCTACTATCTTCGCTCTCACGCTGGTATCCCCGTCAGCAGCGTTCGCCCAGCGCTGCGATCGAACGTGCCTTGGCGACTTCATCACGCAGTACCTGAACGCGATGATCAAGCACAACCCGGAGCTGCTGCGCACCAGCAGCCGCGTGCGCTTCACCGAGGACACAGTCGAGATGAAGCTGGGTGACGGGCTGTGGAAGAACATCAGCGGGCTGCGGCCGTACCGGCAGGATTTCATCGACGTGCGCGAAGGCGTCGTCGGCACGCACACCGTGGTCGAAGAGAACGGCATGCCGGTGCTGCTCGCCCTGCGGCTGAAAGTGTTCGGGCTGGCGATCAGCGAAGTAGAAACGATGGTGGTGCGCAATCGGCAGGAGGGCGTGCTGTTTCAGCCCGATGCGTTCAGGACGCCGAACCCCGGCATGGCCTACGAGCCGAAGAAGTCGGAGCTGAATACGCGCGAAGAGATGATCCGCATTGCCTCGCTCTATCCCGCGGGCTTGCGCGCCGGCAGCTTCCTCATGCCGGATGTGCCGATGTCGGCCGATGCGTATCGCTTCGAGAACGGACAGAAGATGGCCGGCCCGGGGTGCACGTTCCGTCCGCCGAGTTGCGAGAACATGAAGTCGCAAGCGGTGCCGAAGCTGGCGGGGCTTACGTACAGCGTGGTCGCGGTCGACGAAGAGATGGGCGTCGTGTGGCTGCGCCAGGATTTCGGTCCGGGTTCCGTCCCCGGCGGGAAGGACCCGACGATGATCTCGACGTTCGAAGCGTTCAAGGTGTACGGCGGCACGATCCATGCGGCCGAAGCGATCCTCGAGGTCGAGAAGGTCGGCACGCCGTCGGGATGGGATAATCGCGAAACGAAGTAGCCAGTGCGGGTTGGGATCGATCTCGGCGGTACCAAGATCGAGGGCATCGCTCTCGATGGCAGCACCGAGGCCGCGCGGCTTCGTATCGACACTCCACGCGACGACTACGACGCCACGCTCGCGGCCATCGTCAATGTCGTTGGCGAGCTCGAGCGGCAGACCGGTGCGCGTGCGACGGTCGGCGTCGGCATTCCGGGGACGCTCTCGCACACCGGTCTCGTCAAGAACGCCAACTCGACGTGGCTGCTCGGACGGCCGCTACGAGCCGATCTCGAGCAACGACTCTCGCGCGAGGTGCGCATCGCCAACGACGCCAACTGCTTCGTCGTGTCCGAGGCCGCTGATGGCGCCGCACAAGGTGCCGCTGTTGTCTTCGGCGTGATCGTCGGCACCGGCACTGGCGCCGGCATCAGCGTGAATGGGCGCGTGCTCACCGGACCGAATGGCATCGCAGGAGAGTGGGGCCACAACCCGCTGCCATGGGGCATCGGCGAGGAACTTCCCGGACCACACTGTTACTGCGGCAGGCGCGGCTGCATCGAGACGTTCCTCTCGGGGCCCGGTATGACGCGCGATCACGAACGGCACACGTCGCAGAGCCAGTCCGCCCTCGCCATCGTCGCCAGCGCGATGTCCGGAGACGACGATGCGTCGGCCACGCTGGCCCGCTACGAGCACCGTATGGCGCGTGCGCTCGCCTCCGTCATCAACGTGCTCGATCCCGACGTCATCGTGCTCGGCGGCGGCATGTCGAACATCGATCGTCTCTACGATCGCGTGCCGTCGCTGTGGCGTCGACATGTATTCGCGGCCGGCGTCGACGATGTCGTGCGCACGCGGCTCGTGCGCGCCACGCATGGAGATTCGAGCGGCGTGCGCGGCGCAGCCTGGCTATGGACGTAGCAGCGGTGGCGGGCGTCTCGCGGGCGAGTCGGCCAACCGGAGTTCGCGCGCTTTGAGAATCTGCTCGCTCGCGGTGAATCGCGAGTCGACGATCGGACGCGGCGCCAGACCGAGGCCGACGAGTGTGATCACGATCACCGTGAACGTCCACGCTTCACGCCGCGTCAGTCCGAGCTGAATGCCGGTGTCGGCCAGCGTATCGCGGCGACCGCAGAAGAGCGCGAAGTACATCCGCAGCACGGCGAGTCCCGTGAGCGCCGATGCGATCACGACCGCGAACCCGAGCACCGGGAATGCGTCGACGGCGCCGTCGACCAGCAGTTCCTGTCCGGCGAAACTGAGCGTGCCAGGGAAGCCGGTGCAGGCGAGCCCCATGGCCAGAAAACTGATCGCCAGTACCGGCATGCGATCGTAGCCGCCGTGATAGGTCGCGAGATCGAGCCGGCCGCGGCGTGACTCGAGCACCAGAACGCAGCGCGCCAACCCGGCGAACGCGACTCCTGCTGACAACCAGAGCAGAAGGCCGCCGGCGAGCGCGCTCACGCTGGTGCCGTCGAGGCCGGCCATGATCAGCGCCGACTGGCTCACGAACAGATATCCGCACGCGCGCCGCGCACTCTTCTGCACGAGGGCCAGCGCGGCGCCGTACACCGCGGTGCCGAGCGCCAGGATGGCGACGAGTCGCAGCACTTCCGGTGATGCGCGCGGCACGATCAGCACCACCGTGATGTAGGCGCCGAGCTGCGGAGCGCAGAAGAGAATGGCCGGACCCAGTCGGCCGCGATCGAACACCTCGGGCACCCACGCGTGAAAGGGAAAGATACCTTTGCGAATCAGCGCGGCCACCACCACGAGCCACATGCCGGCGACTTCGAGACGCGTCCCCTGTGCCATCGGCCACACCAGCAATGCGACGCCGGCGCCGAAGAGCAGCGTCGAGATCCCCATATAGGCGGCGACGACGCGCCGCTGCTGGCGATGCAGGGGATCGGCGATGGCCGACAGGAACGTCCATACCGACGCTATCCACAACACCAGGAGCGCGACGGCGCTCTCGGTCATGAACGACACCACGGTGAACAGCGTCGCCAGCGCCGTGCGGCGCAAGCCCCCTCGATCGAGCGCCGCGCGCGGGGTGACCGCCGCGGTGAGAAGCCAGAGGCCGGCGGCAAACGGCAGCAGGGCCGACGACAGCGCATCGACGCGGATGAGCGCGTCGCCGCCGGGCACCGCGCTGAGCACAGGCGACCGGATCACGACCGTCTGCATGCCGGGGCTGATGGCGACGCCCAGCGCGACGAGCAGCATGCCGCCGGCGGCGGTCAGCGCCAGACGCCGCAGCGGTTCGACGCCGACGCGCACGAACGACGCGGCGACGATGAGGGCCGGAAACGCCACCAGCACCGTGAGCGCCAGCGGCGTGCTATTCATCGCGCTCGTCGCCGCTCTCGACCAGGGTCGACGGCGTCCGCCGGATCACGACGTCGCACAGAAATGCGTCGAGGCGCGCCATCAATCCGGTGACGCGATGAAACGGCTCGACGATCGCGCGATCGAGGGCCGCATCGAGGAATCCGCGCTCCAGCGCGAAGAGAAACAACGCGCGCTGCGCGCGCTCCGGGATCATCGTCTCGATGCGCGCCAGCGTGGGAGCGGCGTGATGCTCGCCGGCCGCCGATTCGAGTCCGTGCAAGTCGTGCAGCACGTTGGGTGCGCTGAGGAACTGCAGCAGGCGGAAGCAGGCGTGTCCGGCGAGATGGAGGAACGCAATCACGTAGAGGCCCAGCGCGATCTCCACCACGATGATGCCGACCTGGGTCAGGGCGGCATAGGCCAGCGATGATTTGACATCGCTCTGCACGCGCGTCACCAACGTGGAGAAGAGTGCCGTGGCGAGACCAAGCGTGCCGGCGAGCAGGCGGGCCGGCGTCGACTGCTCGAGCAGCGGCGCCGCGCGCAGCAGCAGAAAGCAGCCGGCGTGGATCGAGAGCGATCCGTAGTAGACGGCGCTCGACGGCGTCGGCCCTTCCATCGCTCGCGGCAGCCACCCCGAGAAGGGCAGCAGCGCGCTCTTGCCGGCGGCCGCGACCACGAGCAGCAGCGCAATCGTCGTCGCGCTCGTCATCGATAACCCCGTGCCCGCCGCCGCCGCGGTGCGTCCGAAGAGCAGCGACAGGCTGCCGCTGCCCGCCACGTGGTGCAACAACACCGCGGCCGACAGCATGGCGGCATCGCTGATGCGATACACCGAGAACACGCGCAACGCGTTGCCGACCGGTGCCGTCCGGTCGTGGAAGAAGGCGACCAGGAGCGCCGAGCTGAGCCCGACGAGCTCCCATCCCGCGAACAGCACTTCGACGTTACCGGCGAGCGCCACCAGCAGGATGCCGGTGACGAACATCGCGAACAAGACGAAATAGCGGTTGTAGCCCGCCTCGCGGTGCAGATAACGGTTCGAGAACGCCGAGACGACGCCCGCGATAGCCGCTGACAGCGCAGCAAACGTCAGCGACATGCCGTCGAGCAGGAACTCGATGGCGATGCCGCCTTCGTGCGCCGTCGACCAGTAGCCGTACGAGACCAGCATGGTGCCGGTGCCGGTCGTGATGTAGAGCAGAAGCGCCGTCATGATCGCGGCAAACGAGATCATCATCGCGGCGGCGGCGAGCCTGCCGATCCACTGTTCCCAGAGCGGACGATTCAACACCGACGTGCCCGCGAGCACGATGAGCAGCGCCGCGGGCGTACCGATCCCGATGAGCATCAGCGCCTCGATCGACGTCATCGAGTTCACGCGTGAGCTCCGGTATCGCTCGCCTGCGATGGCGGCGCCGCCTCGGGGACGATGTGCACCGGCACGAGGAATCCGCGCTTGCCCTGATACCAGGTGGCCGACGTGCCGGTGACGGACGGCAGCGGGTGATCGGGCATGTGGCGCACGAACGTGCCGTTCCGCAGCTCCCACAACCCGCCGCCGTGCACGTCGAGGCAGGCGATCCAGATCCAGCGATTGCGCACCAAGCGGTCGATCTCCGGATTGCTCCGAATGATCTGCAGCAGCCGATCCGCCGGCGCCTCGACCACGATCGCAAGGCGCGTGGGCTCGTGGATCTCGACCATCTGCCACGGCAGGCCGGTGCGGAGATCGCTTTGCGCACCATCCATCACGCCCAGGAGCGAGGTGACGTTGTGCGGCAGCTTCGTGCCGCAACCATAGCCGGTCGGATCGACGTAGCTGAAGTAGTACTCGAGGCTGATGCCGGTCACGACCGGGACGACGGCGGCCATGATCCGCGCCAGGAACTCGCCAGTGTGGTCGCGCGTTGGATCGTACGACACGAGGAATGCGCGTCGATCGAGGAACAGCCCCGCGGTTCGCGATCGCCGGCCGACGACGCAGAACGCGTTGGTCGCGTGGCCATATTCGGGCCGGGGTTGCGCGAGGTCGGCGGCTCGGCCCTCGACGTGCGCCAACGCGGCGAGCGGCGGATACCACGTCGGCGCGGCATCGAAGCGGCGGCATCGCTCGTGCGCCTCGCGTCGTCGCGCGGTGTCGAAGGCCTCGTGCGCACGCTCGAACAGCGGCCGCACATCGGCGGGAACGAGATCGTCGTCGAACAGCTCGATGGTGCTGTTGCAGGTGTTGCGCTGCGCGCCGACGAACCACGTCGAGGGCCCGATCGCCAGCCCTTCGCGCGCCAGCACGTCGCGCACGCGGGCATCGTTGGCCATCTGTGCGAACGCGCGGGCATTGGGTCCGCCGCGGCCGCCTCCGCACGCGCCGCAGTCGTGTGCCGACTCGTGCGGGTTGTTCAGACTCACCGATCCATGCCCGACCACGAACACCAGCCGAGACAAGCGGTCGGCGATTCCCGTGTCTTCGAGTGCGCGCCGGACAATCGCGGCCATCTCTGTTACGGTGAAACCTGCGTATTTTCCGATTGGGGGCACGGTGTCATCCCGCTCCACGCGCAGACGCGTCCGTGCCGGAGTGGTGGTGGTCTCTCGCACGCGACGCCATCGCGACGCCAGCCACGGAAACACGACGCGAAACACCAGCGGGATCAGCATCAGCCCGCCGACGACGGTCATCAGCACCGCGCCGCGGACCGCCATGCGGCTGCCGTAGTGCACGTTGTAACCGAGGAAGCCGGCGGCGCGGCGCTGCGCTCGACGCGATCGGCCGGTGAACGCATCGGGCTCCTCCTCAACTTCCGGCACGAAATGGTCGGGGCGAATCACGACCGGACAGAGCGGCCGCGGGTGGGCGTCGGTGGCGCCCTGGTGATACATCGGCACGTTGAAGAATCCGGCGGTCGAGTACGTCTCAGCCTGGGGCTCCACTTCTTCGAGATGGCGCCGGATCGATTCTTCGCGTTCGTCGAGACAGAAGATCGCCTGAAAGAGTGGCGAGGCAGGGGGCTGGCGAGGCGTGTGTCGGATCAACGCGTCGTACACACGGTGCCGGACCGCGCGCTCGTACGCGCGATGCAGCACTCGACGCTGCCGCACACGCGTGAGCTCGTTCAACTCCGACTCGATGCACCTGACATCCGTCGCGGTCCAGTGCTCGACGATCGACGCATCGAGGCCACACAACTGGGCGACGTGAAAGAGCGGCCACGCTCGTTCCTGCGTCGTTGGGGCGACGACCGGCGGCACACGCTCTTGCAAATACGCGCGAAGCGACGACAACGCGTCGGACCGGCCGAGCTCGTGCCTCGCCGCGTATTCAAGCGCCGCGCGTTCGAGCAGCAGGCGAACCGCGAGATAGTCGACCAACGTCGCCGGCACCTCTTTCGCGGGCACGCGATCGGGGCGCTCCTCGATCTGCCGCACCATGCCGGCCCAGCCGCGCAGCGTGAGCAGTGTGGCCGTCACATACTCCTCGCGTTCGACATCGGCGACGCCGAGCGCGGTGAGCGAGTGTTGCACCGACGCAATTGGCGTTCGGCCCGTCTGTCGATCGTCAGCCACGATCTGAGGCAGTGCGCGGGCCCACGGACCGCATCGGGCCGCGAGCGGCGTGCCGTAGAGATCGATGAAGCAGCCGTGAAGACCACGCTCGCGGTGCGGCATGGCCCAGTGCGCGAGACCTTGATCGAGATAGCCGGCGATGAATCGGATCAGGACCGGGTGCACCCATGCGTCGCTGTCGATGCCCGTTGCCGCAACGAGAAGATCGCGATGACGCACGAGCGCCCCACCGTCGCGTCCGGATTGAGCCGGACCATCCTGTGCGCTCGCGGCGGCACTCACACACGCATCCCACAGATGCCGAACGGCCTTGCGTTCCGCGGTCTTGCCGTCGCCTTCGACGAGCGCCGACCAGGCCAGGTGCGCGTCGCGCGGCAGATCGGTCCGGAAGCGCGAGAGCACCGGCGTTTCTTCGAGGAGCCAGGACAGCGCGCGTCCGTTCGCAGCGGGAATGCCGTGCAGCACGATCCGCCGCCACACATCGAAGCGCGTGCCGGCAGTGCCGATCGGTTCGTCGCCGCGCGCACCGAGATCGTCGGCGAGCAGGAACTCGACGTCTTTGGCGAGAATCCGTCCGGCGGCGAGCTTGGCTCGATAGCGCGCCTCGGACAGGAACGGCTGACAGGTGAAGCGCTCGGCCCCGCGTTCGACAGCGTCCTCGAAGGGAAGGTGCTCGAACGCGTGCAGCGTGTTGTGGTGGATGAAGATGCTGATCGGACCCTGTGCTGGCAGCAGATGCGCCAGGTGTTCGATCACGTGCTGGAGAGCGTGTTGGTCGCCGGAAGAAGGGTCAGAGGTGCTGGAACGATGCGGCATCAAGCAAACGCGGCAGTCGCGTCGATTATACGCTTCGCATCCTTCTTCTTCTCCTCCTTTCCGGACGCCGCCTCCAGCCAATCGCGCTCGAACACCTCGCGCAGCTTTTTCGCGACCGATCGGTTGGTGATGAGCACTCCGACCTCGCGGCGATGATCGAGCTCGAGCCGGCGCAGGCTCTGGCTGCCGACAAACGCGTACATGCCATCACGGACGATCGCGCGCACGTGCAGCCGCAGGTCGCGCATCGGGCGCACGGGGATCGGGTCGGCGCCCTTGAACTTACCGATCACCCGCACATCGACACCGGCAGCCGCCTGCTGCTTGAGCAGCTTGATGAACGCGCGATCCTGCAGGTTGACGTCGTAGACGAGCAGCTCCAGTTTGGCGCCTTTGACGAACGAGGTCAGCATCTCGCGCGCGGTCTCGGGGCTGACCACCAGGCGTGAGCGCTTGGGCACGAACGGCTGCCTGGTGCTGTCGGCCTCGAAGAGCGCGAGCGCTTCCGTGACCGCTTTCTTATCGCGTGTGGAAATGCCGAAGCTGCGGCTCTTGACGGTGTCGGCTTTGGTGAGGTTGAAGCCGAACAGGTGCAGTTTGTCGTCGGCCACCATGAACTTGCCGTGGTAGCGAACGAAGTCGTCGCCCGTCCTGGCCACCATGACGCCGGCCTCGAGCATGCGCTGCTCGAACTTGCGCAGGCGGTCCTCGCCGCCGTGATTGGTATGCGCGACCAGCACTCGGACGTGAACTCCACGCTGCACGGCCGCGGCCAGTGCCTTGTCGATGTCGTCACGATCGATGCGGAAGATGGCGATATCGACGCGGCGGCGTGCGCCGTTGATGGCGCGCACCACCGGAGCCAAACCGGCGTCGGGCTGGATGATCAGGTTCATGCGGCGTCCTTTTCGGGCAGCGGTCGGGCCTTGTTCTCCTCTTTCCACTCGATGTGGGCCTTATTGTCGGGCGCCAGCGAACTCAGCGCCGCCGACATCTTCTCCGTGTCGAGCGAGTCGCCCGCGCTGACCAGATACGACAGCGCATCGTCTCCGGTCGTCCGCAGCTCGAACTGCGTGCGGCCGCGCTTCAGAATGCGCTCGACGTTGCCGCGCTGTTCCGAGGTTCGCTCGCCGAGTTTGACCGTCAGCAGGAACGTCCGGACATGAGTCTCGAAGCCTTCGATGATCCATAACGTCAGCACGAGAAACCCCGTCGCCGCCGTGGCGATGCCGAAGAGTCCGACTCCCGACGCGAGGCCAACCGACAGCGCCGCCAGCATGACGACGGCGTCTTTGGGATCTTCGATCTTGGCGCGGTAGCGAATGAGGTTGGCCGCGCCGGCAATACCGAATGCGCGGGCCAGGCTGGCGCCGACGACGAGCATGATCAGCGCCCCGACGATCGCCAGCACGATCTGCGTTTCGATGACCGCGGGATCGCGCGGGGGAGAGCCGGCGCGGCGCGGACGCAGCGCGAGGATCGCCCCGAGCACGGCGGCCCACGGCAGTCGAAGCGCCACCTGTGTCAACCCCGCTTTCAGGTTGTGCACGATCGCTTCGGGCGCAAACTGCAGCGTGTCCTCCGACGCTGGAATCGGCGCCTCCTTCGAGGCTGCCGACTGCGCGTCCAACGACACACCGGAGAGGAAGGCCGCCAGCAGGATCACCGCCGCTGTGCCACGTGCGTTCATCAATTTCCCTCCGCACGCGCGAGCAGCGGACGAAGCGCCAGCCCCTCCTGAATCTTGGCGCGGATCTTCGTGACGTAGCGTCGGCGTATGTCGGGTGGATAGTCGGCGGCTTTGAGTGCATCGTCGAGTTGCGCGTCGCGCAGCCGATTGACCAATTCACACGCCCACACCAGATCGGGCACGTTGATGCGCTTCAGGATCTCTCCGTGCCGGCCGCGATAGTTGAGCACCACGTCCGAGCGGCGCACCTCTTTGATCAGCGTGGTTGATTCGAAGTCGTCGATGTCGTTGCGGGTGCCGACGCGCAGCAGCCGTGGTTTGCCCAACGACGCACCGAGATCCTGCACGACGTATCGGGTCGCGGGCTCGGCCCTCGCATCCTTCAGGTGGTAGATGCGGTTGTTGCTCGTCTTGAAGTCCCAGTTGCTGAACAACAGATTGATCGCGATCAGTCCGTGCATCGGCGTCGAGCCGGCGAACGGATTGTCGACCCACTTCCATTCGCCCGCCGATTCGTGATCGGACTGCAGGCGGAAGCGAGCGGGCTCGCCCTCGGACTTCCAGTCGCCGGCGAGCTTCCATCCCTTCACGTAGTACGTCTCCGGCTGGTGGAACCCGAGTGCCCAGAGGATGTGCGACAGCACGACCTCGGACTGCGCCTCCTTGCCGACCTTGATGCTCCACTTCCGGCCGTCCGGTCCGACGACGTCGTACCCGCGGCTGTATCCGGTCTCATCGCGTTTGAGCACGGTGTACGCCACGTTCGTCGACGGCGCGTTCGCTGGACGTCCCGGACCCCATCGCAAATCGCGCCGTTCGAGATCGGTCGGGTTCTTCCACAACTCCAGGATCGGCGCGCGCGATGTCGCGCCAACGGCAACGCGGTTGCGCTGCACCACCGGCGCGCACGAGGACATTCCGCACACGACAACGATGAGGCCGAGCCTGCATGCGACACGTGAGCGAATCATCGGGCCCTCCTACTGTGAGGAGCGGGTCTTGTCGTCGGGCGCGCGCCTGGGTTCCGGGGGCAGCGGCAGCGTGCCGCCGTCAACGGGCTTGCCCGTGCGGGCGATTACCTGAAATCGCATCGCGTCCTTGTCCAATTCCGTCAGCATAAACGAGAAATCCGTGTCGAACCCCGCCGCGGTGAGATTGGTCTTCTTGATGTCTCCCTTGGCGACCTTCGCGGATCCACCCTCGGTGAAGTAGTAGATCCCTTTTTGCGGCTTCACCCGTTCGTAGAAGTGTTCGTGGCCGGCAAACACCACGTCGACGCCGTACTTGATGAACAGCGGTTCGACTTGCGTGCGCAAGTCGGTCTCCGAACCGTGCCGGCCGCCCGACGAATACAACGGGTGATGGAAGTAGGCGATCTTCCACCGATCGTTCGAGCTGGAGAGCTGGTCTTCCAGCCATTTGATCTGCTTCGCGTCCATGTAATTGCTGTCGAGGACGAAGAAGCGGGCGTTGCCCTTGGTGTAGGTGTAATAGCGCTCACCGTTCATGTTGAACGGCTTGTAGTAGCGCTGCGTCGGGTCGTCGTGGTTGCCGAGCGCCGCATAGAACGGCACCTTGGCGTCGAGCAGCGCCTGATACGGCTTCTCGAACTTCTGCGAGAAGTCCTGCGGCCGCTCCGACCCGTAGATGTTGTCGCCCACCATGATCACGAACTCGAACGGAAACATCGCTCGCGCCGCCGTCAACTGCTTGCCGATGTCGAACTGCGATTGCGTGCCCGTGCCGGTGTCGCCGATCACAGCGAAGAGCACACCGTCCTTCTGCGTTGGCGGCTTGACCGTGGGCGGAAGCGTGGGCCCTGACGTCGCCGTCGTGGTGCCCGGCTCCGGCGAAGCGACCGTCGACGGCGGCGGCGCGCCTTGTGTGCCGGTGGACGGCGGCCCGCTGGTCGTCTTGGGTGGAGTCGCGGGCGTCTGCTGCTGTTGCGGCGGCTGCGGCGCCGCCTGTTCCGCGGTTGCCGAGGCGCACGCGACCGAGAGCGCGATCGCGGTTATCAGAACGGGGAGTGGATGTCGACACATGACGTTGCTTCTCCACCTCTACTTCTGCAAACGGGGCAGCACGTTGTACAGAATGTCGAGCACCAGGTTCGCGTCGCGATCGCGCAGGAGGAGATGCCGATCGACGATCCGATACTCGAGGTCGTCGGGCAGCATCGGCAGGTTGACGAGGAGGTTCGACGGCACCGTGAGCAGCGGCAGCGTCGTCGGGTACGGCCGGTTGATGGTCACCTGCACGCCGGCCGGAAGCTCCTTGAAGATCGCTTTGCGGTCGACGGCACTGCGCGTCGCCCAGTCCTTGGCGATGATCGTCGTGATGATCGGCGACATGCCGCCGAAGAGATCGCCTGGTTTGGCGGGCATGCGCGCGACGATGATCGCTTCACCCAGCGCCTTTTCGCGCGCGCTGATCTTGTTGGGATCGTGCGTTTCCGAGACGTCGGGAATCTTTGCGGTAATCGTGCTCCGCAGCTTCAAGTAGTCATCGAGCCGCTTCTTGAACGCCGCCGTCGCTTCCCCGACCGGGTTGACGGCATGGCCCTGCGGCTTGGCCGCAGGGCGGGATTCGGTGCCCGCCGTCTGCTGTGCCGTCGACGCTGCAGTGGCCGATATGCCGACCCACGACAACACGAGCACCGGGACGATCAGCCTTCGCATGGCATCCACTCCTCAGCTCGCTGGCATCTCCGATCGGACGAGGTCGCAGGAATCTCTTCAAGTGACGTGCCACACGCGACAGCGGACCAAGCCCACGCGATCGTGTAACTGTGTAGTTGTTGTTACCCCATCGCGGGCCGGCTGAGTTCTAAAGCCAGCCGTACGGTGTGCGCGCGGTGATGTCGATCACGTCGACGCCTCGCGTCAACGTGCCGGGCACGCGCCGAGCACCTTCACCTTGTCGATGTCGACCTTGCGCGTGATGATGTCGACGTCGTCTTCGCCCTTGGGCGCGTTGAGCCACACGGTGGGCATGCGAACCTTTTCTTCCTTGCCACCGAGCTTCATCTTGATTGTGGTGGAGTCGCCGTCGCGATCGAACTTCACTTCGCCCTTCTTGAAATCGCCGAGATCGCCCTTGATTTCCACCATCTGCCCAACGTGTTTCGCGAGATCCTTGTCGTTGTCGATCCAGTAGAAGACGCGATCGGCGAGCCGCGACGAGTTGGCGTCGCTGCTGAACAGCGCGTTCATCAGCATGATGTCGCCGCGCGACCACACCAGCGTTGGTTCGCCCGAGAGCGTGCCACCGTTCGCGCGTCCGACGCATCCTCGGATGGTGATGTCGTCGTGGTGCACGGTGATCGATGGCTGCTGTTGCGGCGCGAATGCCATCGTGACGAGCACCGAGGCGCCCATCAGAAACGGCGTTAGCCCCGCGAAAAGTCTGGTAGTGCGTAGCATCGTTGTTCCTCTCACTCAGTCGAGGAGCAACGACTGTGCCGGAAGATGCTTTAGAGAACTCTGCTGTGTGCGTTCGGGGTCGTCGGCTGCACCGGCTCGGCCGGCGCGATCGCGCGTCGAAGGCGTGCGACCGTTCGGCCGACGGCGAGCGACGCGGTGAAGATCTGTCCGAGCGGCACACCCGACACGCGGTGACGGGCGACTGCAGCGAGTCCGGCTGAGGCGGCGCAGCCGCAGTTGAGACAGTCGGGCTTGCCGCCGAACTGGCAGGGTGTGATCCGCCGCTCGAGATCCGACGCGAAGCAGTCGGTGGACTGGGCGAAGACACATCGAGCCGGAGAGTCGGGCGGATCCTCGTACGCCTGCAGCATCCCCTCGGGGGCGTTGAGCTTGGAGAACAGCGGCCGCAGCCGTCTGATCTCCGCGAGCAGGCCGCTGCGATCGGCTGCGGTCAGCCGCTCGGTCGACAGTTCGCCAACCTGCGGTGTGTAGATGCTGATCCAGATCAACCGCGTGTTGGCGTTGGCCTGCCAGAAGGCGAGAAACTGCTCGAGGTATTTCTCACGACGCACCTGCTGGCGCGTGACCGTGCAGTGCACGGTGATCTGATGACCCTCGATGTGTTTCAGGATGCGTTCGTAGGTGGCCGGCTTGCGCCGCTCGTCATGTTCGACCGGCAGACCATCGATCGAGACCACGATCTGCAGCCGACGGATCTGCGACCACTCAATCGGAATCGGTCGCACCGCGCTGGTGATGATCTGCGTGTGAATGCCTCGCTCCGCGAGCGCGGGCAGAATGTCGCCGAGTTCCCGATAGCGCACCAGCGGTTCGCCGCCGACGATCGACACGTGCACAGGTTGGTGCCGATCGATCAGGCTCATGAAACGGGACACGAGCTCGCTGCCTTTGTAGTCGGCGAGACCGCGCAGCGTGATCGCACCGCCGAGATGATCGTCGCCATACGCGTAGCAGCCGGGGCATCGCAGCGGGCATTCCTTCGTGATCTCGATCGAGAGGTTGGGACGATGGCCCGTGAGGATCCGGCCCCACGCGTGGACCAGATCGCGGGCCGCAATCGCGGGCGCGCTCATGTGGCTCTATTATGCGTGCGAATACTACGCGCGCGACACAAAAGCGGCGCGCGCGCGGTATTCTTCTCCTGCATGAAAGGTGATCCACGGTTGCCGCTCATCGAACAGCGGCGATCGAAACTCCATGGTTGGGGTGTGTTCGCACTCGAGCCGATCAACAAGAACACGCGCATCGTCACCTACGACGGCGAGCTGATCAGCCACAAACAGAGTCTGCGGCGCGAAACCTCGTACTTGAAGCGCGGCGAGATCTGGATCTTCACGGTCAATCGACGATGGGTGCGCGACGCGATGGTGGGCGGCAACATCGCCCGCTTCATCAACCACGCGTGCCGGCCCAATTGCTACAGCCAGATTCTCGGCCGCGACATCTGGATCCGCGCCGGACGCAACATCAAGGCCGGCGAAGAGCTGACCTACGACTATCACACCGATGGCGAGCAGGTCATTGCCTGCAAATGCCGTCCAGGATGCACGCGAAAGTTGTAAGGGTGATCAGAAAGACCACGGCTGTTCTCATCGCGCTTGTCGCGACGGTGTCCCTGTTCGGTCGCAGCACACCCGCACAAGTCTCTCCCACCGACAGCGATCTCGAGCGCGCGAGTGCCGGACGCACCCTCGCGATTGGTGCCCTCTCCAGCAATGGCGCCGTGTCGACGATGCCGCTCGAGGTTTACGTGGCCCGTGTGCTCGCCGGGGAAGGGGAGCCGGGCGCAGCCGATGCCGCGCAACAGGCGCTCGCGGTTGCGATTCGCACCTATGCCGTCGTGAATGCCGGCCGGCATCGGCGTGAAGGCTTCGATCTCTGCGATACCACGCATTGTCAGGTGCTGCGCGCGGCCAACGAGTCGTCGCGGCGCGCGACGCTGGCGACTGCCGGGCGTGTGCTCACGCTGGGCGGGAGGCCGGTCGAGATTTTCTATTCAGCATCCTGCGGCGGTCGGTCCGAGAGCGCCGTCAACGTCTGGCCCGGCGCCGGGCAGTTCTCCTATCTGAAATCGGTGCGCGACGATGTTCACGACGACGACGTGCCGTGGGTGCTCGATCTGACGCTCGACGAGATCCGTCAAGCGCTCGCGCGCGCCGGGTTTGGGGGCGAGCGGCTGCGCGACATCGAGATTGACGGCCGCACGTCGTCTGGCCGCGTCGCGCGACTTCGGCTGTCCGGACTCAAGCCCGATGCGATCGCCGGCGATCCGTTCCGCATGGCGATCGGCGCGCGGATGTTGCGCAGTACCGCGTTCTCGATGATGCGGCGCGGCGACATGGTGCACTTCACCGGCGTCGGCTACGGACATGGCGTCGGCATGTGCGTGATCGGTGCGGGCAAGAGGGCGCGCCGCGGCGAGAGCGTCGAGGCGATCCTGGCGCAGTACTATCCCGCGCTGACGCTGTCGCCGCTCGATGGGCGGACGGTTGCGCCGGCGCCTCCCGTGGCCGACCCGGCCTCGGTCAGCGCGTCAGTGAAAGCGCAGCCGATCGTGGTGCACGTCCCGAAGGGGTCGACGCTGCCGGCGGCCGATCTCGAGCAGATGGCGATGCGCGCCCACGATTCGCTCGCGAAAGCACTCGGGACGTCGGTCGTGCCGGTCACGATCGAGCTTCACGACACCCTCGACAGCTTCCGTTACGAGACCGGCCGTCCCTGGTGGGTGAGCGCGGCGATCACCGGCACGACGGTCGATCTCGCGCCCGCAGCGCTTCTCGCGCAGCGCGAAGGCGTAGAGATGACCGTGCGCACGGCGATGGCCGAGCTCCTCGTCTCGTCGGAGCTGGCCGATCGGCCGGTGTGGACCCGAGTGGGTGCGGCCCGATATTTCGCCCGACCAAACCGCACCGCGGCACCGTCCAAAGCGGTACCGTGTCCGGTTGATGCCGAGCTGCGGATGGCGGTGTCGTATGCGGCACAGCGCGAGGCCGAGCAACGGGCCGAGAAATGCTTTGCCTACGCGCTGGCTCGGGCAGGGAACTGGAAGTTGGTGCGTTAGCTCGGCTTAATCTCTGGCCTCGCGAACGGGCCTATAATTCCTCTTATGTTGATCAAACAGGCGCCCGACATCCGTTCGTCCGAGATCACTCCGAAGAGCGTGTACTTGCGACGCCGGGAGTTCATCCAGGCGTCGGCGGCCGCCTTGGTTGCAGCCGGAATGGGAGCATGCGTCGACCGCGTCGAGGCACAAGGCGGCGGGTTGGCCAAGCTGCCCAATGTGAAGAAGAGCCCGCTCAGCACAACCGAAGCGCCAAGCCTCTACGAGCACATCACCAGCTACAACAACTTCTACGAGTTCGCTCCCGGTGCGGGCGACGGCCCCAAGCAGAACTCGAAAGGCTTCAAGGCGCGGCCCTGGAAGATCAAGATCGATGGCGAGGTCACCAAGCCAGGCGACTACGAGATCGACGACTTGATCAAACAGAATGCGCTCGAGGAGCGCATCTATCGTTTGCGCTGCGTCGAAGCCTGGTCGTTCGTGATCCCGTGGGTTGGGATTCCCTTTGCCGACATCATCAACAAGGTCCAGCCGACATCCAAAGCGCAGTTCGTCGAGTTCACCACCGCTGTCGATACGGGCAAGTTCCCGATGCAGAGAACGGATCTGCTCGAGTGGCCGTACGTCGAGGGGCTGCGTCTCGATGAGGCCAAGCATCCGTTGACGCTGCTGGCGGTCGGACTGTACGGCGAGGTGCTGCCGGCGCAGAATGGCGCCCCGCTCCGCATGGTCATCCCCTGGAAGTATGGTTTCAAGGGAGCGAAGTCGCTGGCCCGAATCCGCTTCGTCGAGAAGCAGCCGCTGAACACATGGCAGAAAATGGCGCGGAACGAGTACGGCTTCTACGCGAACGTGAACCCGATGGTCGATCACCCGCGATGGACTCAGGCGCGCGAACGCCGGCTTCCGAGCTTCGTCGCCAACCGGGCCACGCAGATGTTCAACGGCTACGCCGACCAGGTGCAGGGGCTCTACGCCGGCATGGATCTTCGCAAGAATTTTTGAAGATCACGGTCGCCAAGAGCCTCGTCTTCGCCGCGGCGTGTATCCCCGCCGCGGCGCTCGCTTACAAGTTCTATCGGTTCTACCACGGCGACTTCAACGCGCTCACCGCCAATCCCGGCGATTACATCACCGATCAAACCGGGACGTGGACGCTCGCCTTCCTCACCATCTCGCTCTGCGTCACGCCGCTGCGTCGTCTCACCGGCTGGAACCCGGCGATCAAGTTTCGGCGGATGCTCGGTCTCTTCGCGTTCTTCTACGTGACGCTGCACCTGGCGACCTGGATCGTGTTCGTGCACTACTTCGAGGTCAAGTTCATGATCGAGGACGTCTACAAGCGGCCGTTCATTACGGTCGGCATGGCGGCGTTTCTGATCCTGTTCTCGCTCGCCCTTACCTCCAACCGCTACGCGCTTCGCACGCTCGGGCGGCGCTGGCAGACGCTGCATCGTTTGGTGTACGTCGCCGCCATCCTCGGTGTGATTCACTTCTGGTGGCTGGTAAAAGCCGACATCACGCTGCCGCGCCGATGGGCCGTGGCGGTCGGCTTGCTCCTCGGCTTCCGCCTGTGGTGGACGTTCCGCTCGAATCGTCCGACGCTGGCGCGTACCTGATCACTCGGACCAAGCGCCAAGGACCAAGGACGGACCAAGGACCAAGGACGGACCAAGGACCAAGCACCAAGCACCAAGGACCAAACTACAGCCATCCCGATCGTTTGAACCCGACATAGAGCGCCACACACGCCGAGATCATCACCAGGATCGACGCGTGGTATCCGTACGCCCAACCGAGTTCCGGCATGTTGCGGAAGTTCATGCCGTAGATCCCCGCGATCATCGTCGGCACGGCAATCATCGCCGCCCAGGCGGTGATGCGCTTCATGTGCTCGTTCTGGGCGTGCGACATCAGCGACAGGTGTGCTTCGAGCGCCGTGGTCAGCAGCTCGCGCTGTGCGTCGATGCTCTCGTTCAGCCGGACGATGTGGTCGTAGACGTCGCGGAAGTAGACACGCGTGGCCTCGGGCACGTGTGGGAGATCGAAGCGCATGAGGCGGTTGCACACCTCGACCAGCGGCCCGGTGGTACGGCGCAGCGATAACAGGTCGCGTTTGAGCTGGTAGATGCGCGCGGTCGCGTCGCCGGTGTCGGTCATCGCGAAGATGGTGTCCTCGAGTTCCTCGACCTCTTCCTCGATCTGCTGGACGATCGGCAGATACTGGTCGACGACGAAGTCCATGAGGGCGTAGAGCACGTAGCCCGGGCCCTTCGCGAGCAGGTGCGGAGTCGACTCGCAGCGCTGGCGCACGCCGATGTGCGACCGCAGCGATCCGTGGCGCACGGTGACGACGTAGTTGCGTCCGACGAAGACGTGTGTCTCGCCGAACTCGAGGTGCCGCGGCGAGTGACTGAGATGCGCGGTACGCAGGACGACGAACACCGAATCTTCGTACAGCTCCAGCTTCGGCCGCTGATGCGCGTTGTAGGCGTCTTCGATGGCGAGGTCGTGCAGGCCGAACTGCTGCTGCACCTGGCGGAGGACGTCCTTCTCGGGTTCGTACAGGCCGAGCCAGACGAAGCGATCGTCCCGCGTGAGTGCGCCGCGAATCTGGTCGATGCCGAGGTTCTCGACCCGTGCCCCGCTGCAGTACGCGGCGCAGTCGATGACGCTCGCCGACGGTGGCGTCTCGATCGTCTCGGGCACGTGCACAGCTTACTCCCGATAGAGATAACGAAGGCGGGCCTTCATACGGAGGCACGGAGGTCTTCACACAGAGACCACAGAGATCACAGAGGCGCGACTCTGCGGCGACGGGTGGCCGCGCTGCGCGCGGGCGGATAGAGAGGAACGCGAGAAAACGAGCGCCCTTGGACGCGGATGGCGTTCGTTTTCTCGTGTTCCTCTCTATCCCCACGCCGGCGGAACGC
>Ga0075425_100001255_pt1 | contig 24706 bp, 23 predicted proteins | sample SoiMethybrSBSTD4_FD_75300 | JGI IMG/M metagenome (GOLD analysis project Ga0075425, IMG submission 75300) | Bulk soil microbial communities from a Populus tree surrounding site in Tennessee, USA - Soil MetaG P. TD hybrid SBSTD4 | ecosystem: Environmental > Terrestrial > Soil > Tree plantation...
CGGATTCATCGCACCGAGGACGACTCCCATCGCGGCGACCGTCAGCAGCGCGTGGCGGTCGGCGTTCCCGATCGACCGCCAAGGGCGCCGCCACACGAGGTAGACCACGGCCGCCGTCGCGATCCGCAGCCAGGCCACGCCCACCGGCGGCACGAGTGCGAACAAGAGGACGGCGAACGCCGGGCCCAGGTAGTGGAAGATGGCGCTGCCGACGAAGTACGAGTAGCCCGGGAGATCACCGAGTCGCTTCGATGCGTCGAGCCGGGCCCGGGGCAGACGATCCACCACTTCATGATCGGTGAAGAAGGCGTGTTTCGCCTTTGCGCGTCAAACCTCTTCGGCGCGCGAGACCGTGGAAACCACGGACTTCCCGGCGTTACGCTTTCGCCATGCTCGACCCCGTCAACCAGGCGATCCTTGCGGAGCTGCAGCGGGAGGCGAGACTGTCGATGGCCGAGCTCGGTCGGAGAGTGAAGCTGTCTCCACCCGCCGTTGCCGAGCGTGTCCGGCGGCTCGAACGCGAAGGCGTCATCCGTGGCTACCACGCCGACCTCGACCCGGCCAAGCTCGGCTACGCGATCGCGGCGGTCGTCCGCGTCGCGCCCGCCACGCGCCAACTCGACAAGATCCGCGAGATCGCACGCGACACACCTGAGGTCGTCGAGTGCCACCGCATCACCGGCGAAGACTGCTTCTTCCTCAAGCTTCACCTTCGCTCGATCGACGACCTCGAGCCCCTGCTCGACCGCTTCACTCCCTACGGCCGCACGACGACTTCGATCATTCACTCGTCGCCGGTCGACCGTCGGCCGTTGCCGCTCGACCCCTCGTGAGCTCGGGTGGGCAGCGGGGTGGGCGACGGGTCGCCTCGGCGGCCGGGTGTGGTGGGTCGAGGCGGTCGGCGACGAGCGACGCGCCGACTCCCGAGGCGAGAAACGCGGCGATGATCGCGAGCGTTGCCAGGTCGCCGACGTGGACCACGTCTGCGAGCAGGATCTTGACGCCGACGAACGCGAGCACGAGCGCGATCGTCTCGTCGACGTAGCGGAAGCGTCGTACGAGCAGGTCGATGAGCGCGAGGAGGGACGCGAGCCCGACCAGCGCGAACGCGTTCGCGGTCCAGATCACGACTGCATCGCGGGTGACGGCGAAGGCGGCCGGAATGGAGTCGATGGCGAAGGCGATGTCGGCGACGACGATCGCAGCGGCGACGAGGAGGAGCGGGGTGCCGTAGAGGCGGTCTTGCTCGCGCACGACCAGCCGGCCGCCGCGGAACTCGTCCGTGACCGGGACGGTGCGACGGACGAGCCGGAGGGCCCGATTGGAGGACGGGTCGGACGCTTCGGGCGAGCTCCGCAGTGCACGGTAGGCCACGTAGAGGAGCAGCGCGCCGAAGACGTACAGCACTGCGTCGACGGCGTCGACGAGGGCGACGCCGACGGAGATGGCGAGCGCTCGAAGCAGGAGGGCGCCGCCGATGCCGATCGCGATCGCGCGCCCGCGTAGCTCCGTCGGCACGAGGAAGTACGCGAGCAGCAGCGAGAACAGGAAGACGTTGTCGAGGGAGAGCGACCGCTCGATCAGGTAGACGGTCGTCCATTCGCCTGCCGGCCCATTCGCGAGCGCGATCCCCGCAGCCACGGCGAGCGCGCCGATGAACCAGCCGGCCGCCCACACGATCGCCTCGCCTCGACGAGGAATGCGCTGCGGCGCGAAAAAGCGGGCCTCGAGACCGAGGGCGAGCGCGACGACGGCTGCGGCAGCGAGCGCGTAGGCGATCTCCATGGCGCGTCAGTTTGCGCACTGGCGGCGGCGCAGGGGAGACGAACGCGAATGCTCGACGTGTCAGGGAGCGGCCCGAGCCCGACACGCGACAGCGCGAGCGGTGACGACGCTGAGCGCGTAGCGAGATCCGACGGAAAACCGACGACGGTCGTACGGGCAGCCGACGCAACGCGACCGGCACGCCCCCTCGTCCGCAACCCGGCTTCTCCGGATGATCGCAACGTCATCGGCATTCCGCCGATCAACGACTCGAAGAAGGAGCAAGAGATGAAGACAGGATTTGCACGGCGCCGTGGAGGTCGTAAGACGCAGGGGGTTCTAGCGCTCTGCCTGGCGCTCGTCGCGGCGATCACCGTCGCGACCGGGTCGGCATCGGCCGCCCCCGCCGGCAACACGCAGACCGTCTCGGTGCAGAGCAACGAGGCGAATCTCGGTGGTTTCAAGCTGCAGGCTCCGGTCGTGATCACCGATCCGATCCTTCCGGTCCCGATCGTGTTGACCGACCTCACCGTCAGCGCGACGGCGAGCTGGAGCGGCGACCTCACGACCAAGCTCTCATGGGACGACGACAAGGTCCGGCAGGGAGCCAACCTGCAGGTCGCGCGCCAGGCCACGCAGACGAGCGGGACGATGCACTTCAAGTGGCAGCTCTCGGGGGAGATCGACGGGATCGACTTCGGGCCCACGACGATCGACAAGGACAACGTGACCTGCGACCCCAAGCTCTCCGGCGCAGGATTCTCGTGCGAGGCGGATTCGCCGGGCCTGGCTCTGCCGGGTGCGGTCCCCTCGCCGCTTGGCTTCTTCGTGGTCAAGGTCTTCATCGGCGCGAAGTTCGACGTGACGCCGGAGGGCGCCGTCGTCACGCGTGGCCTGTCCATCGGCGGCAACAGCGCCGCCGGCCCGGATGATCTGTCCCTGACCGATGCCGTGCAGAGCGAGTCGCTGTCCGTGCCGTGCACGGCGAAGGCGGGCGACGCTGTCCAGTACGCACTCGACCCCTACCACTGGACACCTGTGTCCACCGCCACCGAGCAGGTGAAGTTCAAGCTGGTCGAGGCCCTGGATCCGTTCGGCGTCACGGAGCTCTTCAAGATCGTCGACGGTGGCGTCGGCTCGGCGATCGTGACGAACCCGAACTTCGACCTCACGGGCGCCGGCTTCAGCACGCCGATGGGCTCGTTGCTCGCGAACAACATCAAGCCGACGATCGCCCCGCTGGGGACGTCTTCCGGTCAGGAGGGCAGCCCGATCTCGTTCTCCGCGAGCGTCAGCTCGCAGTGCCCCATCGACTCGTACGTGTGGGAGTTCTCGAACGGCACGAAGTCCTTCGGGCCGGCCCCGCAGCGGGCATTCGCCGACAACGGCGTCTACGACGGCCAGCTGACCGTCACCGACGTCACCGGACTGGCGACGACGCAGAGCTTCGCGGTCGACGTCTCGAACGTGAAGCCGTCCGTCAACGCCGGCCCGGACACGACTGCCGACTGGGGCAGCGCCGTGCAGCTGAACGGCCAGGCGACCGACGCCGGCTCGAACGACCAGTCCACGCTCCAGTACACCTGGACGTTCGGCGACGGCTCGCCGAGCGCGACGGGCGGCCCGAGCGTCGCGCATGCCTACGCGACACCCGGCGACTACACCGCCACGCTTCAGGTCTGCGACAAGGACGGCGGTTGCGACACCGATTCGTCGATCGTGCACGTCACCAAGCGCGAAACGACGCTCGGCTACACGGGGCCGCTGTTCTCCGCGCCGTCGAAGACGGTGACGGCGACCGCCACGCTCGTGGACGAGTACGATCAGCCCGTCGTCGGCAAGAAGGTCACCTTCCAACTGGGAAGCCAGACGGCGGTCGGCACGACCGACTCGACGGGAACGGCGTCCGCGAACATCAAGCTCACCCTCAAGCCCGGCTCGTACGCGCTCGGCGCGACGTTCGCGGCAGGCGACGCGAAGTACAACGCCTCCGGCGACACGGGCCTCACCTTCGTCGTCGGCAACAAGTAGTCGAACGACGAGCGCGAGATGTGCGGGCGGGCCGTGAGGCCCGCCCGCCTCACGTGTGGGGCGGCTCTGACGAGCGAGCTCCGAGGTCGCGGAGCCACGAGACGACGTTTCCCCGCCGGGTTCCCTCGCCCTGGGCCGCGTCCAGCGGTGTTCCGGTCGCATAGTCCGGCACCCAGTTCAGGTCGGCACCGCGGGAGAGCAGGTACTCGGCGACGCGGCGCTGCGCCCCGGAGCACGCGTGCCAAAACGCCTTGGACACCTCCTCGGTCCCCGGCTCGTCGCCGAGGAGCTCGGCGAGCCGGTCGAGCATGCCGAGAGCGGAGGCATGCCACGGTTCGTCGACCTTCGCGCCCCTCGCGACCAGCAGGTCGGCGACGTGCCAGCACGCGTACCCGACCGCGTTGGCGAGCGGGGTCCCGATCGAGCCGTCGGGCGCATCGACGTCCGCGCCTGCGTCGATCAGCGCTACCGCCACGTCCACGTCGTCGCTGCTAGCCGCCCAGTGAAGCGGCGTCTCGTCGCCGGGGCTTCGACCGTCGGGATCGGCGCCCGTCTCGACGAGGAGACGAACGACCTCGGGGCCGTTGGGGAAGTAGCCGGGCCAGTCGGTCACCACGTGCAGCGCCGTCCGCGTCTTGAATCTGCCGCCGAGCGGAGCGGACGCCAGGTCCGGGTGGTCGACGAGCACCCGGCGAAGCGCCGGGAGGTCTCCTGTCTGGATCGCGGCCGCCAGCGTCTCGGCCGCAGTGGTGCGGTCAGTCATCGCTCCCCTGTCACGATCTAGCCGTGCGCATCGCTTACGTCGTCGACGTTCACGGTCGGCCGGAAACGGTTGCCGCGGCCGCAGGGAGTCTCGGTCCGCTCGATCTGCTCATTGTCGGCGGCGACATCACGACCGGCGGCTCCGCCGAGGAGGCCGCGGAGGCGATCGAGTCGTGGAGGTCGCTTGCGCCGCGCGTGTTGGCCGTCGCCGGGAACATGGATTCTGCGGACATCGACCGGCGCCTGGATGAGCTCGGCGTCTCGCTCGACGGGCATGGCGTGATCATCGACGATGTCGGTCTCTTCGGCGTCTCCGCAGCGCCACATTCGCCGTTGCACACTCCGTACGAGCTCCCGGACGACGAGTTGGGTCGACGAGCGGCACAGGGCGCCGCCGAGTTGGACGACGCCCGCGTGCGGATCTTCTGTCCGCACGCGCCTCCGTTTCGGACAGCCTGCGATCGGCTCAGAGACGGCCGCCACGTAGGGAGCCCTGCCATCCGCGCATTCGTCGAACGTGACCAGCCCGACCTCGTTCTCTGTGGGCACATCCACGAGTCGCGTGGCCTCGACAGCCTCGGCAGGGCGCAGATCGTCAACCCGGGGCCGGTGGCTGCGGGCCACTATGCGCTGGTCGAGGTCGACGGCGCGGTGAGTGTTCAGCTGGACTGATCGGCCCGCGATCGTCCGGCGACGGCATCACGCGGCGAAGAGCTCGCGAGGATCATCGTCTGCGCGATATTCGGTGTCGACCTCCTCGAGGTAGACGAATGGGTGATGGAACGCGTCCAGGGCTCGGTCGGCCGGAACGCGCAAGCTGATCGTCTCGTCGGTCGCCATGTGGTGGACGTCGATGCTCGTGCTGTTGTCGGCGGCATCCCAGTAGAGGGTGACCTCGAAGCCGCCGTTCATCCGACGGTCGAGCTCACGACGCCGAATGTCGCTGAGTGTGGCGATGCGCATGTTCGTCCTTTCGATCATCGACGCGTGGGTCGCGTGGGGTTGGTGTTACGACCAAGGACTCCGGCGCGCGCTCGGATATTCCCGCCACGCCGTTTGGAGACCGGACGTGTAGCCGCGTCAGGCGACGGTTCGCATGCGGTCCTCGGCGTGGCCGCGACCTGCGCTCGACGCCGTTCGCTGCACGAGGCCGAGCAGCTCGGCGACGATCTCGTCCAACGACTCCGCGAGGGCTGGGTCGGCAAGCGCGCCGTTCGCCGTGAACGCCTCGGAGGCTCGTCCGACCGTCAGTTGCCGATCGAGCACGTGCGCGCCGCACGTTCGCAGGATCCGCCGGAGATCGGCCTGCGCCCAGACCGCTCCGAAGAGACCGGTGCTGGCGCCGATCACGGCGACGGGCTTGTCCCGCAACACGTTCGTCTCATAGGGGCGCGAGGCCCAGTCGAGTGCGTTCTTGAGGCCGCCGGGAATCGAGGAGTTGTACTCGGGCGTCGCGAAGAGCAGCGCGTCGGCGGTCGCGATGTCCGTTCGCAGCCGAGCCGCTGCCACGGGTGGCTCGCCGCGGTCCAGATCCTCGTCGTACGGCGGGAGCGCGGTGATGTGCAACGAGAGGTCGAACCCGACATCGTCAGGGAAGAGTCGTGCGGCCGCTTCCAGCAATGCACGGTTGTGCGAATGGCGCCGTAGGCTGCCGGCGAATCCCAGCACCTGCATCCCTAGTCCTCCCGAACGAGCTCCAGGCGGACGTCCAGCTCGACGTCCCAGCCGAGGACGTCGTTGCCGTCCGGGAGCGGCATCTGCCAGTCGAGGCCCCACTCGCGCCTGTCGATCGTCGTCGCCAGCTCGATCGCGGCACGACCGGCCCCGTACGGGTCGGTTACAGGCGGCCGGTATGTCCCGTACGCCGAGATCGGCCGGGCGACGCCTCTCAGCTCGAGCTCCCCCAGGACGCGAATCGCTCCGTCGTCGTCCAGCTCGACCCGGCTCGAGCGGAACCGGATCTCCGGGTGCTCGCCCGCATCGAAGAAGTCCTTCCCGGAGACGACGTGCTCGCGGAGCTCCGGAGGGTCGGTGATCGAGATCGAGTCGACCCGGGCTCGCCCCTCGAGGCGAGCGCCGCCCGCATCCGCGTCGAAGCGCGCGTCGACATCGGCGAAGGACGCGCGGAACTGCGAGACCGTCATGTGCCGGACGCTGAACGCGACGGACGAGTGGTTGCGGTCGGCCACGAACGTTCCAGCGAAGGGTTGCGTGACTGAGGCCATCCCCAGCTCCTTTCGATTGGTGACAGCGGTTCAACGAAGTTTCCGCGCAAACTATTTCCGGATAAACTTCATTCCATGGCAAGGCGTGTCGCGGAACCTCAATTGGCGGCCTGGCGTGCGCTGGTCGCAGCACACGCCGCCGTCGTCGGCCGCGTCGAGCAAGCACTTGCCGACGCGGGCTTACCGCCGCTCTCCTGGTACGACGTGCTCTGGAACGTGCGCGAGTCGCCGCAGCGGCGCGTGCGACTCGGCGAGCTCGCAGCCAGGGTGACGATCAGCCGCGGCGGCACGACGAAGCTCGTCGACCGGCTCGAGGAAGCCGGGCTCCTTAGACGGGAGCGCGCTCCGGATGACCGGCGCGGTTCCTATGCCGTGCTGACCCGCGCGGGTGAGGGAATGCTCAGGCGGATGTGGCTGACGTACTCCGCGGTTCTCGCGGATGCAGTCGGCCCGCTCCGTGAAGCGGATGCACGAACGCTCGGCGGCCTGCTCCGGGAGATCGAACGGCGCGCATCGCAAGGAAGCGACGCTTGAGGCTCATGCAACTCTCATAGGCGCTTGACACCGAGCCCCTTGCCGCGGGATAAAACGAGCCGTTGCGAGCGAGGGAGGGTGGGATGAGGATCGCGTGCACGCTTTCGGCTGTGGGGATGACGTCGCTGCTGGCGCTGTCGGTGCCGCTCGGCGCCGAGGCCCGGCCGCCCGTACCGGACGTGTCGTTGCCGTCGCTGTCGTCGGTCTATGCGCCGCCGCAACGCGTCACGGGAAGCCGCGTCGTCGTGTCGCAGCTCGAGTCGGCGCCCGCTGCCGCCCGCGCGGGCCACAGCTACGCGCTCCGCGGGACGGTCCTGAACGAAGGCGGCGAGGCCGCACGTGCTCGCGTCGTCGTCCACCTCCTCAGAGCCGGAACCGCACCGGTCTCGATCGGTCGCACATCGCTTCGTCTGCAGGCGCACGACTCGGCGAGCTACCGCGTCCGCGTCCGCCTGCCACGCATCCTTCGCGACGGGTCGTACGCCCTCGTCGCCTGCGCAGAGCACAGCCGCACTGCCGGTGCGCTCGGATGTGTGACCGCGGAGCGCCACCTTCAGATCGGGCGTGCGCCACTCGTACGCGCGAGCGTCGGTCGGCACGTCGCCGCCGCGGCCAAGTGCTCGTCGGGCGCTCATTCGCTCTCGCCGTTCGGTGCGCACGTCTATCCGGAGACCGGCAACGGTGGCTACACGAGCCTGCACACCGACGTCTTCCTGAACTACGACAGCGAGTCGAACCTCTTCTTGTCGGGGACGCACGTCGTCCTCACCGAGCAAGCGACGCAGTGCCTCACCGACTTCAGCCTCGACTTCGAACGGACGTCGGCCAACGCGAAGGACGGGCCGAGCCTGACGGTGGGGTCAGTGCTCGTGAACGGACGGCCGGCGAGCTTCACCTTCGCCCAGCCCACTTACCCCGGTGACCCGAACGGCCAGAACGATCCCGATCCCCGCGCGCACGCCGCCGGTGAGCTGACGCCGGTCGGCGGCCCGGAGGACAACCCGTTCCCGCCCGCATGCACACCCGAGCTGCCGTCGACGAACCCGAACAAGCAGTTCGACCTGGACGGGACGCAGTGCCCGGCGAACAAGCTCGTGATCGCGCCCGCGACCCCGATCGCGAGCGGCGCGCGGTTCGTCGTCGTCGTCAACTACACCGGACGCCCCGGCGTCCACAACGACGGCGACGGCACGACCGAGGGCTGGTTCAGGGTCGGGCAGCCGGGCGACACGGGCAGCTTCGTCACGACCGAGCCCGTCGCGACCGAGGACTGGATGCCGCTCAACAACCACCCGACCGCGAAGCCCTCCTACGACTTCTACGACACCGTCCCGCTCGGCAAGACGGCGATCGCGAACGGCGAGCTCGTGTCTCAGCTCGCGAATCTTCCCGACGCGAACTTCCCCGGTGGGTCGACGACGTGGCACTGGCACTCGCAGGAGGGCATCTCGTCCTACCTCGTCGAGAACAGCATCGGCTCCTACGACCTGAACGTCCGGCTCGCTGCGAGCGGGATCCAGTTCTACGAGGCGCAGGACACCGGCATCGCGAAGAACCGGGCTGCGGCGAACAAGGCGATCATGGACACGCAGGAAAGCGTCCTCGACTTCCAGTCCGCCTTCAACGGGCCGTTCCCGTTCACGACCGACGGCGTCGTGATCGGCGTCCCCAACGCGGGCTTCGAAGAAGAGATGCAGACGAAGATCACCTTCGCGAACGAGCAGATCGACCTGCAGACGCTCCACCACGAGAACTTCCACCAGTGGTGGGGCGACAACGTCTCGGAGGCGAACTACAACCTCACGTTCTTCAAGGAAGGGCTCGCGACGCTCGGTGAGTTCTTCTTCATCGCCGCGAACGCGCAGGCGGCCGCTGGCGGCTCAGCCGCGGCGTTCGAGCAGAGCCTCGTCGACAGCTTCAACCAGAACTACGCTGGGTCCGATCTCCTGTGGACGGGTGCGCCCTCGGATCCGCGTCCCTTCACGCTCTTCTCGGGCTCGAAGACGTACATCCGGCCCGGTATTGCGTACATCGCGCTTCGGCGGATCCTCGGCCCCGCGAACTTCAACGCGGCGTTGCAGCAGATCCAGCGCACCTACCGCCAGGGCAGCGTGACGGAGTCGCAGCTCGAGTCGGGGTTCGCGTCGTTCCTCCCGAGCCAGACGTCATCGTGCAAGGCCGCGCTCGCGCAGTTCTTCACTGAGTGGTGGGACACCGTCTTCCCGCCCGGCGGCGGGGAGAACAGGCCGCAGCTCACCGCGCCCGGCCTCGACGGCGGGGGGTTCAGCTGCTAAGGACGTAGCGGCGCCGCGACCTCAGGCGCGGGGAACGGATTGCCCGCGTAGAGCTTCACGCCTCATGAACCGTGGACGCGCTCTGCACCCGCTCCTGTCGACCCGCTTCAGCCCGAGCTGCTTCGACAGCGCGCACGAGGCGGACGGCCGGGACGTCGGCCTGCTCCTCGACGGTGCCCGCTGGTCTCCATCGGCGGGGAACTCGCAGCCGTGGGCTTTCATCATCGGTCACCGCGGCGACGACGTCCACGGCCGGCTCGTCCGTCATCTCGCTGGAAGCTCGGCCTCCTGGGCTCCGAGCGCGAGCCTGCTCGTCGCGAACCTGGCGCACGTCCATGTCGAGGGAACCGACTGGCCGTTTTCTGAGTTCTCGCGCTACGACCTCGGACAAGCGGTTGCGCACATGAGCTTTCAGGCGCAGGCGATGGGGCTGTTAGTCCGTCAGTTCCGAGCGTTCGACCGCGCCGCGATCGCCGCGGACTTCGACGTCCCGGCACACTGGGAAGTGACGACGATGTCGGCGATCGGACGGCCGTGCGTCGGTCGAGGGTCGACAGCTTCGCCCCGCAGCCGCGAACGGCGCGAGCCGGCGAGCCTTCTCTGGACGCGCTCGGGCGAGACGTCCTGAGACCGGCGGCGTAGGTTTCCGTCGTGCCGGTCGTCGACGTGACACTGCTCGGTGGTTTCGGCGCGACGGTCGACGGCGCGCGTGTCCCTGACCGCGCCTGGCGGCTCAAGAAGGGCCGCGAGCTGGTAAAGCTGCTCGCGCTTGCGCGCGGCCACCGTCTCCACCGGGAGCAAGTCATCGACGTGCTGTGGCGTGACCGTGAGCCGTCGGCTGCGGCGAACAACCTCTATCAAGCGTTGCACGCGGCGCGACGTGCTCTCACGCCGGAGGCGATCGAGCTGCGCGACGAGATCATCTCGCTGACCGCCGACGTCGACGTCGACCGGTTCGAGGCGGCCGCTGCTGCAGCGCGTCGCGCGGGCACGGCCGCCGCATATCGCGCGGCGCTGGCTCTGTACGCAGGTGAGCTGTTGCCCGAGAACCGGTACGACGACTGGGCCGACGCGCGGCGGGACGAGCTCGCGGCGGCCGCAGTGACGCTGCAGGAAGGGATCGACTCGGTCGGTGCCGACAGGCCTTTCGTGCTCCCGTCGGAGACAAGCTCGTTCGTCGGCCGCGGACGCGAGCTCGGCGAGCTCTCGTCCCTGCTTCGGCGGACGCGCCTGTTGACGCTGTCAGGGACGGGTGGGGCGGGGAAGACACGGCTCGCGCTCGAGCTGGCGCGCGCGGTGCAGACGGCCTATGCCGGAGGCGCCGTGTTCGTCGAGCTGGCCTCCGTGCGCGAGGTGCGTCTCGTCGCCGAGGCGCTGGCAGACGCCCTCGACGTCAGAGCGCTACCGGCGCAGGACGTCGCCGACGCGGTGATCGACTTCGTCCGCCCCCGGACGCTGCTGCTCGTCCTCGACAACTGCGAGCACGTGCTCGAGTCCGCGTCCGTGCTCGCCGACCTGCTCTTGCGCTCGGCACCAGACGTGACGATCGTCGTGACGAGCCGCGAGCCTCTCCGCCTGACGGGCGAGATCGTCTTCCGGGTCCCGTCGCTCGGCCTACCCGACCCGCAGCTGCAGCTGCCGCCCGAGCGCCTGCTCGAGTACGAGGCGGTGTCGCTGTTCGCAGAGCGCGCCCAAGCGGTGGCGGCGGGCTTCGAGCTCAGCGAGGCCAACGCCGCTGACGTGGTGCGCATCTGCTACCGCCTCGACGGGCTGCCGCTTGCGTTGGAGCTCGCGGCGGGCCGCGTCGGTGCCCTCGGCGTCGCCGCGATCGCGGGGCGCCTGGACGACCGGTTCGGCTTGCTGCGCTCCGGCAGCCTCGCCGCGCCAACCAGGCAGCAGACGCTCCAAGCGGCGCTCGATTGGAGCCACGACCTGCTCGACGACGAGGAGGCAGCCCTGTTTCGCCGCCTCGCGATCTTCGCCGGCGGCTTCGAGCTCGAGTCGGTCGAGGAGGTCTGTGCGGACGACAGCACGGACGCCTTGGTCGCAGACGTGCTCGGGCGGCTCGTCGAGAAGTCGCTCGTCGCCGTCGAGGACGGTCGAGGGGAACGGCGATACCGATTGCTCGAGACCGTGCGCGTGTACGCGCGCGACCGGCTCGTCGCCGCGCATGAGGACGAACGGCTGGCGGACGTCCACGCGCAGTGGGCGCTGTCGGTCGCGCGGCGTGAGCAGTACGCGCCGAGCCTCGACCGCGAGTCGGCGAACCTGGCCGCGGCGCTGCGCGTGCTCCTCGACCGGCACCCGCACGGCGCGCTGGAGATGTGCGCGGCGCTCTTGCCGTTCTGGCTCCGCCGCATCGAGCTCGAGGAGGCAAGGCGCCGGATCGCCGAGGCGCTCGCCGCCTGCCGCGAGCTGTCGCCCTTGCGCTCGGAGGCGCTGCTCGCCGCCGCCGCGATCGAGTTCCGGAGCGGCACCTTGTCGCGCGGCGAGACGTTCGTCGAGGAGAGCCGCGCCCTCGCAGCGGAGATCGGCGATGCGCAGCGGGAATGGCGCGCGCTGGAGTTCTTCGGGGAGTTCGCGCTTGCGGTGGACGACGCCGAGGCGGCGGCGGAGCGCCTGGAGCGTGCGCTCGCGCTCGCCCGGCGCACGGGTTTCACGGCCGGCGAAGCGATCTCCGTCCACTCGCTCGCGGTCGCGGCGTGGACCGCCGGGGACCTCGAGCAGGCGGACACGCTGGTGGCAAGCTCCATCGGAATGCTGCGGGATCTCGAGCAGTCGCTCGAGACCATCCCCTCGCCGGTCAACATCGCCGAGATCCGGATGGAGGTTCCTGGACGGCCGGTCGGGCCACGGCTCCTCTTCGAGGACACGCTGCAGCCGTTCGTCGAGGTCTCGTGTGGAGCGGCTGTCGGCTATGCGCTCGCAAACCGGGCGGGGATCGCCCGCGCCCGCGGGAACGTTCCCCTCGCGCTCGCGCTCCTCGCCGAGAGCGAAGCGCGGTTTGTCCGCGCAGGCGACGACCAGGGCGTAGCGACAGCGCTCGTCCGGCGTGCGTACACCTATCTCGGGGATGGAGACGTCGACGCGGCACACGCGCAGCTCGAGCGCGCCCTCGAGCTGCGCGACGGCCTCGGCGACCGCCGCGGCCGCGGTCTCGTGCTTGCGGGCCTCGGGTTGGTCGAGATCGTGGCCGGCCGCCATTCCGCGGCCGAGCGCCACCTGAGCGAGGCGCGTGACGTCTTCCGGCGCGCCGGCGACCGCTGGGGTCTCGCGGCCGCACTCTGGCGCTCGGCCGACCTTGCAATCGTGCGAGGCAACCTCGACGACGCCGAGGCGTATCTCAGCGAGGCCTATGAAGTCTTGCGAGAGACGCAGCGGGACCGCTGGCTGGGCAACACGCTGCTCGGCCTGGCGGAGGTCGCAGCGCTGCGCGGCGACCTCGGCCGGGCGTCCGACCTTCTGACGGAGGCGCGTGAGCGACATGTTGCGCGCGCCGACGGGCAGGGCGTCGCGACTGTCGAGGCGCGCATCGCCGAGCTGCAAAGGACGCGCAAAGGGGACGAAAAGCCCGCGCCTATACGACTGTCTCCGACAAGACGAAAGGAGATGACGTGACCGAAACCATCTCTCCGGTGCTGGGAGAGGCAACGATTCAGGAGCTCCGCGAATCGGTTCGCGGACCGGTTCTCGCACCGAACGACACCGGTTACGCCGAGGCGGCGCGCTGCTGGAACGGCGCTCACGACGGACGGCGCCCTGCGCTCGTCGTGCAGTGCACCGGGGCCGCCGACGTGATCGCCGCGGTCGGGTTCGCGCGCAGCAACCACCTGCCGATCGCGGTGCGCGGGGGCGGCCACAGCATCGCCGGCTTCTCGACCACCGACGGCGGCCTCGTCATCGACCTCTCTCCGCTGAGCGGCGTCCGCGTCGACCCGGCCCGACAGCGCGCGGCCGTCGGTGGCGGCGCTGTCTGGGCCGACGTCGATCACGAGACGCAAGCGCATTCGCTCGCTACCACCGGCGGCCTCGTGTCGTCCACAGGCGTCGGCGGGTTCACGCTCGGCGGCGGCATCGGGTGGCTGATGCGGCAGCACGGGCTCGCGTGCGACAACCTGCTCTCGGCGGACGTCGTGACCGCGGACGGCCAGCTCGTGCACGCGAGCGAGGACGAGAACGCGGAGCTCTTCTGGGGGCTCCGCGGAGGTGGCGGCAACTTCGGGATCGTGACGCAGTTCGAGCTGCAGCTTCACCCCGTCGGCCCGATGGTCTACGCCGGCCCGATCTTCTTTCCGGCGGACGCGGCGGTGCCGCTGCTCCGGGCGTTCCGGGACTGGGCGGGAAACGCGCCGTATGAGATCACGGCGCTCGTCAACCTGACGAGCGCGCCGCCGCTGCCGGTCGTACCCGCCGAGTGGCACGGCAAGAAGGTCGCGGTGTTCCTGCCAGTCGTTACGGGCCCGACCGCCGAGGCAGAGGCGCTCGTGAGCGAGCTCCGCACGGTGGCGACGCCCATCGCCGACCTGCTCGGGCCGATGCCGTACCGGACGATCCAGACGCTTCTCGACCCGCTCTGGCCCAAGGGCATCCACGCGTACTTCAAGGCGACGAACCTCTCTCGTCTGGACGATGAGCTGATCGACCGGCTGGCGGCCGCGCACCAAGAGGCACCCGGGCCGCAGTGCGAGATCCACGTGCATCAGATGGGCGGTGCAGTCGCGCGCGTGCCGGGCAACGGGACGGCGTTCGGCGAGCGCTCGATGCCGTACGTGGTCAACGCAGTTACCGGCTGGCACGACGGCTCCGCCGCCGAGTCGCACACCGAGTGGGCCAGGGCCGTGATCGCGACCACGGGCGAGGCGTCGACCGGTCGTGCGTACACCAACTTCCTCGGCGACTCGGACGCGGCCGAGGATGCCTACGGCCCGGAGATCTACGCCCGCCTCGTCGCGCTCAAACAGCAGTTCGACCCGGACAACGTCTTCCAGCTCAACCAGAACATCGACCCGTCCGCCGAGCCCGCGTAGGGATTGACGACGATCGTCGATTCGATCGGGAACACACCGCTGGTCAGGCGCCGGCGGTGTGTTCCCGCGAACGGTTCAACCCCACGGGATCGATGAAAAGACCGCATGGCGCTCGCGATGAGCGTCAGCCCGTTCGCCGACCTCTAGCGCCGGCTCGGTTTCAGCCCAGCGCCGGACGCGGGAATGCCTCCCGCCAGCTCCGGACTGCGATGAGCGACGCGAGCACCAGCACGACTAGGGCGAACATCCCGTGCAGCGCGTGCACCCACGGCGAGTTGCCGATGTCCTTGGCAAGCGATGCCTGCAACGCGCCGACCAGGAAGAGCGCGACGCTCATCCAGATCTCGGAGCGGTCGCTTCGCCAGCCGATGAGCGCGGTGAGAAGCACGATCAGCTCGAAGAAGACAGCGATCCGCCCGACCGTCATGTGCGTGTCCAGGGCACCGGGCTCACCGAAGATGTACGCGGCAATCAGGTACACCTGGACGAACACGAGCAGGACGACCGTTGCCGCCGCGAGCGGGTGGGCGGTGTGAGCGATTCGCCTCAACGTCGACATGGCGACCCGGTCGCACCTGCGCGGGCCCGACCTCATCGGCCGATTCTGTGAACGCTTGCGCCGTTTCCGCGATGCCGGTTCGAATCCGGCCGCCGGGGTCCAGGACAAACGGAGGCCCGCCATGAGGCGGGCCCCCGGGTACCTCAAAGGAAACTCACTGTCCGAGAGGCATTGTATCCCCGCACCCGGGTGATCGAGCGATTCGCCCGCCCGGCGTCGCCGCCTAACCCGGTTTTGCCGCCATCGCCCAGACGGCGACCACGTACGCCGCGAGGAGGACGATGGAGAGCACGAGCGTCGCCCTGAGCAACCCGCCGCCTTTCGCGTCGCGGAGCTGACGGACGCCCACGCCGCCGGCGACGAGCGACACGAGCAGGATCAACCCGCCGAGATCGGCGAGGACGGACCCGGGATGGGTCGTGATGCGCGGCGGCGCCGAGTGGATTCGCTCGAAGGAGGGCTGGAACGACCTGCCGGAGGGCGTCAGCCATGTACGCGGCGCCGGTGCGCTGTCCGAGTGGCGCGGAGATCACCCAGAGCACGAGTGCGGCGACGATCCAGCCGTCCCAGATGTTGTAGCCGCCGACCGAGAATGCGAGCCAGAGGCCGAAGAGGATGGTTCCGCCCATGCCGAGCCCGACCGCAACGTTCCCGATCCTCGTCATCGGCTCCATGCGCAGCGTCTCCTCGGCGGTGTCCGTCTTCCGGACCGCCACGACGAGCACCCAGAAGAGGACGACGCCGGCGACCCACGGGAACGCGCTGAGCACGTGGAGCGCGAGCACCCAGTCGTCGAAGCTCACGCGCCCATCCTACGAGCGGTTCTGTGGACGAGCGATGAGTTCGTCCTGGGGCGAAAGTCTAAGTTGGTGAGGATGGCAGTCAGCTCGCCACGCTCGACGGAGGCGCAGGAGCTCCTCGCCGCAGCTCGACGCGGCGACGAAGCCGCGTTCCGCCGATTGGCAGACGAGCATCGCGCGGCGCTCCTGGCGCACTGCTACCGCATGCTCGGCTCGCTGCACGACGCCGAGGACGCGCTGCAAGAGACGCTCCTGCGCGCCTGGCGCGGGCTGCCGGGGTTCGCGGGCCGGAGCGCGGTCCAGTCGTGGCTGTACCGGATCGCGACGAACGCGTGCCTCGACGCGATCGCCCGGCGGTCGAGGCGGGTGCTTCCGGTCGACTACGGCCCGCCGAGCGACACCGCCGCCGAGATCGGCCAGCCGCTCGTCGAGTCCGTGTGGATCGAGCCGTTCCCGGACGAGGTGCTGGCGGTGCCGGACGGCTACGCAGCGCCGGAGGCGCGGTACGAGCAGCGCGAGGCCGTCGAGCTCGCGTTCATCGCGGCAGTCCAGCATCTGCCGCCCGCCCAGCGCGCAGTGCTCCTTCTTCGCGAGGTGCTCGGCTTCTCGGCGCGCGAGGCAGCGGAGGCACTGGAGACGACGGTCGCCTCCGTGAACAGCGCGTTGCAGCGCGCCCGCAGAACGGTGGAGGAGCGTCTACCGGAACGGACCCAGCAGGCGACGCTCCGCTCGCTGGGCGACGTGCGGGCCCGGGAGCTCGTCGAGGCGTACGTCGACGCGTGGCAGAGAGCCGACGTCGACACGCTGCGCGAGCTTCTGGTCGAGGACGCTGTCTTCTCGATGCCGCCGTGGACTGCCTGGTGCCGCGGGCGAGAGATGATCGCGAACTTGGCGAAGGCCGCGCTCGAGACATGTGCGCACGAGTCGCGCATCGTTCACGCCCGCGCCAACGGTCAGCGGGCGATCGTCCAGTACAGTCGCTCGCCCGTGACGGGGCGGTTCGAGCCGGTCGCGCTCGACGTTCTCGCGTTCGAAGGCTCACAGATCACGGAGATCACGGGGTTCGTGATGCCGGAGATCGTGCCGCGCTTCGGGGTTCCGCTCGAGCTCGACCCGTAAGGTGATGAACGTCGGATCCGCCGGCTCTAGTCGGACCACCAGAAGCCTACGGGCCGACCCGGAATCAGCTCCGCGCGAGCAGCGTCCACTGCGTCGGCGATGTCCCGCCGTACTCCCAGATGCTGACGCCGAGCGCGTTTGCCGACGCGGCCGCCGACAGAAACGCGCGCAGCTCGGCGATCGTCGCGTGTCGCGCATCGCCGCCGATCGGATGAACCGGGTAGGAGGGGTCGCCGGCGAGCGTGCGGACGCGTTGCACGTTCGCGCGGCTGTACGCGGCGACCTTCTGCGGACCGCTCGTGCGCGCCGTGAAGTACGCCATGGGCAGGAAGACGTCGACCTGCCGTGCGAGCTGTCTGAACGGGTAGCGGGGCCAGTACCGCGCGCCGACCGGGTCGATCGTGATCGCGCCGAGCACGTACGGCTTCGGCAACGCCTGTCGGACTGCCGCGGCCAGCTGCACGGCGCGACGGGTGCGCAGACGAATCGAGCGGATCTTCGTCGACTCGACGTCGAGAGCGAACGAGTCGAACCGCTGCCCGTTCGCGCTCAGGAACGTCGCGCCGGCGACGATGCGCGACAGGTCGCGGCGGTTGTCGGTGAACGACGGCAGGTACCAGCCCACGACGCGGATGCCGGCTGCGTGCGCGGCGTCGAGGAAGCGGCCGACACCGGCGGGCCGCCTGATCGCGGCGCGCTGCCGGTCGTTCGAGGTCTGCAGGTACAGCGTGTGGATGTGTCGCGCACGGAGCCGCGCCACGACGAACTCGGGGTTCCGCCACGCGGCGCTGTCGTAGATCGAGATCCACGTCCCTGTGCCGGAGTAGGCCGAGAGCCGGGGAACGCGTGCCGCCGAGCTCTGCGCGACGACGGCCGCAAGGACGCATATGAGCAAAATCGCGAGCCCGCCTCTCACCTACGCACGGTCGCCGCGCTTCGTTCCGGCTGCCAGGTCTCGACGGCCTATCTTTCGGGCCCGTGCGTCCTAGGCTCGATCCCCATTGAGTCGCGTTCGCTGAACGGATTGCCCATCACCTTGCACATCAGGCGGCCGCGAAGAACTCGATCAGCAGCGGGGCGATGACGTCGGGGGACGGTCCGTGTTCCTGGCCCTCCAGCCTGCGATGCACACCGTGCGGGAGCGCTTCGGCGAGCGCCTCGGCTCCTTTGCTCATCCACGTCGTCTGGCCACCGTCCATGATCAGTGCCGCCGCGTCGACTGCCGCGACCCGGTCGGCGTGCAGCCGGAAGCCGTCGACGATCCTGCCGTCGTAGGCAAGCGTGTGCGCGACCTGCTCCATCCCCGTCCACATGGGTGAGTCACGCATCGGCCGCAAGTACTCGGCCGGCAGACCGATTGCCGTCGTCATGAAGTACTCGACGGCCTCGCCTCGGCGACCGGCGGAGACGCGTTCCTCGAGTTGTGCGACGTAGTCGTCCGGCAGCGGCGCTCGGCTGTCGTCGACGAGGAGGTTCGGCTCCCACACCGCCAGCTTCGTCACTGCGAGGCCTTGCGCTGCCGCCTCGAGGGCGAGGTTGCCGCCGGACGAGGAGCCGTAGAGAGCCGCCGAGCCGCCGGCGTGTGTAATCAACGCGTCGAGATCCTCTATCTCTCGCTCGACCGCATATCTCGCCGTCGCCGCTGTCGCCACGGCCGCGGCGGTCGTAGTTGAGCACCGTGAGCCGATCCGCCAAGCGTGCGGCAAGGTCTACGGTCGTCGGGTCGAACGCGCGGTGCTGAAACGCGCCGCCCACCAAGATGACCGCGGGGCCGTCGCCCGCGAGGTCGAACGCGATGGTCGTGCCATCGCGTGAGGTGACTGTGTCCATGCGTTTCTCCTTTTCGTCTCGCGGCGCCGATCCGCGGTGGCCACGACTCGATCGTCGCGGGCGTGATTCCGGCCCAGCAACTGATTCGCGCTCGAGCGAAACGTCCGTTGCGCCGGCTGACGAGGCCGGCCTACGCCGAGGGCGGGATGTTCTGGTTGCGGTGCAAGACGTTGTTCGGGTCGTAGCGACCCTTCAGCCGCTGTAGGCGCTCGAACGGCCGATCGCCGAAGGCGGCACGCAAGCGCTCGAGCGGCTCGTCAGCCTGCATGTAGTTGATGTAGCCGCCGCTCATCGACCATGGCTCGAGCGCCGCCGCTGTCTTCCTTGCCCATTCGATCTGTCGCTCGTCGAGCGCCGGGTCGAGCCAGCTCGCCATGACGCTGACGTTGAACGCCGCGTCGCGGAACCCGAGAGCCGCGGAGCTTGCGTCGGTGTCCTTCGGCGCACCGTGGAGGGACTCGATCAGGATCTGGCCGGGCGGCCGGCCGAAGCCGACCATGCGCGCGACGAGCTCGTCGAGCAACTCATCCGGCAGCTCGCGCACGAAATGGCCCTTCCAGTAGTTGCGGTCCTCCCCGTAGGCGGGGTTGAAGACGTGCTGCTGGGCGACGAAGGACTGAACGCGCACCCCGTCGCCGATGAGCCCCGTCACCGCGCGCAGCGAGTGCAGCCCCGCGGGATCGTCCTGCGAGCCGGTGTAGCAGGGCGCGACGACGAGCTCCGGCCGGAGCGTCTCGTCCACCGACAGCACCGCCTCGCAGCTGAGGTCGCGCGGCGCGCTCGCTGCGAGATCGCGAAAGACACGGAGCGCCTCCAAGACGCCGCTGCCCGCGTAGGTCAAGCGACCGCCGACGACTCGCGTGAGCGGGTACAGGCTGAGCTCCATCCGCGTCACGACGCCGAAGTTGCCGCCGCCTCCGCGCAGCCCCCAGAGCAGCTCCGGGTTCTCGTCGGCACTCGTGCGCACCAGCGTCCCGTCGGGGGTGACGACGTCGGCGCCGACGAGGTTGTCGCAGGTCAGCCCGTGTTGCGCGGTCAGGTGGCCGATGCCCCCGCCCAGCGTCAGACCGGCGAGGCCGGTCGAGCCCACGACGCCGCCTGGCGTGACGAGGCCGAAGGCTTGTGTAGCCGAGTCGAAATCGAGCCACGTCGCGCCGCCTTGGGCGCGCGCGATCCGCCGCTGATCGTCGACCTCGACCCTGTGCATGAGCGAGAGGTCGATCACGAGCCCGTCGTCACAGACGCAGTGTCCGGCCGGGTTGTGACCACCGCCGCGCACCGCTACCTGCAGCTCCTGCGTGCGTGCGAAATCGAAGGCGGTCTTGACGTCATCGGCGTCGAGGCACCGTGCAATGACGGCCGGTCGGCGATCGATCAGAGCGTTGAAACAGCGGCGGGCCGAGTCGTACCCGGGCTCCCCGGGGGCGAGCACGGCGCCGGCGAGCGACCGCCGCAGCTCGCGCAGGTCGTCGTTCACGACTCAGCGCTCGCGACCAGCGCGGCGAGCGTCTCCGGGAAGTCGCCGCTGATCTCAGGACCGATCTGCGGTCCGACAGTGTCCGCAGCCGGGCCGGTGATCTCCATGCGATAGGTGACGGTTGTGCGGTCGGGTGCGGTGCGCCGGGCGTGATGGATCGTCCGCACGACGATCTCGCGCATGTCAGCCTCGTCGACGAACAGCTCCGGCTCAACGGCCTCCGCGATGCGAAGCTCGACCGGGTCGGCCCCAAGCGGGCTCATCACGATCGTGCTGCCTGCGGCGAATGGTCCTGTCAGCTCGATCCGCTCGATGTCGCCGTTCCACACGGGCCAGCCGGCGACGTCGGCCCACAGCCGCCAGATTCTTTCCCGAGCCGCGCTCGTCTCGATGCTGTGCTCGTATGCCCACATCGCTGGCCTCCTCCGACGGGTTGGCTGAGCTTAGGCTCTGCTTCTCCAACCGGCTCGGCAACGGATTCGTACCCGAACGAAAGCGTCGAGCGTCGTGGGCGGCCTGGGCGCCGGTTGGACGCTCACCGCTTCTGGCGCCGGCACCGTCCTCCTCGCGGTCGTCGCAACACCGATCTGGCAACGAGGACGTAGCCACGAGCTCGCGCTCATGGCAGCAGCTCAATAGGCGCGCGCCGCCGTAATCTTCCCGAGTGACCGTGCGCTGCGAATGGGTGCCGCTCGACGACCCGTTGTATGTCGCGTACCACGACGAGGAGTGGGGGACGCCCGAGCACGACGACCGGCGGCTGTTCGAGCTCCTGACGCTCGAGGGTGCGCAGGCCGGGCTTTCGTGGCGGACGATCCTGTACAAGCGCGACGGGTACCGCGCCGCGTTCGCGGGCTTCGATCCGGCCGTCGTCGCCGGCTTCGGCGCGGCGGACGTCGAGCGGTTGCTCGCCGACCCGGGCATCGTCCGCAACCGCCTGAAGGTGGAGTCGGCGGTGGGTAACGCGGCGCGCGTGCTCGACGTGCAGGCGGAGCACGGCTCGCTCGACGCGTACTTGTGGGGCTTCGTCGAGGGGAAGTCGGTCGTCGGCGACTTCCGCACGCTCGCCGAGATCCCGGCCGAGACGCCGCTGTCGAAGGCGCTGAGCAAGGATCTGCGCCGGCGCGGCTTTCGGTTCGTCGGCCCGACCGTCTGCTACGCGTTCCTGCAGGCGGCCGGCCTCGTGAACGACCACGTCGTGTCGTGCTTCCGCTTCGCGGAGTTGCAGAACGTGCGCCGCTGACGTGCGCGTGCTCGTGCGACCGCTCGCCTCCGAACCTTTTGCCCGCGGTGTGCGTAGACCGTTTGGATGGCTCCGCCGGCCGACGAGCGCGAGCACGATCTGCTTGCTGCCGAATCGGACGGCGAGCTGCTCGGCCGGATTGCGGAGCGGGACATCGAAGCGTTCGAGGTGCTGTACCAGCGCTACGTCCGCCCGGTCTACGAGCTGGCCTCGAGCCAGTCGCGCGATCGCGATCGAGCCGAGGACGCGACCCAGCGTGCGTTTGCGGCGATCTGGCGCTCTGCGCCGACCTACTGCCGCGATCGCGGCAGCGCAGCGCGGTGGTTGTTCACGGTCGCGCAGAACGCGATCGTCGACGACGCACGTACGCCGAGTCCCACGCCGCATGATCCGGGTCCGGAGCCGGTGGCCGAGGACGGGTGGCTGGCCTTCCGCGTCCAGGCGGCCGTCGCGGAGCTTCCGGAGCAGGAGCGGGTCCTGCTCGAGCTCGCCTACTGGGAAGGCCGCAACCAACGCGAGATCGCCGAGGTGCTCGGTCTGCCACCCGGCAGCGTCGAGGCCCGCGCGCGCGGCGCCCTCGCGCGCCTGGGGGTGCAGCTCGAGGGACTCCCTCTTTCGGGCTGATCGACCCCGCGTGCGGCGTTCGGCCGTCAATCCGAGGGGGAATGTCACGCGTACCTAGGCAGGACACCTTGTGAGACAAGCGCGCGAACACGACCGGAATCTGGCCGTCGAACATGCGTTCTGGGTACGGGCACCGGGTCACGGAGAGATCCGCCCGGTCGGGCTCCCCGAGCCGGGGCCGGGCGACGTGGTCGTGCGCACCCTGCGGTCGGGCGTCAGCCGCGGCACCGAGACGCTGGTGTTCCGGGGCGGCGTGCCGCCGGACCAGCGCGCGCGGATGCGCGCGCCGTTCCAGGAGGGTGATTTTCCGGGGCCGATCAAGTACGGCTACCTGAACGTCGGCGCCGTGGAGCACGGACCCCCCGAGCTCTGCGGCCGCACGGTGTTCTGTCTCTACCCCCACCAGACCGCCTACGTCGTGCCGGCCGGCGCCGTCTCGGTCGTGCCGGACGGCGTCCCGGCTGCCCGCGCCGTGCTGGCCGGGACCGTCGAGACGGCCGTCAATGCGCTGTGGGATGCCGCCCCGCTCGTGGGCGACCGGGTCGCGGTCGTCGGCGCCGGGATGGTGGGCTGCTGCGTCGCGCGATTGCTGCACCGGTTTCCGGCCGTGCAGGTCGCCCTCGTGGACGTCGATCCTGGCCGCGCGGACGTCGCGTCTGCGCTCGGCGTCGACTTTGCCCTCCCGGACGACGCCGAGGGCGGCTGCGACTTGGTCGTGCACACGAGCGCGACCTCAGCGGGGCTCCAGCGTTCACTCGACCTGCTCGCGCCCGAGGGCACGGTCGTCGACCTCAGCTGGTACGGCGAGTCGGAGGTTCGGCTCTCGCTCGGAGGGGCGTTCCACGCCGGCCGCCTCAGCATCCGTTCGAGTCAGGTCGGCACCGTTTCGCCGGCCCGCGCCGCGCGTCGCACGACGTCCGACCGCCTGGCGCTCGCTCTCGACCTCCTGCGCGATCCAGCCTTCGACGCCCTCATCACCGGTGAGTCGCACTTCGAGGAGCTGCCCGAGGTGATGGCGCGGCTGGCCGCGGGGAGCCTGAAGGCGCTGTGCCACACGATCACCTACGGCGGCGCGGGTTAGCGCGTGTTCAGCGTGACCGTCCGCGATCACATGATGGTCGCCCACAGCCTACGGGGCGAGGCGTTCGGGCCGGCACAGGGACTCCACGGCGCGACATACGTCATCGACGCGACGTTTCGTCGCGCAGACCTCGATGCCGACGGCGTCGTCGTCGACATCGGTCGAGCAGCCGCGGAGCTGCACAGCGTGGTGTCGGACCTCAACTACCGAAACCTGGACGACGAACCGGCCCTCGCGGGGATGAACACCACGACGGAGGCGCTTGCTCGGCTGATCGCGGATCGGCTCGCGGAACGTGCGCACGCCGGGGACCTCGGTGAGGCTGCTCGGGGTCTCGACGGGCTTGCCGTCACGCTGCACGAGTCCCACATCGCCTCGGCGACCTACGAGCGTGCGCTGTGACCGTCGTGCACATGATCGCTCCCGAAGGCATCGACGACCCGGCCCGGCCGAGCGGAGGCAACACGTTCGACCGCCGGGTCTGCGGCGGCCTCGCCGCCGCCGGCTGGGCGGTGCACGTCCACGAAGTGCGCGGATCGTGGCCCCGGCCCGATGCGGCGTCGTGCGCCGCCCTCGCCGATGCCGTCTCGCAAATCCCCGACGGCGCAGTCGTCCTCGTCGACGGCCTCGTCGCCTCCGCCTCCCCCGAGGTGCTGGTCCCCGAATCGCGCCGCCTGCGAGTGGTCGCGCTCGTGCACATGCCGCTGGGTCAGGCAACGGACAACGGGGCCCGGGAGCGGGAGCACTCGGTGCTCTCGTCTGCGGCGTCGGTCGTCACCACGAGCGCCTGGGCCCGGCGCTTCCTCGTCGACGTCTACTCGTTACCGGACGACCGCGTCCACGTCGCCGAGCCCGGTGCCGACGCCGCCGACCGGGCGCGGGGGACGGCGACCGGCGGGGCGCTGCTCTCCGTGGGTGCGTTGATCCCCGGCAAGGGCCACGACGTGCTGCTCGACGCGCTCGCGATGCTGCTCCGTCTTCGCTGGCACTGCCTTTGCGTCGGCAGCCTCGAGCGCGACCCGGCCTTCGTCGAGGGTCTGCGGCGTCGGGTCCTCGACGGAGCTATGGACAGTCGAGTGCGCTTCTCGGGGCCACAGACCGAAGCCGATCTCGCTCGCACGTATGCCGCAGCGGATGTGTTGGTACTCCCGTCGCGCGGGGAGACATACGGAATGGTCGTCACCGAAGCACTTGCACGGGGTCTGCCGGTCATCGCCGCCGAGGTCGGCGGGGTGCCGGAGGCCCTGGGGTACGGCGCCGACGGCACCCGGCCGGGGCTGCTGGTTCCGCCCGACGATCCGGATGCGCTCCGCGACGCGCTCCGCGGCTGGCTCGA
>Ga0075425_100001256_pt1 | contig 24698 bp, 20 predicted proteins | sample SoiMethybrSBSTD4_FD_75300 | JGI IMG/M metagenome (GOLD analysis project Ga0075425, IMG submission 75300) | Bulk soil microbial communities from a Populus tree surrounding site in Tennessee, USA - Soil MetaG P. TD hybrid SBSTD4 | ecosystem: Environmental > Terrestrial > Soil > Tree plantation...
GACGTGCCCTGAGCGGCGACGACCGACCGCGGTGTCACGACGGTGAGCTCAGAGGAGGTGTGTGCGCGGCCCGCGCTCTCACACGGTCGATTGACATCGTGTCCGTCGAGCACAATGATCAAAAACAGTTCTCGTTCGGCGATCGTAGGAGCGATTACGAATGCACATTTCGGTCGTAGTCACTTGCTACAACTACGGACAGTATCTGGCCTACTGTCTCGCATCGCTGCAAGCGCAGACTCACGGCGATTTCGAGGTTATTGTCGTCGACGACGGATCCACTGATAACACCGCCAACGTCGTGAGACCGTTCCTGACCGATACCCGATTCCAGTATCACTTTCAGCCGAACCAGGGACAGACCGTCACTAAGAACACGGGTATCCGTCTCTCGTCCGGAGACCTCATCGCATTCTTGGACGCCGATGACGCGTGGGCCCCGGAAAAACTGGCACGACAGCTGCCGCTCTTCGCCAACCCGGCAGTCGGCGTCGTCTACTGCGGATTCGAGCTGATGGACGAGCGGAACAGCATTATTCCGTCCGAGGGTCCGGTGGCGTACTGGAGATTCCAAAGAGGTCACGTGACGAAGTGGCTGGCATTCGACAACTTCGTTCCTTTCTCGGCATCGATCATCCGTCGTTCGCTCCTGGACTCGGAAGGCGGCTTCGACGAATCGCTGTGCATGGGCATCGACTGGGACATTTGGCTGCGGATGTCGTGCGTGACCGAATTCGATTACATCCCCGATCGGCTCATTCTCTATCGGCGCGGACATGCCGGTCAGATGTCGAAGAACTTGGATGGACGCGTGCGCGCGGCCGACGTCATCTTCGCCAAGTTCCTCGCTCAGCACCCTGATGCCCTGAGTGCCGACGAACTGAGCGAAGTGGAGTTGTACAACGCCTGTTCGCGAGCGGACATGTATCGCCAATTTGATCTACGGAAGTCGACGGCGTTGCTGTGGAAGGGCGTTCGCCTGGCTCCCCTGTCGTCGGCGCCGTACGTCGGACTACTACGCAACGTCGGGACGATGATTCGGCGCGCAACGGGATTGTGATCCGATGAGCACCCAACGCGTCGTCAATGCGATGACCGTCGACGTCGAGGACTACTTTCAAGTCAGCGGCTTCTTCCACGACCAAGGCACGCGCTACGTGGGCAAGATGTCCAACGACGAGTGGATGCGTGCGAAGGGGTTCTTCGAGGTCACCGGCATGACGGCGCGCGATCTGGTGTCGATGAGCGTGTCAGGCGAGCTGTGCGCGGTGGACGAGGATCACGCCGGAGAATCCGCAGGTGCTCATTCGCGATTTCAAGACCGACAAGACGTTCATCATCACGCGGTCGGACGTAATTCGAGTGCTGATTCAGGTGCGTGGAGAACGAGGCGCAGCGACGAGGTAGTCCTCGCCGTCGATGTGCGCGCCTGAAGCGCCAGTTGCCGCGCGGTCTTGGTGACCGTCACCACTTTTTCTGCCGCCACTGCGGCCGCCTTGAGGGCCGCGAATTCGTCGGCGGTCGGCTGATAGCCGGGCTCGAACGTCGCCTGCAGAACCGCCGGTATCGTCGATCCCGCAACCGTGAAATAGATCGAGTCGCAGCCGTTGTCTTCCACCACAGGCACGTCTCGCAGGCGCACGTCGCGGGCGGTGAGCAGCTTCATGACGCCAACTTCGAACTCGATCCGCAGATCGGCCGCTCGCGATCCGGCATCGGCATGCGCCAGCACCGAGGTGACGAGCTCGTTCAGGTGCGCCTCGCAGTCGATCGGCTCGGAGTGGTCCGGCATCTTCGTGTCGAGGTGGTAGTCGAACACCGCGGCAGCGTGATACTTGACGCCCAGGCGATCGACTTTGGCCACTTCGCTGCGAACGATGCGCGCTGGAATCGTGACGTCGCAGCCAGGTCCCCAGATGCGGAACGAGGTGACCGCGCCCGGTGCGATGCGCGCTCCCGACTCGACCAGCAGACCGCTGCGCGAGATGTTGATGAGACGCAGGTCGATGCCCCACGGAACCTTGATCGACGAAAACCACGGCAGCTGCCAGCTGGACCACCGCGTCGACCGTTTCCGGATCGAGAACACGTCCTCACATACGGCCATGAGTTCTGCGGAAGGAGCCTCGACGATCTCAGGCTCGGCGGCAACGACGGACATCTGCACCTCCTGTTCGGCAGCGGCGAGCGCGATCTTCGATTGCGCGATGGCTTCCTCGATGCGCGCGGCGATCGCGCTGAAGTCGTACATCAGTCCGACCGGTTGCGGCCGGCGCCGGCGGAGTCGGGCCAGCAGTCCACGCCGTTCGGGGGCGCGAGGCTCGGCCACCGGCGGCATGGTGAGCACCGGCAGATGGCGCAGCGACGGTGTCGCTCTGAGATGGGCCACGAGATCGCGATCGTCGGTCGGCGGGATCAGGCTCGACGTGAGGATCAGATCTGTTGTCTGGGCGGACAGGACAGCGAGCGCGGCCTTCGTCGAGGCAACGACGGTGACCTCGGCGCGCACGGCATCGCGCAGTAGACGGCGCAGCAGCGTTCCCTGCTCGGGGTTGGGTTCGATGGCAAGAAGACGGGTCATTGCTCTGCCCCATACAAGGGGCAAGTCTCGGGCCGCAGTCCGATTAGTGGAGAACCAAGGACTTATGGCCGATTTGGGCGTGTGTTCGGATGCGCAGGTCTTCCTGAGGCAGAACTAATGCCGTGCCTGGCCCTGGTTTTCTCACCTGGACAGTAGGGTGGCTGCACAGGCTTGCGCGTTTACGCCTGGCTCCGCTCGCCCGATTCACGGAGCCGCGCCGCTTGCGTCAGGAGATAGTTGCGCTCGGGGATGCTGGTGGTTCGTTCGGCGGCGGTTCGATAGTGCGCGATCGCGCCGTCCCGATCGCCGGCCAATTCGAGCAGGTGGGCGCGCACGGCAGCAAGACGATGATGGCCGGCGAGTCGCGAGTCGGTATCGAGCGGCTGCAGGAGCGCAAGACCCTCGGCGGGTCCGTGCACCATTGCCGCGGCGACCGCATGATTGAGTCTGACCATCGGGTTGTCCGACATCCGCATCCAGAGTCCGTACAACGCAAGAATCTGCGGCCAGTCAGTGTCTTCGGCGCGCGGCGCTTCATCGTGGAGCGCAGCGATCGCTGCCTGCAGCTGATAGGGTCCGACGGCTCCCTTCGCGAAGCTTGCGGTGACGAGGGTGATGCCTTCGTCGATCAGGCGTCGATCCCACAAGGTCCGATTCTGCGTGGTGAGCGGGATCAGCTCGCCGTCTGGTCCGGTGCGAGCCGTACGACGCGCATCGGTGAGCAGCATGAGTGCGAGCAGTCCCGTGACCTCGGCATCGTTGGGCAGCAGACGATGAACGGCGCGAGTGAGGCGGATTGCCTCTCGTGTCAGGTCGCTTCGTTGCAAATCGGGTCCGGAGCTCGTGGTGTAGCCTTCGTTGAAGATCAGATAGAGCACGTGCAGGACAGCGCGAAGTCTCTCGTCGCGCTCGTCTGCAGTCGGCATGCTAAATGGGATGCCGGACGCCTTGATCGTCTGCTTGGCCCGGCTGATGCGCTGGGCCATCGTCGACTCGGGAACAAGGAACGCGCGCGCGATCTCGGCAGTTGTGAGGCCTCCGATTGCACGGAGCGTCAGAGCGATCGCGGAGGCGTTCGTCAGCGACGCATGACAACACATGAACAGCAGGATCAACGTGTCGTCGCGCTCGGTGACGTATTCAGCATCGGCTGATGGCACGACGAGATCGGCCTGCTCCGCAGAGGCGTTCTCACGCCGCCGGCGGGCTGAATCCGCGCGCACCTGATCGGTCATGCGGCGCAGCGCCACCTGAATCAGCCAGCCGCGCGGATTGTTGGGCATGCCTTCTCGCGGCCATTGAATAGCCGCGGCAACGAGTGCGTCCTGGACCGCGTCTTCGGCGGCGGCAAAGTCACCGAAGCGTCGCACCACCGCGCCGAGCACCTGCGGTGTGAGTTCTCGCAGGAGATGCTCGGCGTCCTCGTCCAGCGTGCGCGAAGTCAACGACACCGCTCCTTCGTGATCTTCGTGTTCTTCGTGGCTTCGTGGCTTCGTAGCTTCGTCGCTTCGTGGCTTCGTAGCTTCGTGGCTGTCACGGCGCATCGACCGGCGGGCCGCTCATCACCTCGCGCACTTCAATCGGCATGTTGAGCGGCTTGCCTCCCGGACCTGGGCAGGTCGACGCCTTCGCGGCAATGGCGTATGCACGGTCGGGCGACTCGACGTCGATGATCCAGTAGCCGGCGAGAAACTCCTTCGTTTCAGGGAACACGCCGTCGGTGATCGGCGTTCCGTCCGCGGCCGCGCGCACCTGCTTCGCCTGTCCTGGCGCAGCCAGGCCCTCGGCGCTGACCAGCTCACCGTCTTCCCTCAGTGTCTGGTCCAGCCGCCTCATGAAACCGACCATGGCTTTGAGGTCTTCGGGCGCCCAGTTGGCCACTCCCCAATTGCCATCTCCACGGGGCGCATTCATCATCAGCATGTACTTCATCGTTGCTCCTCGTCCGATTCTCGCCCAGGATCGGGCGTTCATCGGTAAGTCGGAGCAGCGGCGCGGTTCTCGACATCAACCATCCCCACCACCGCGCCGTCCAACCGTACGTGCACCTCGGCACCTCCATTGCGGCGCTCGCCCTGGTCGGGCTCTGTCTGGGAAGCCCGGCTTCAGCTCAATCGAACACCGAGTTGCCGGCCGTATTCATGGGCAGCGTTCATGCGATTCCGTTGCCCGAGGGTAACGGCGCCTGGGTGCTGCAGATTGTGTCGCGGGGCGGGTTCACCGGTCGGGGCGCGGGCGATCTCGTGCTGCTCTCAGATGGTCGCATGCGCGTCGGTGGTGACAGCACGCAACCGATGCAGCCCGAGCCTCTGACCGTGCTTTCTCAGCGCATACGGAATACCGTTCCTTCAAGCTGGACGATCGGATCCCGTCTCAGAAGCACGTGCAACGACTGCGTCGCGACGCTCGTTGCGCTGACGCTTCGAGATTCCGATGGCGCGCTCCACACTTACACGGCCTTCTGGGATGCGACGACTCGAGCTGGGATTCCGGAGGACGTGCTCCATCTCCACGACCTCGCGGTGAAGCTGCAGCGGTAATAACGCAGTCGACGCTATTCGCTTCTCAGCGTCTGTGCCGGATCGATTCGCACCGCTCGCATCGCGGGCGGAAGGGCCGCGAGAGCGGCCGCGGCCAACAGCGTGGCAATGGGCGTCAAGAGCGCGGAGAGGTCGGTCGTCTTGACCTCAAACAACATGCCCTCGATCAGCCGGCCGAATCCTGATCCCGCTGCCAATCCGATCAACGACCCGACTCCGACCGGCCGGAGCATCTCTATCACGACTCGGTTGACCACATGCGCCGCTCGCGCGCCGAGCGCCATGCGCACGCCGATCTCGCGTTGCCGCAGGGTAACGGCGTAGTTGAGCACACCATAGAGGCCTGTCGCGGCGAGCACAAGCGCCACGCCGGCGAAGAAGAGCGACAGCAGCGCGAGGAGTCGCTCGCGAACGAGCTGGCGTCGCACGAGCGCGCTTTGAGTGACGGCGTTGCTGACTCGTAGCTCCGGTCGCACCCGGGGCACTTCGCGACGGAGCGTCGGCGCGAGCGCCATGGGATCGCCGGCGGTGCGGACAACGAGCGCGCCATTGCGCTTGTCGGCGATCGGGAGGTACAGGGTGGGAGATGCCGCCTCTCTCACGTTCCAATACACCGCATCTCCAACCAGGCCGACGATCTCGATGGGCACCTCAATACCTTTGGTGCCGCTCACGCTCAGAACGATATCCGTCGAAGGAACATTCACGACGCTGCCGACGGGATTGCTGCCTCCGAGGTAGGCATTAGCGAACGCCTGATTCACGATCGCCGTCCCGCGCACAGGCCGTCCCCGCTCATCGACTCCTGGAGGCGCATCCTCGGGACGAAAATCACGGCCGGCGACCATGCGGATTCGCATCGTGTCGAAGTAGGCCGGAAACACCTCGAGAAAGTAGGGCGGGAGGACGCCTGATAACCCACTGGATGCATGCACCGACCCAATCCAGCGGTTTCCCGTCAACGGCGCCCACGCCGCCAACGACGCCGACGACACACCTGGCATCGATCGGGTGCTGTCGACGACCTGCGCCCACATGTTCCGGGACAGCGTGTTGCCCCTCGTTTCGATTTCAAGCACCAGGAGTTGTTCCTTGGAGAATCCAAGCGGGTGGTTGGACATTCGGCTGAATGACGCCACAAGGAGGCCGGCGACGAAGAGCACGAACACACAGAATCCCATCTGTGCGCGAACGAGCACGCGCGTCAACCGGCGATGGTCGTGCGAGTTGGTCCGTGTATTGAGGGCACCAGCGGGTGTGACCGCCGAAGCACGAAGCGCCGGTGTGAGGCCGAACAGAAACGTCGTCGCCGTCGTGACCGTGACGCCAAACGCGAGGACACGCCAATTGGCGTCGAGCACAAGCCGCACTGGATCTTCGGGCGGAGCGAGCAATGCGATGACGACGGGCGTCGCCCACCACGCGAAGACCGCGCCGAACGCCGACGCAAGTATCGCTAACATGGCACTCTCGACGAGCACCAGTTGAATCAGCCGTCGTCGTCCGGCACCGATCGACGCACGCAAGGCCATCTCTCGAGTCCGGGCGATGGCGCGAGCGCCAAGGAGGTTGGCGACGTTGGCGCAGGCGATGAGGAGCACGAGCAGTACGAGTGCACCGACAATGAGCAGCGGGCGGCGCAGGCTTCTCTGCGCACTCGAGAGACCGGCCGAAGCCGGAACAACGAGAATCTGTTCGTTCAAGAGCGCCTCGACTCGCTCGCGCGGAGTATCGTGAGGAAGGAATCCCGCTTGTGCGGCCCGATCGCGTGCGACCTGAATCTGCAGGACCTGTCTGAGCTGGTCGGCTGACGTGCCGGGGTTGGCTCGTACCCAAATCTGAAACCACACCCAGCCCCCGTTTTTGATCGCCTCGGGGTAGTTGACTCCTGCGGGGAGGAATACGTCTGTGATCTGGCCGGGCTCGGTTCCTGTGAACCCCGTCGGAGCGACGCCGATGATCTCGAACACATTCCGTCCGATGCGCATGCGTTGCCCGATCACGTGCGGATCGCGGGCGAAGCGCGTGGTCCAGAAGTCGAAGCCGATCACCGCGACGCCTGGCTGCGCATCGTCACCGGGTAGGAGAAGGCGGCCGAGCGCGGGCGTGAGGCCCAACGCGGTAAACACGTTTCCCGAGAGGTACTGGCGGTAGATCGGCTCGCCCGTTGCGCTGTTGCCGATGGTCACCTCCTGCCTGGAGTTCAACCCGATCAGCAACATCTCGGCATGTTGCCCCACAGCTGTCGAGTAGCGGCGAAAGGTCGGGTAATCGAAGTTGTTTCGGTACTCCAGTGCGCCCTGAGGCGTGAGCGAGTTCCACGCCAGGCCGAAGAGCCTTTCTGGATCCGCGACCGGCAGTGGTCGAAGCAGCATGGCATCCACGAGTCGGAACGCAGCGGTCGTCGCGCCGACGGCCAAGCCGAGCGAGATGATCGCTGCCGCTGTAGCGGTGCGATGTTTGCGCAGCTGCCGAGAGGCAAAGACGATGTCCGAGGCCAGCGCATCGAGCCACGGCAAACCACGTTGATCGCGAAGCGCGTCCATCGCCTGGGACATTCCGCCGGCGCGGATCCGCGCCGCGCGTCTCGCCTCATGCGCTGTCAATCCTTGCCGCTGCGCTTCGTCTTCGGCGAGCTCGAGATGGAGCCGCAATTCTTCTTCGAGATCGCGATCGCCATGGCCTTGCCTGAGCGCTCCGAGGAGTCGACGGACCCATTCGCGAAGGCGTTGCATCTGTGTGCTCTCGTCTCATTCGGCGCGCAGCGCCGCGTTGGGGTCGAGTCGCGCCGCGCGCCATGCGGGCAGCACGCAGGCGATCGACGCAACCAGTGCGATTCCTGTGATGGCCGTTGCGAACGTGGTTGCGTCGGATGGCCCGATGCCAAACAGCAGCGACGCCAACAACCGGTTCACGAACAGAGCACTCGCGGCTCCGGCCATGACACCAGCCGCGGTCAAGCGGAGTCCCTCGGAGGCCACGTCGCTCAACACTCGCGCTCGTCCTGCGCCAAGCGCCATGCGAACACCAATCTCTCGCCGGCGTTCCGCCACCATGTAAGCCAGCACACCGTATATGCCGATCGCGGCGAGCACCAGGGCGATTGCGGAGAACGTCGACAGCAGCTGCGCCAGCAGGCGTGGGCGCTGGATTGAATCGGCGAAGACGTCGTCCATCTCTCGCAGGCGCGCGACCGGCACCGATGCATCGACGTCGCGGACCACGCGCGTGATCGCGGGAGCCAGCGTCGCCAGCGGCAGCGTCGTTCTCAACACCACGTTCATCGTCGTCGGTGAGAGGGCGACCCACGTCGTCGGGCTGTCGGTGGCCAACTGGTCCACCAGGACGTAGGCCTCGGTGCCCGCGGGCTGATCGACACCGCTTTGCCTGACGTCTTTGGCAACCCCGATCACCGTGAACCACTGATTCCCAGTGAGGCCGCCAGGTCGTAATCGCTGGCCGATCGGGTTGAGGCCCCTCCAGTATTTGTTGGCCAGCGTTTCGTTGACGACCGTGACCCAGCCGCCGGATGCTTCGTCAGCAGATGCGAAGCCACGTCCTTGCACAATCGGAATCGCCATCGTCTCGAAATAGTCGGACATGACGCGCTGGTAGTAATTGAACGCCGGTATCGGTTCCTCCGTCGCGTTGTTGCTGATCTCGGACTGGTAGGAGAGGAGCGGGCTCTCGAGCGGCAGTCCGGTCATGGCCGTGGCGCCGGCGACGCCGGGCACGGTGCGCAATTGTGCGATGAGCCTCTGGTAGGCGAGGGTCCGGCTTTTTGCCGGAACGCCGATGCGCGCCGTGCGCAGATTCTCGGCCGTCAGCGGCAGGGTGATCGAGAACGTCACCAGCCGCGACCGATCGAATCCCGTGTCGATGGCGTTCAGTTTCTGCACCGTGCGCAGCAGCAGCCCAGCACCGATGACGACGATGACGGCGAGCGCGGTTTCGAGCATGACGAGCCCGCGGCGAATGCGGTAGCGGCTGGTGCCCGTCGATCCGCGCGGGCCCGACGACAGCGCTTCCGTCCTGGCATGCGTGCGCACCTGCACGACGGGCACAAGGCCAGACAACACCCCGCACGCGATGCCGACGAGGATCGACACCGTCATCACTCGTAGGTCGACGACGACATCGTCGATCCGGGGGAGGCTCGATGGAAAGGCTCGAACGAGCGCGCGGATAGCGGCGAGCGCGAACACCACACCAAGCGCGCCACCGGCAACCGAGAGGAGCACGCTTTCAGTCATCGCCTTGCGCACGAGCCGACTGCGCCCGGCGCCGAGCGCGGTGAGCACGGCGAACTCGTGCCGGCGTGTTTCGGATCGGGCAAACAGCAGGTTCGCAAGATTGGCACACGCGATCAGCAGCAGCAGTCCGACCGCTGCTTGCAGGACCCAGATCGATTGGCTGGCCCGGCCGAGAATCTGGTCCGCGAGCGGCGTCAGGCGGAGGGTGTGTTCGGGGCGCTTTCCCGAGGCGGGAAGGAACACGTGGCCGGCGTGATCGGGGCCTGGCGTGATGCCGGTGCGAACGGCCCATGTCTCGGTGAGCACCTTCAGCTCGGTCCGCGCCGCTTCGATTGAGACGTCTTCCCTGAGCCGTCCGATCACAGAGAGATTGTGATTGTCGCGGGCTTTCGGCTCGTCGTTGGTGAAGCCGAGCGGCAGCCAGACCTCCGTATGCGTGTCCATGAGATCGACGCCGGGCGCCATGACGCCCACCACCTGCACACGCCGTCCGCCGACGTCGATGCTGCGGCCGACGACCGGCTGTGCGCCGAACGCCGATCGCCACAGCCCGTACGAGAGCATCGCTACCGGCGGTGGCGCGAGCACGCCGGTCTCGTTATCCGTGAACAGCCGGCCGACAGCCGGCTGCACGCCGAGCGTGCGCATCAGGTGGGCATCGGCATTCGCCGAGCGCACGCGGAGCGCGCGGTCGTCGGCACTGAGATTGGTTTCGCTGGTGCGGAATGCGCCGACGTCGGTAAACGAGCGGTTGAACCGCTGGAATTCCAGGTACTCCGCCACCGAGGCCGGGAACTGTAAGCGTCCGTCTGCGCGCAATCCGGTATCGAGGAAGACCAGCTGCCCGGGCCTCGGGTAGGCGAGCGGCCGCAGCAGCACGCCATTGACGATCGAGAAGATCGCCGTGTTGGCGCCGACGCCAAGCGACAACGTCAGGATGGCCACGGCGGCAAACACGGGACTCCGCCGAAACGCGCGCAGCGCATGGATGACGTCGGTGATGAAATCCTCCAGCCATGGGAGGCCGCGCTGATCGCGCACCGCGTCCATGGCCTGAGCTATGCCACCGCTGCGAAGCCGCGCCGCCCGCACCGTGTCGACATTCGACGCGCTTCGACGACGCGTCTCGTCGGCAGCGAGCTCGAGGTGCGATCGAAGCTCCCGTTCGAGATCCTGATCGCTCCGCCGACGGGTGAGGGTTCCCAAGAGCCGGAGCAGCCATTCGCGCAATCGTTCCATGATTCGTGTTCCTACTCTTCGCGTAATGCGATGACCGGCGGCAGCCGTGCCGCTCGTCGCGCCGGCAGCCAGCCGGCCGCGAGCGCGGTGGCACCGAGGAGGACGCAGGCCAGGGCGATCGGCCGCACGTCGTGTGGCTGTAGTCCGTACACGTACGAAGTTGCCGAGCCGGCGACGGCAAAAGCGATCGCCGCGCCGATGGTCAGACCGATCAGCACGGTGCGGGACATCTCGCCCAGTACCATCCTGAGGATCGTCCGCCGCGTGGCGCCGAGAGCCATTCGAATGCCGATCTCGTTCGTGCGCCGTTGCACCAGATACGACATCACCCCGTATAACCCGACCGCGGCGATCAGCGCCGCGAGCACGCCGAACACGGCCGACAACGTGGCCATCAGCCGTTCGCGGACCAGGCCGTCGCGAATGGTGTCATTGAGCGCTTTGACGTCAACGTGGACGCCCGCGCCGGTCTCAGCAACGGCGTTGGTCAACGCCGACGACAACGCGCTGGTCGGGATCGCCGAACGGACGAGGATGTCCGTGAAACGACGCTGGTCGACGGTTTGTGCCATGGGTACGAGGATGATCGGGATCGGGTCTTCTCTGAGCGTGATGTACTTCGAGTCGGGGACGACGCCAACGATCTCGAGCACATCGGATTGCGCCGGACGGCGAATCAGTTGTCCAACGGGAGGCCCGGCGATCCCAAGACGACGAGTGAAGGATTGGTTGACGATCGCCACCCTTGGCGCCGCGCGCGAGTCGCGACTGTCGAAGTTACGGCCGGCGAGCAGCGTGATCCCCATGGTGTCGAGATAGTGAGGGTCGACAGCGTTCATCCTGACGGCGGTCGTGACACTGGCGTCGCCACCGTTTGGCGACACAAACATCGTGTTGGCGGTGCCGCCGAGAGGGACGTTGCGCACCTCCGCCGCGGATGCGACTCCCCGCGTCTGCTGTATTCTGTCGAGCGCATCGGCGATGAGCGCGGTGCGGCGAGACTGATCGACCGTGAGCTGCGAGAAGTCGATCCGCGCGACGTGGACGTCGTCTGCGTCGAACCCGGTGTCGACGGCGAGCAGGTTGCGCAGCGTGGCCATGAACAGCAGCGCCCCGACGAGCAGGACGACAGAGCACGCGACTTGTGTCGCCACCAGCGCGCGGCGCAGCGATGTGCTCTCGCCGCTGCCGGACAGGGTACGGCCGGTTGATTTCATCGAGTCGGCGGCGGTGACACGGCACGCTCGCCATGCCGGGATCAGACCGAAGGTGAGGCAGGTGAGAAACGCGACGGCTGACATGAAGACGATCAGCCGCAGATCGACCCCAAGCTCCAGGGAAAAACTGTTTCCGAGGAGACCGACGAGAAGCCGGCTCAGGACGACCGCGCACGACAGACCGGCGACAGCGCCGCCGGCCGACAGCAGCGCGTTCTCGACCATCACCTGGCCGACGAGGCGGCCCCACGATCCGCCGACCGCGAGGCGCAGGGCAAATTCATGGCGACGTGTGGACGCGCGGGCCAGCACCAGATTGGCGAGGTTGGTGCACGCGATGAGGAGCACGAGCGCGGTGGTCGCTTGCAGGATCACCAGCGGATCTGCGTACAGCTGCCGCAGCGTCGACACGCCGGTAGCGCCGGGCGCCGCGCTGAGCCTGAAACTGAGATAGTCCTTGGCGAGATCGGGCGGGAAGTTCGCCGGCAGCGACGCTTCGAAGAGAGATGGTGAGGTGACGGCGAGTTGCGCCTTGATCTGGTCGAGCGATTGACCCGGCGCGATGCGGCCCATGACGGTCAGCCACCACATGTTCCCGTTGGTGAGCCAGCCTGGTTCGCCGCCGATCGAGGCGTGAGAACAAATCGGCATGGCGACGTCGAACGAACGACCGAGCTCGACGCCTGAGAAGCCCGGTTGCGTGACGCCGATGATTGGCACCGCCCGTCCGTTGAGGCTCAGCGCGCTTCCCACGGCTCCAGGGCTTCCGCCGAGATGCCGCTGCCAGAAGCCATGACTCACCACGACGGCCGGTGTGCCGCAGCCCGGTCGATCGTCGCTTGACGTCAGCAGTCGTCCAACGTGCGCACGGACGCCAAGCACGTCGAAGAACTCGCCGCTGACCAGCAGGGCGCTCGCGACAGGCGCACCGAAGCTGCGATCGAGCCTGAGCTCCATATTCGCCCAGGCCATCACCCCGGAGAACTCACGCTGGTGATCGCGGAACTCCTCCCACAACGGATTGGTGAGCGCCGGATAGGTCGTCGATCGTCGGCCCTTCCATCGCGACATGTCGGCCAGTCGCACGACGGCGAGCTGCGCGGGATCGTGGACCGAGAGCGTCCGATTGCGAATCGCATCGAGCAGTTGGAAGATGGCCCCGTTGGCGCCGATGCCGAGCGCGAGCGTGAGCAGCGCGACGGAGGTGAACGCGGGACTGCGCCGCAGCGCGCGGGCGCCATGACGCGTGTCGCGCGCCAGCTGGTCGAGCCACCACATGCCGCGCTGATCGCGCACCGCGTCCATGGCCTGAGCCACGCCACCGGCGCGGAGCCGCGCCGCGCGCATCCCATCGGAGGCGCCGCGGCGACCGGCGTCTTCGGCGGCGAGCTCGAGGTGGGCGCGTAGTTCTTCTTCCAGCTCCGCATCGCGCCGGCGCAGACCCAGTGTGCCGAGCAGCCGTTCGAGCCATTCACGCATGCGCATCGCGGCCTCCGCTCAGCCTTCGCTACGCAGCAGCGCGTGCATGATGGCGGTCATCCGATCCCACGCTTCCTTTTCCTTCACCAGCTCGCGCCGCCCTGCTGCCGTGAGCGCGTAGAAGCGCGCCTTCCGGTTGGTGTCGGTAACGCCCCACGTGCCTTTCAGCAGTCCGCGTTGTTCGAGGCGCATCAGCGCCGGATACAGCGTGCCCATGTTCAGCTGCAGGGCTCCGCTCGACACCTGCTCGAGCCGTGCGGCGATGGCGTAGCCGTGCTGCGGACCGAGCGCGTCCAGCGTTTGCAGCACCATCAGGTCCAGGGTCCCCTGCAGGACATCGGTCTTGGCCGGCGCCTTATTAGACATGCCAATGGAGTATCACGCGATGTATTTGGACGTCAAATGGAGCGTCGGGGTTGTCGGGATGACGGTCCGGCTGAAGCCCGGACACTACGAACCGCCGAAGCGCGGGTTGACGATCGGGCTGAAGATCGATCCGAAGGTGTAGCTGACCCCGAAGAAGACGAAGTAGCGGTAGCTGGTGGCGAGCTGACGCTGATTGACCAGCACCTCTTCGCTGGTGGCCTCCTCGCGCCGCAGCGCGATCTGATCGCGGATGTATTCCACATTCCCGTCGAGGTTGATCGAGAATCCGCGGGCGATGTTGAGCGAGATGTCGCCGAAGATGCTGACGTGGTTCTTCGCGAAATCGGGAATGAACGACGCCACTTCGAGATTGGCCCCGATCGTGCCCCATCGCTGGCGCGCCGAGATGGTGCTGCCGAGCGTCTGCGTCACCCGTGTCTCAGTGAATTTCCCGAAAATCGTCTCCTCTTGGTAGTTCCACCGCCGGGTCCCGACCGAGTAATTGAGCGTGAGCAGTCGTCGGGTCGATTCGGCGTAGGGGAACAGGTCCCACTCGATCGCCGGAGCCGCCGACCACGTCGAGTCGATGTTGTTGAAGGTGGAGGCGTTCCAGAACGCGCGCACGCCGGCAGACCAGTGACCGTTGAGCGACTTCACCCACATCCCGTCGAGGCCGTAGTCGTGGTTCGGCGCCACGAAACGCCGCCCGTCGGGAAGATCGAACTGGCTTTCCCGAAAACTGAAACGGACGTTCGCATTCAGCTTGGTGTCGTTGGTCGTGCGGTTGGCGTTGAAGTTCGTGCTGAGGAAGACGTTGTTACTCGATGCCTCGCCGCTGGCGTTGCCGTTGACGTTGGCGCGCAAACTCCACCGATCCCAGGGATCTTTCGCCGCCCCGCCTGTCGGCGACGATTCCGAAGGCTTGTCGACGCTGAGGCGCAGGCGCGGTGCGGTGTCGGTCTGCAGCAGATAGTCGACGAGGCCGAGTGACATCATCCGCACCATCCCACGCCGCACATCGTCGTTCGAGGCCGCAACCAGGAATCGTTCGGTCAGCCGCCGCTCGCGACCGGCAAAGCGACCCTGGCCGAAGAAGTCGAACGTGATCTCGCGCCCGCCGCCGCCGGTCGACTGCCCGGTGAGCAGGATGTGCACGTCGGCGTTCTGTCGATCGCGCACGTGGTCGATAAACGTCATTTCGGTGCGGAAAAAGTCCTGGTCGCACGGCGTGTTCGTGCAATCGATGAACACGCGGACGGTGGAGGCGTTGGCGGTCGGCTGGTCCTGGGCGTATGCCGGTTGTGACAGGACGACACATGCGGCACAAACCCGGAGCAGGCGCAACGGCCGCACAGGTTTGCGTTGCGGGCCGTTCGCCATTCGGGCGAGATTCTACGCCAATCTCTGGCGGCGAGAGTGTCTATACTGTCGTCGCATTGCGGAGGAGTGACATGAGGAAGACTTGGGTGCTGGCGTGTCTGATGGCCATCGGGCCGGCGGCCGTGTGGGCGCAGACGACCGACGAACTGGCGAACGACGGCCGCAACACCGACAACGTCACCACGCAGAGCATGGGCTACCATCGCCGGAGCTACAGCCCGCTCAAGCAGATCACCAGCTCGAACGTCAAACGCCTCGTGCCGATCTGGAACTCGAGCCTCATGAACGACATGGGCGAGCTGGCGGCGCCAACGGTCTACAACGGCGTCCTGTACGCGATCAACGGCAAGTGGACGTTCGCGATCAACGTCGAGACCGGGCGGCAGATCTGGCGCACGCCGGTGCAGCTCGAGCCAGGCGTCGAGCGCACCGCGATCACGCGCGGCGCGGCGACGATCTACAACGGCAAGCTCTTTCGCGTGACGATCGACAACCATGTCCTGGCCCTCGACATGAAAACCGGCAAGCAAATCTGGAATCAGAAATTTGCCGACATCAAAGAGGGCTACTACGCGACCAGCGCGCCGATCGTCGCCAACGGCGTGCTCATCTCCGGCATGGCGGGAGGCGAGTCGACGACGCGCGGGTTCCTCGATGGGTGGGATCCGGACACCGGTAAGAAGCTGTGGCGGCGCTACACCATTCCGGCGCCCGGCGAGCCAGGCTCGGAGACGTGGCCGAAGGACAGCGAGGCGTGGAAATTCGGCGGCGGCCCGACGTGGCGGTCCGGTTCGTACGATCCCGAGCTCGATCTTGTCTACTGGGGCATCGGTAATGCCGAGCCGTACGATCCGCGGCCGCGCGAAGCGATGGACAGCCTCTACACCTCGAGCGTGATTGCGATTCGACCGAAGACCGGCGAGATTGCCTGCTACTTCCAGTACACGCCGAACGATGTCTACGACGTCGACGGGAACGACGAGCAGGTGCTCGCCGACATCCGCGTGAACGGGCAGCCTCGAAAGGTGATGATTCAGGCCAACAAGAATGGGTTCATGTATGTGCTCGATCGCACCAACTGCAAGCTGATCGCGGCGCACGCGTACGTGAAAGTGAACTGGGCATCTGGCGTCGATCCGTCGACGGGGCGGCCGGTGCTGACCGATGTCTACAAGCGTTTCCTCGCCGGAGAGGAAGTCGAGATCTACCCGTCGCGCGGCACCAACGCCGTGCCGATCTCATTCGATCCGAACACCGGCCTGATTTACGCGAGCACGTGGAATCTGCCTCGCATTCAGAAGCTTGGTCCCCCTCCACCGCAAACGCTCGGCGCCAGCACCACTGGTGTCACCGCGCGACTGCCGGAGGTGAAGCCGGGCGACGCCTATGGCTACCTGATCGCGATCAACCCGCTCACCGGCGAGAAGAAGTGGGAGGTGCCACTGACGGATTTCCCAAGTTCATCGGGCATGCTGACAACCGGCGGAGGGCTCGTCTTCACCGGGAGGCTGACCGGCGAATTCTTGGCGCTCGATGAAGCGACGGGCAAGACGCTGTGGCAGTTCAAGACCGGATCGTCGATCAACTCGACGGCGATCACCTACACGCACAACGGCCGGCAGTACGTGACGGTTGCGTCCGGGCTCGGTGGTGGTCTGGCGAATCGCTATGTGCAGGACAAGGTGCCGACCGGTGGATCGATTTGGACGTTTGCGTTGATGCCATGAGCATTGAGTGTGAGGAGGCGCGATGAGGTTGGTGGTGAATCTCGTAGCCGCGTGTGCTGTGTGCACCGCGGTGTCGGTGTCGGCGCATCATTCGCACGGCAACTACGAAGAGACCTTCCACGACATCGAGGGCGTCGTCACCGAGCTGCATCTGCTGGTGCCGCATTCGTGGATCTATCTCGAGGTCAAGAATGCCGGCGGTGCGGCGCAGGTGTGGGCGCTCGAGGCGACGAGCCGTCCCGGCCTCGAGAAGGTGGGGATCACGCGCGACACGCTCAAGGTCGGCGATCGCGTGAAGGTGCGCTGTCATCCGCTGCGCGACAAGAGCAACGGGTGCCTGCTCGGATTCCTCAAAGCGCCTGATGGATCGGTGAAGGATTGGGACGGCAACAGTGCACCCGTGCCCAAGGACTTCTAGCCACGAAGAACACGAAGAGCACGAAGAGCCGAAGAGCCGAAGAGCCGAAGAGCACGAAGGAGTGATCGCCATGCGAGTCGTTGCAGTCGTATTCGCGCTGCTGGCGATTGCACCGCCCGCAGTCGCTCAGGAATGGGATGAGTTCGTCGCCGTGCAGGATGGCTTCAGAATCAACTTTCCTGGCAAGCCACAGGTCACCACAGGCACATGGACGTCGCAGATGAACTACACGCTGCCGATGCGTGTCTACAGCGCCGCGAAAGGGCGCGAGCGCTATTCGGTGACGGTGGTTGATTACAGCGGCATCGAGCAGCAGGGCATCGAGCGTGGCAAGTCGTGTCCGCCGGGCAACCAGAACTGCCGCGCCGAAGCGCCGCCGGCGCTCGGGCCTGGGTATTCGCATCACGACGAGCGCGGCGCGATCGTATACGCCACATTCAAGCTCATTCAGCGAGATGTGAAGGTGAACTATCTCGCCTGGGACTGGCAAGACCTCGTCGAAGGCCACATCGTCCAGCTGACCAACAATGCCGATCGCTCTCGAACATTCGCCTGGATCGGTATGCACCAGCACAAGCTGTACATCGTCGAGGGCACGGTCCCCGAGGGCGCGCCCGAGCCGGGCCTCTTTCAGCAGGCGATGGGCTGGGTGGACGCGGACGGGAAGGACATTCGGTATCGGAGTGTGTACTCGAACTCCTTCCATGCCATGGGCGTCTATCCGCCTCCCGCCCGCGTGCGATAAATGGGGTCGGAGTCAAAGGTCAAACGTCAAAGGTCAAAGGTGAGGTCAAAGGCGTAGGTGTAGGTGTAGGTGTAGGTGCAAGGAGAAGGGCCATGGAGCACATCATCAGCAGATTACTTAGGGACTACGAGCACGGAAGGGTGACCCGTCGTCAGCTGATTCAAACGCTGGCGCTCGCCACGACGGCGGCGTCGACGCTGGCCAAGGCGGAGGCGGCCTCACCGGCGATCGCCACCTCTATCAACCACGTGTCCATGCAAGTCGCCGACTACACAAAGACGCGCGACTTCTATTCCAGTCTGTTTGGAATGAAGGTCAGCGACGATGATGGCAAGACGCAGTGCCGTCTGACGTTTGGCGACAACATCCTGATCGCTCGCAACGCCAGCAGCCGCCCCGGCGGTAAGGCGGGCGTCGATCACATCGCGTATACGCTGGCCAAGTGGGACACAGATAAGACCGTCAGGCCTGGTGTCGAAGCCGAGCTGAAGCGTCGCGGGTTGAATATTCGAACGACTGAAGGCAGCTTCCACGTCCAGGATCCAGACGGCTTTGAAGTGCAGATGGGCGGAAGAAAGCAGTAGAGGCACTGGGGTCCGGCCAAGGCCGGACTCTACGTGCGATCATTCGCTGCGAAGTGCGACCACGGGATCGAGTCGGGCTGCGCGGCGCGCAGGCACAGTGCACGCGGCAATCGTTGCCGTAAAGAGCACCACGCATGCCGTCACGTAGGTCAGTGGGTCGGACGTGCGCACACCGTAGACCATCGTCGTCATCACGCCTCGCAGTAGCACCGCGGCGGCGAATCCCAGGACGAGGCCAATCGACACGAGCCGTGCGCCCTGGCCGAGCACCAGCGCCAAGACGTCTGCGCGCGTCGCGCCGAACGCGATTCTGATGCCCATCTCGGGGACGCGCTGCACGACGAACTCGGCGAGCACGCCGTAGACGCCGACAACGGCCAGGATCAGGCCGATGAGCGAAAACAGGCCGACGATGCGGAGCACGAAGAGCCGGGGAGCCATGGCGCGATCGATGCGCGTCTGCAGCGGCTCGACGCCCTTGAATGGCGCATCGCGATCGATCGAGCGGATGATGGACCGAATCTGCGGCACGAGCGCCCGCGGATCGCCGTCGACTCTGATCAGCATGCTGCCGGCCAGGAAGTTCCGCGACTGATTGCTCACCTGATACAGCGTCGGCCCGGGATCCTGGTCGAGACTCGAGCCGCGGATGTCGGCGATGACGCCGATCACTTGCAACTGGTCGTCCTTGCTGATGATGACGTGCTTGCCGATTGGATCGGCGCCTTTCCAGAACGTGCGCGCCGCCGCGTGATTGAGCAGGATGACCGCGGGTCCGCCTCGTACCGCATCGCGAGGCTCGAAGAAACGGCCTTCGAGCAACCTGGCGCCAAGCGCTTCGAAGTAGCCCGGGCTCACGGCGTCGACGCGAACGCTGTCGAACACGCGCGCGTCTCCTGGCAGTCTCAGACCGCCCACGAACATGCCGCCACCGAGCGGCCCGATGCCCACACCCGCGGCTTTTACACCGGGCAGCGCCTTCACTCGTTCGGCAATCGCGGTGTGGATATCCTGCGATCTGGCGAAGTCGTCGCCCCGTGCCTCCAGATCGGCCGAGACGACAGAACGGGGATCGAAGCCGAGATCGATGGCGTTGAGGGCCAGGATCGTACGGACCATCAGGCTGGCGCCGATGGCGAGCATCAAGGCGAGCGCAACTTCACACACCGTGATCGCACGGCGGATGCGAATCGCACGGGGAGTGGTTGCCGCTTGCACCGCGCCGAACAGCGTGCGCGGCCGAAGGCGGGTGGACAGCGCCGCCACGATGCCGCAGAGCACACCGACGATCAGCGACACCGCAAGCGTGAAACCGAACGTCATCCAATCGACGCCGATCTCCTTCAGTCGCGGCAGGTCGGCTGGAGCGAGCGTGAGGAGCAGGGGCACGCCGCGGGTGGCGAGAACGAACCCCAGTGCGCCTCCCATGAGTGAGACGACGAGGCTTTCGGTGAGCAGCTGGCGCATCAGCCGCGCTCGCGACGCGCCCAGCGCAAGCCGAGTGGCGAGCTCGTCGCGACGGCCGGCGGCGTGGGCAATGAACAGATTGGCCACGTTCGCACAGGTCACGAGAAGGACACAGATGACAGCGCCGTAGAGGAACACCAGCTGCGTTCGAACGCGTGACACAGTGCGATCGAGCAGGGTTGCCGCGTGCAGCTTCCGTGGTTCTTTGGTGAAGAAATCGGTGCCCAGATCACGGCCGATGACGGCCAGTTCTGCATTCGCCTCCGCCACCGATTTGCCCGTCGCGAGATGGCCGATGACGAAGTAGGCCATCCACGTGGTGTTGGCTGGGTCCGGCATTTGTGCGAACCAGCATTCCCCGGGGAAAGTACGGCTCAATGCGTCCAATTCCGGACCCATCACGCCAACAATGCGGATCGGTTCCGCACCTGCGACTCTCATCGTTTTTCCGACGATATTCGCGTCGCTTCCGAAGTGCTGACGCCACAGCCGGTGACTCAATACCACTGTGGGACTGGATGGACCGCCCGTGGTTCGCTGGACGATTGCGCGATAGGCAACCGCGCCATCGAAATCCTCTTGCCCGAGCGTGCGGCCGAGGATCGGCGCGACACCCAACAGATCGAGAAACCCGGGACTCACACCAAGACACCCGACCTGCGCGGGATCGCCAGGCTCGACGATCGTGATACCGCGCATGACGGCGGTGCCGAGCCGATCGACGGTTCGCGCGCGATGCTGGACCTCGAAGTAGGTGCCGCCCTGAATTTGTTCGGATACCTTGTTGCTGGGCGTGACGAGCCCGATCGACACGATGCGGTCGCTGTCCTTCAACGGAAGGTTTCGCCAGAGAATTCCGGCGACGACGCTGTAGACAGCGGAGTTCAAGCCGATGCCGATGGCGAGGCTCACGATCGCCATGGCCGACGCCGCGGGATGGCGGCGCAGCACGCGCATGGCATATGACGCGTCGCGTGAGAGCACGTCGAGATGTTCGCGCGGCGCGCGGCGCAGCGCATCGAGGATCGTTCTCATCCACAGCGTGCGCACGGCCCCATCACGTCCTTCGACCTCGTGGCGCTGATCGTGAAAGTCGGCCGCCATGTTGTCGCCGAAGTCGCCGCGGAATTCCGCTGGGAACAGCTTGAGCAGCAGCCGGAACAGACGATCGTGAAAGGACTGACGCGGCATCTCTCGTCACCCGACCAGATCGGCCAGCAATTTCTTGGCGTGCGCCGACTTGACGAGATCGCGCATCCGCTCGGCCTCGGCCAGCGCTACTTTGCGGCCGAAGGGTGTGAGTCGGTAGGCCGTGCGACGGTGATCGCTGCCGGCCGCCGACTCGCGAATCATCCCGCTGGCTAACAGGCGCTTGATGATGCCGTAGAGCGTGCCCGTGCTCAAGGAGACGCCGCCGTCGGTTCGCTGCTCGACCTCTTTCAGAATCGCGTAGCCGTGTTTCTCCCCATCGGCGAGCGACAGGAGCACGTGGAAGAGAGCGGGAGTGAGCGGAAGCTCGGCAGCCGGATCACGATCGACCATGGCGCGACACGATACGTCGTGTCACGACATAGTGTCAAGCTCGGCTTCAGCGCGGGCTCGCTTCGCTCGCGTGCGGGGTGCTCGCTCCGCTCGCACGTGCGTGGCGCTCACGTCGTTCGCGCGTGCGAACGCTCGGCTTTGCCTCGCGGTGCGCCGGCGTTACACAGTGTTCACACCGTGTTTGCCGATTCGTGAGAGTCGGTTCGTTACTGTGCGTCTTCCGGTCCAGGTTCAACACACACGGGAGGGCGCAGTGATACGGACGTTTGTCGTACTCGGGGCGGTCATTATCGGGGGCATTGCTCTCGCGGCGCAGGGGAACAACGGCATCGGCGGAGTCGTGGGGAACGCCAATGCCTCATATGCCATCGGTCTTTGGGGCGATCTTCCGTACTCCGCGATCCAGGAGTCGGTGGGACTGCCGAATCTCATCGACGACATGAACAGCCAGAAGCTGGCGTTCACCGTCCACGATGGCGATCTCAAGACCGGAAACGCGGCGCCGATTTGTGACGACGCGCTGTACCTTCGTGCGCTCGGATGGTTCAACTCGCTCGACGCGCCGGCGATCTTCACGCCGGGCGACAACGACTGGGTCGACTGCGATCGCCCCAACAATGGCTCGTTCCGTTCGCTCGAGCGTCTGTCACATGAACGGCAGGTGTTGTTCTCCAAGCCGGAGACGCTGGGCCGGCGGAGATTCGCGCTGGAGGTGCAGGCCACGCCGTTGTGCCTCGGCGAACGCAACGATGCGGCCCACACGCGATTCTCCGAGGCGTGCGTCGAAAACCGTCGATGGACCTACGGCCGCGTCACCTACGCGACGATCAACGTGCAGGGAACGTGCAACAACCTGTGCGGCGACGGCGCCGATCCGCAGGAGTTCGCGGCGCGCAGCCCCGCCAACATCGCATGGCTCCGCGAGACGTTCGCGGTCGCCACGGCGCTCGACTCGGTGGCGGTCATGATCATCGCGCAGGCGAACCCGGGCTTCGACCGGAACGACCTCGCGCGCGCCGGTTTGACCCGCAATCCCAACACGCTGGTCCAAGATGCCACCATCACCGATCCCGATGGCTATTTCGACTATCTGGTCGCTCTGCGCAATGAAGTGATCGCGTTTCAACGGCCAGTGGCGTATGTCCACGGCGACTCGCATTACTTCCGGCTCGATCGCCCGATGCTGAATGCGAACGGCGTGCGCTTGGAGAACTTCACTCGCGTGGAGACGTTCGGCGACAACGCCAGCAACATCACGCTGACCAACGACGTGCAGTGGGTCAAGGTGCTGGTCGATCCGAACAGCCGCGAGGTGTTCGCGTATCAGGCGCAGATCGTCCCGGGCAATCGAGTCGCGGTGCCAGCGCCCTAATCGGTGCGATCCAGACGCTCTCGCACCGACACCGATCTGAGCTACCGGCCGTAGTGCGTGAGCCAGCGGAGGATGTTGACGAGAAACTGCTGGTTGTCGTTGCCAGGGACGTTCATGCCCATCTTCGACTCGGTCGTGCGTCCCTGCGGATCGGTGAATCGGATGACCTGCGCCGAAAACATCGCGGCCTCGCCGGTCATCACGACGCGGCCTTTCCCGTAGTCGAAGGCGATCGCCTGCGCCCGGTTGGCAACGCCGCGGGCGGTCGTCGGCTTTCCCTCGCGGAACGCGGCCACGTCACTCTGAGCGTTCACTCCAGCCGATTCGTACGCCGTGCTCAGCTTGAGCAGCGCAGTGGCGCCCGCAGGAACGCTGAGCGATTGTCCAGTAAAGGCAACGACGCGAGTGACGCCACGCGTAATCGCGTGATCACCAAGCGATTTGTTCTCGCGCGAGTAGGCGATGGTCGTGGTCGGTTCAGGGTTGTTGCCCTCGACAGTCCACACATAGCCTTTTCCCATCTCGACGCCAAAACGTGCCGCCATCGTCGCCGCCGTGGCGCCGAACGGCGAATGATCGGCGATCAGCAGCAGCGAGCCGCCGCCGCGAACCCAGTCGCGCACCGCGTCGCACTCCGCGTCGGTAAACGCGGCTGGCGGGTTGCCCACATTGGACTCGTTGATACTGGAACCGAGGGCGTTCGAGATGACCAGCACGCGTGCGCTGGCGAGCGACGCCTTCGTGAATGTCTGCGTTCCAGCCGCGACCTGATATCCATCGGCCCGAAGCACATCGGCGAACGGCTTGTATCGTCCGCCCATCGTGTGAAAGTTCGCGTGTGCTTCGTCCACCACGACCACGGGATGCGTGTGCGGGTACGCGCGATTCTGAATGGCTGGGTTGAAACTGGGGTCGGCGATCTGCTGCGGATCGCCTGTTTGGGCAGTCGCCTGCCAAAAGCAGGCGAGCACCAGTGCAACCGCGCCGTAAGGCTGAATCCTCATACGCACCTCGACAGGCGTGGGCGTCCACGAGGTTACCGCGACGCGGTAAGGAGGATAACAGGAACGCGCCAGGGCCGACGTGTGGCGTTCAATCGCCGCGTCGGCGGTCGGCCAGCCATTGCTCACTGACAGGAGTCAGGTGGTGCGCGCGTCGAAACGATGTTCGCCGCCGCCGCTGCCGTGCAAACACAGCGGCAACGACCATGAGTGAAAAGATGATGGGCAGAGCAAGGAAACGGAACATCGGTGGTACCAGGATGTTGGTCGAGGTTCGAGATTCGAGGTTCGAGGTTCGAAGTTCGAAGTTCGAAATTCGAGGTTCGACAAGGCGTATCGGACGAACAGGCGTGAGGGTTTACGGTCCGGCAGCGACCCGAGCCGTGTTGGTGCTCGCTATTTGGGCTCGTCGATCCGTTCGTTGACGGTGACCTGAAAGCGGCGGTAGTTCGCGTAGGTCGAAGAGACCTCGAGCCAATCATCCTTGGGATTGGCCGCGTGGCGGTACTGCTCATGCATGTCGGCGGGCACCAGCAGTTCCACCTTCGGATCCTCGATGTAGCGCACGTCGAGCGTCACTTCGAAGACCGGGTTGGCCGCCTTCAGGCTCGCGGCGTGCACCCGGCCGCTGTTGGCATCGAGTGTGAACGTCCCGCCGAGGAACATATCCTGCGCGCGCTGCCCGTTCCGGTAACGGATCATGCTCGGCGACTGGAACTCCTGGAAGGCGAGCCCCTGGTCCGCGCCGGTGAAGCGGAAGCCCGGTGCGGTCCGTGGCTGGAGGATC
>Ga0075425_100001258_pt1 | contig 24678 bp, 19 predicted proteins | sample SoiMethybrSBSTD4_FD_75300 | JGI IMG/M metagenome (GOLD analysis project Ga0075425, IMG submission 75300) | Bulk soil microbial communities from a Populus tree surrounding site in Tennessee, USA - Soil MetaG P. TD hybrid SBSTD4 | ecosystem: Environmental > Terrestrial > Soil > Tree plantation...
GTGCGACGCACGGGAATGGCCACGCAACTCCTCGCCGCCGCCACGACACGCGCCGCGAAAACGCTAAGCGTGCGGAATGTCGACGATCGCGATCGCGGCATCGCCGCATTCATGGACGCGGCCGGTGCGAAAGCGGTCGTCCGGCAGATCGAAATGCTCCGAACGTTCTAAACTGTTTCCACATCTTTCGATGCTCGACAAGTTCAAAGAAGAGTGCGGCGTCTTTGGCATCCTCAACAACGAAGATGCCGCGCGGCTCGTCTACCTCGGCCTCTACGCGCTGCAGCATCGCGGGCAGGAGAGCGCCGGCATCGCCTCGCTCGAGCCCGGCGGCAACACGATCCGCGTCGAGAAGGAGATGGGCTACGTCGCCGACGTCTTCACGCAGGAGCGTCTGGCGCGCGTCACCGGCGACATCGCCATCGGCCACGTCCGCTATTCGACCGCCGGCGGATCGATGATCTGCAACGCGCAGCCGATCGTGGCCATGACGCACAAAGGTCCGGTCGCGCTCGCGCACAATGGCAATCTGACGAACGGCCCGGAGCTGCGGAAGCAGCTCGAGTCGGAAGGGGCGATCTTCAGCTCGATGTCCGACACCGAGGCGATCGTGCATCTGATTGCGCGATCGAAAGAGCCGACGCTGGAGCTCGCGATCGTCGACACACTCGCTCGATGTCAGGGGGCGTACTCGGTGGCGATTCTCACGCCGCGACGCATCTTCGTCGCGCGCGATCCGTTCGGGTTCCGCCCTCTCGTCCTCGGCCGGCTCGGCGAGTCGCTCGTCGTCTCATCGGAAACGTGCGCGTTCGATCTCATCGGCGCGGAGACGATTCGCGAAGTGCGCGCCGGCGAAGTGCTCGTGCTCGAGAACAACGAGATTCGCACCGTGCATCAGTTTGCGACGCCGCGCGAAGGACGCTGCATCTTCGAGCACGTCTACTTCGCGCGTCCGGACTCCGTCGTGTTCGGCAGCAACGTCGCCGAGGTGCGGCAACGATTCGGCGCGGCGCTCGCGCAACAGGATCGCGGACTCGATGCCGACGTCGTCGTCCCTGTCCCCGACTCCGGCGTCTTCGCCGCGCTCGGCTACTCGCTCGCGTCGGGCGTTCCGTTTCAGTACGGACTGGTGCGCAATCACTACGTCGGCCGCACGTTCATCGAGCCGCAGCAGTCGATCCGCGACTTCGGCGTGAAGATTAAGCTCAATCCGGTGCGCGAGCTCGTCGTAGGAAAGCGCGTCGTGCTGATCGACGACTCGATCGTGCGCGGCACGACGTCGCGCAAGATCGTGCGCATGCTCAAGCAGGCCGGCGCGAAGGAAGTGCACATGCGTATCTCCTCGCCGCCGACGAAGTGGCCGTGCTACTACGGCATCGACACGCCGGAGCGCCGCGATCTGATCGCCAGCAGTCATTCGATCGAGGAGATTCGCGACTACATCGAGGCCGACTCGCTCGCGTATCTCGATCAGGATCGAATGCTCGCCGCCATCCAGCGCGACGGCGAGGATCCGAAGCTGCTGTATTGCACGGCGTGCTTCAGCGGACGCAGTCCGCTCGCCGAAGCGGCCGAGCTCGAAGTCAGCGCGTCGTCGACTTAGCTCTTGTGGATCTCTCCGCTCGGCGCGGGCGGATACTCGTCCGGCGCCGGCTGCCTCACGATCGGCCGCGGCGACACTTCGTGCGACACGGGCATCTCGCGTGCGACGTCGTGACCATCGTTGACGAGATCGTCGAAGAGAGCGCGATAGTGCAGCATGGCTTGGCGCAGACCCTCGGTCGAGATCTGTCCGACGTGCCCGATCGCAGCGTGACCTTTGCGGTAGTGCTCGACGACGCGCGGATGCTTCACGGAGAGATGCGACGCGTGCTCTTCGAAGTCGGCCATCGGATAGCCGCGCGTGCGCATGACATCGGTGATGAGCTCGTCGGCCTCGACGACCGCCGTCGTCGGCAGCTCGACGAATCGCGCCTCGAGACGCCGCCACTGTTCGAGATAGCGGTCGCGCTCTGCCGCCGTGAGCGCGCGGATGTCGAAGCTCTTCACTTCCTGCGCGCGCGCGACGAGATCCTCCTCCGCCCGCGTCCGGTTCCCGCTCGCTTCGACGGTCCGGTCGTACTCGCGTCCGAAATGCTCACGCAGCCGCGCGCTCCGCGCGCGTCGCGCTCCTGCCGAGATCGCCAGAATCGCGATCAGCACGGCCGCTGCCGCCACCGCAATCCAGATCCATTGGGGATTGATGTTCATCGTGAAGCCTCCGGACGGAGGAGCCGCAAACGGTGTGCCGGGATTAGTCAGCCGATGATCTCGTTGAGTCCTTCGACAATGCGGTCGAGCTCCTCCGGCGCGAGACGACCAAGCTTTTTGCCGAGGCGCTCGACGGAAAGCGTTCGAATCTGATTCATTCGCACCCACGACCGCTTAGGGAGCTTCGCCGTCGTAATCTCGAGACTCAACGGAAACTCGGCGCGCGGTTGCTGGCTGCTGACCGCGACACCAATGACGACTCCGGATCGCTCATTGAAGACATCGTGACTGAGAACGACGATCGGACGAAGACCCGCCTGTTCATGACCAACCACGGGATTCAGCTCCGCCCAAACGACATCGCCTCTCAGTATTCGGGCCATTCGCTTTCACCGGCGTAGCCCTCATCGGCCATCGCCTGTTCTTCGCCGCGATCGAGCTTCGCGCACTCACGAGCGAGTCTCGATCGTCGCAAACGGGCGATGCGGTCCTGAATGGCCACTTCGAATGCTTTGCTACGGTTCGCGAAGACTCCGGCTCTCACGAGACGATCGATTTCTTCGAGCGCATCGTCGTCGACGGTGATCGCAATCTTCGCGCGTCCCATGGTGTGATTTTGCGTCATACCACGTCGCGTCGCAAGCAGCTACGGCGCCGCCTGCGCGCTCCGCAGCGCGCGTTGCGGGTTGCTCATCACTCTCATCAGTGTCTCAGCGGAAACCGGCTTGCTGAAGTAGAAGCCCTGCGCTTCGTCGCATCCGCGGCGGCGCAAGAACGCGAGCTGTTCCTCGGTCTCCACGCCTTCGGCGATCACGCGAAGGTGAAGCGTTCTCGCGATGGCGACGACGGCGGCGACGATGGCCTGGTCGCCTTCACTGCTGTCGACGGCGCTGACGAACGAGCGGTCGATCTTCACGGCGTTGATCGGGAAGCGCTTCAGGTAGCTCAGCGACGAATAGCCGGTGCCGAAGTCGTCGATCGAGATCGCGACGCCGATGTCGCAGAGCGCGCGCAGCACGTCGATCGTCATCTCGGCGTTCTGCATCGCGGTGGTCTCGGTGATCTCCAGCTCGATCGCGCTCGGATCGACGCCGGTCTCCTGGATGGCGCGGCGCACGACGTCGGCGAGATCTTGCTGCTGGAACTGGCGCGCGGAGAGATTCACGGCCACGCGCATCGCGCCGAGGCCGGCGTCGCGCCACACGCGCGCCTGTCTGCACGCGGCGCGCAGCGCCCATTCGCCGAGCGGCAGGATCAAGCGGCTCTCTTCCGCGATCGGAATGAACTCGCTCGGCTCGATCAGGCCGCGCGGTCCATCGTTCCATCGCACGAGCGCTTCGGCACCGACGATCTGTCCGGTGACCAGACTCACCTGCGGCTGGAAGAGCAGCAGAAGTTGTTCGGTCTGCACCGCTTTGCGAAGGCGCGACTCGAGCGAGAGCCGCGACAGCGCGCGGGTCTTCATCTCGTCGGTGCAGAGCTGATAGTTGTTGCGGCCCGATTCTTTCGCGCGATACATCGCGCTGTCGGCGTTGCGGAGCAGCGTCTCGACGTCGAATCCATCGACCGGATAGAGCGCGATGCCGATGCTCGCAGACAACTCGACGGTCATTCCCGCGATCGTCATCGGCTGCTGCACGGCGTCGAGGATTTTCTGCGCGACGCCGATCGCATCTTCCGGCTCGCGCAACTCGGAGAGGATCATCGTGAACTCGTCGCCGCCGAGGCGCGCCACGGTGTCCTCTTCGCGCACGCAGGTCGTGAGCCGCTGCGACATCTCGAGCAGCAGCTCGTCGCCGGCGGTGTGGCCGAGGGTGTCGTTGATGGTCTTGAAGTGATCGAGGTCGATGAACATCACGGCGAGCGGACGTCCCGATCGCCGCGCGCGCAGAAGGGCGACGCCGAGGCGGTCGGTGAAGAGGCGGCGATTGGGAAGATGCGTGAGGACGTCGTGGTACGCGTGGAACTCGATCTGCTCTTCCGCTCTTTTTCGATCGCTGATGTCGACGACGGTGACATGCACCATGGCGTGCTCGCCGCTGCCGACGAGGGCGAGGTTCTGAAGGATCCAGACGTGCTGTCCGTCGTCGCGGCGCAGCTCGACTTCGATGCCGTTCAGCGACTGCGCGTCTTGCAAGAGCGACATCAACTCCTCGCGCTCGACGCGCCGCGCGTACAGCGTGCCGATGTTCTTTCCGGCGAGATCGTTTCGCTTCAGCCCGACGAGCCTCGCGAACGTCGTGTTGCAGTCGACGATCGTCCCGTCGAGATCCGTGACGCACACGCCGGCGGCGTTCTGCTCGAAGAGCAATCGATAGCGCAGCTCCGACTCGCGCATGGCCGCTTCCGCAGCGAAGCGCGACGTCACGTCGCGGAAGCTCCAGACGCGCACGGTCGACATGCCTTCGATGCGACGTCCGATCGAATAGCGCTCGAAGCGGCGTCCGTCCTTGAACTCGAGCAGATCGAAGCTCTCCGCTTCCGGCTGTTCGTAGAGCGTCTTCACGGCGCGGAGGAAGTCTTCGGGATCGGTGAGCTGGTCGAGCACGAATCGAAGCGCGCGCGCGTCTTCGCCCGACGCGATGATGTGCGGCGGAATGCGCCACATCTCGACGAAGCGTTGGTTGGACGAGAGGATCTCGCCCGACTCGCCGACGACGAGGATGCCGTCCGCGGTCGAGTCGAGCGTCGACTGCAGCAGCGTCACCGCGCGCCGCACTTCGCGCTCGGCGCGCTTGCGCTCGCGCATGTCGCGGCCGATGATCACCGCCCCCGCCGCTTCGCCCTGATGCATCACCGGCGAGATCGACAGCGTCAGATCGATCGACGTTCCCTCTTTCGTCCTGAACACGTACTCCGCGCTGCGCACCGACTGCCGGCTGAGATTGAGCCGATCATCGCCGGCAATGGCCAGGAAGTCTTCGATGCGCGCGCCGATGAAGTCGTCGCTCGTGTATTTGAGGAGGATCGCGGCGGAGGTGTTCGCGAATTGAATGCGGCCGTCGCGATCGCAGACGAACAAGACGTCCGCCATCGTGTCGATGATCTCTTTGGCAGCCAATGAAGGCGTGATCGGCACGAGGTTGTAACGCCGCACGGTGTGCGCGGCCACGACGACGAATCCGAGAATCGGGATGTAGCCGAACGGATAGACGTCGATGCCGTACTTCGGAAGGAAGTCGACGCTGCCGAGGTACGCAATCGCGAACGCGACGATCAGCAGTCGAATCCGTATCGCCTCGGTGCCGCGCGCGGTGCGCCGCGCCATCACGAACTCGGCGAGCGACGCGATCAGATATCCGAAGAAGTACGCGAGAAAGGGCAGGCTCGTGACCGGCGCGTAGCGCGGGTAGTAGCCCCATTTGTAAAGATGGACGCCGTTGATGAGGGCGTCGCCGCCGACGGCGATGGCGCTGAATCCGAACGCTGCGGTCCATGCGGCGATCATCTGCAGCCGGCGCTTCTTGACGATGCGCAGCATTTCCAGCGTGAATTGGTAGATGGCAGCGGGAATCATCGGCACGCCGAGGTACGCGATGCGCGCCCAGAAAAGCGCGACTTCGGGCCGCGTCGCCGAGTACATGAACGTGAACGCGAACAGCCAGACCGAGACCACGAACATGAATCCGAAGAAGGCGAACGTCACGCGCGAAAGACGATGGAGGAGAACACGCGTGCCGAAGACGATGATGAGGATCGTCGTCACCGCCGTAGGAATCGCGTACGGCGAAAACGCGTACACCTCGCCTTGAATTGAGGGCATGATCTGGACGTAGTCGCGTAGAGAGAGACTTTATTGTGAGGCTGCGGACAAATACATGCAACCGGATGTGTTGATCGTTGGCGGCGGCGTCATCGGTGCGAGCATCGCCTATCACCTCGCGGCGCGCGGCGCGCGCGACATCGTCGTGATCGATCGCAATAACGAGCCGGGCGCGGGAAGCACGGCGCGCGCGACCGGCGGATTCCGCGCGCAATTCTCGACCGAAGTGAACGTGCGGCTGTCGCTGCTGTCACGCGAGAAGCTGCTGCGGTTCAAAGAGGAGATCGGCGCCGATCCCGGATTCGCGCAACATGGATATCTCTTCGTGTCGCGCTCCGAGGCAGGACTGGACGCTTTGCGCCAGGCGCAAGCGATCCAGCACGAGCTCGGATTACACGACGCGCGAATGATCACCGCGAGCGATGCGCGCGCGATCAATCCGGCCATCGGCGACGATGCCATCCTCGGCGGCGCGCACTGTCCGAGCGACGGTTTCATTCGCGCCATGCAGATCCTTCGCGGCTACATCGACGCTGCCACGCGCCGCGGCGTTCGATTCATGTATGGAACGGAAGAACGTCCGCAGTCGCGCGTCGTCGTCAACGCGTGCGGCGCGTGGGCAAGTCACGGCGTGCAGCCGTTGCGGCGGCAAGTGGCGACGACGATTCCGACGAACGCGCTGCCGCAGTCGATGCCGATGACGATCTGGATCGACGACGGATATCACTTCCGCGTCCGCGACGATCGCGTGCTGCTGCTTTGGCCCGATCAGCCGCCGTACGGATTCGACACTGCGATCGACGACGCTTGGATCGATCGCGTTCGCGCCTTCACCGATGAACGCGTGCCGACGCTGCGCGATGTTCCGATCGATCGCGCGAAGTGCTGGGCCGGTCTGTACGAGATGACGCCCGACAAACATCCGATGATCGGCTGGCTCGACGAGCGAACGTTCATCGCCGCCGGCGCGTCGGGACACGGCGTGATGCATTCGCCCGCGATCGGCGAAGTCGCCGCGCAAATGATTCTGGGCGAGCCGACGACGATCGACGTGCACGCGCTGCGGCCGTCGCGATTCGAGGAGGGGGAGCCGATCGAGGGGAGTGTGTTGCTATGACGCGATCGAGCGCACCGCCGCGACCGCGCGCTCCACTTCCTCCATCGTGTTCATGATTCCGCACGACAGTCGCGCGTAGGGAACGGCGTACGGCGTCGCGGAACCGACGATCTTTTTCTGAAGCAGCTTCGCGACCGTCTCCTCCGTCGTCTGTCCCTTCACTTCGAACACCACCATGCCGGCGTTGAGCTTGCGATCGAGCGGCGTGTGCACCGTGACGTTCGGAATCTTGCGCAGTCCTTCGTTGAGCGCGCCGTTGAGCGCGTGAATGCGATCGCTGATGCGCGACTGACCGATGGCGCGATGAAACTCGAATGCAGCCGGCACGGCCCAGTAATGCTCGTACGCCTGGAAGCCGCCGGGTGAGAACCATGTCGCGTCGGGAATCGTCGCCGGCGGATGCTCTGCGCCCCACGCTTGAAAGACATCCAACGACGAGAACGTCGGAATCATCGGCTTCATCGACGCCCAGACGCGCGGCTTCGCCCAGACGAATCCGGTGCCGCGTGGCGCGAAGATCCATTTGTGCAGACCGGACGCGAAGGCGTCGGCGCCGAGGTCGGACATCTTGAAGTCTTCGACACCCATTCCGTGCACGCCGTCGACGACGAGAAGCACGCGATCGCTGCGCGTCTTGTTCACTTCCTTCAGCATGTCGGCGATGGCGCGAATCGGCATCCGCAGTCCGCTGCTCGAATGCACCCACGTCAGGCCGACGACGCGCGTGTTCGGGCGAAGCGCGTTGTGAATGCGCTCGACGATACCCTCGGCGGAGATCGCGTCGAACGAGTCGAAGAGCGGGATCTTGCGCCACGTTGCGCCGTTGCGGTCCGTCGCCAGTCGAATCGATTCGTGGTGGACGAAGTGATCCTGATTCGTGGTGAGGATCTCGTCGCCGGCTTTCAGCGGTAATCCCTGATAGATGATCGCCAGTCCGGTCGTCGTGTTTTGCGTGAGCGCGATCTCGTTCGGCTTCTCGCCGATCGCGTCGGCGATCACGGTCGCGGTGTGAAGTCCGAGGTTTTTCTCGGGCGCTTCGAACATCGACGACTCCACGGTCATGAACGGATTCGCGTCGAGCTTGCGGCGGTACGCCTCGATGGCCTCGCGCACGGGACGCGGATGCGACGTCAGATAGAAGAGGGCGAGGTGCGCGTATTCGGGCGAGAGATCGAATTGACGGCGCACGGAGATCCAGTCGTGCAGATCGTCGTGCGGCTTCGGCGCAGGTTTCGGTTTCGCGAGCGCAGCTCCGGCGATACCGATCGATCCGGTGAGAAGGAAGCTTCTTCTTGAAAGCATGGAGAGATTTTACTGTCGCCCCGAGCGTCAGCGAGGGGCCTGGGCGGCGGGTGGCGCGATGAGCCCCCGCCCAGATCCGTTCGCCGTCTGCGCGGCTCAGGATGACAGCGCGGCCGCCGCCGCGATCTCCCGCGCAATCAGCTCCACTTCGGACGTCAATCCGTGATCGCCTTGCGCGATCTCGATGAACTTCGATCCGGGCGCGAGGCCGCGCGACTCCCACCGCTTCCACGTCGCTTCGACGCGATCGAACGGAACGGTCTCGTCGTCGCGTCCCATGATCGCGACAACGCGCACCGGCGGCGGCGGCTCTTCGTCGACGCGCACGTCGAACATCTGCTCGAAGAACGCGCGGTGAATCGGGACGTTCTCGCCGCGCGCGTGATTGAACGTGATGATCGGATCGCCCGGCGGCAGCTTCGTCTTCCAGCGGTCGGCGATCCCGAGTGCGGGCGCGATCAGGACGAGCGGGGCGATGACGCCGCGGCGCACGACTTCGAGTGCCACGAGCGAGCCGAGCGAGCTGCCGACGATCGCACGCGGCGGCGAATCGCGTGCGGCATCGAGCGCGCGGGCGATCATCGCGTTCCAGTCGAGCTTCTCGAACGACGGCACATTGAGATCGGGTGTGTTCAGCTCGATCTGCTGCGGATCGAGCAGCGGACGCAGCGCGACGATCTTCGCGCTCGCCGGCGAAGAGGCGAATCCGTGGAAGTAGAGAACGCGCGTCATGGATGTCTCTTCTTGAACTCGGCCCACGCTTCCAGACATCGCTCGTCGTCGAGCACGCGGAGGAGATTGAAGCAGGTCGTGATCTCGCCGACTTCGATCAGCTCGTGCATCGTTTTCTCGTCGTCGAACCAGAGCGTCGTGGCCATGGCCGCTGCACGCTTCGCAAGATCGCGGATTCCGTCCGTCGGCCGCTCTTCGACGAGATCGTAGATGAGGTTGTCGATCACGTCGGTCGACGTGCGAAACGCGCGCGCGTAGATCAGTCCGCGCATGCGGCGCATGAAGACGCGCGAGCTGAGCGCGATGACCGAGCTTGCGCGCAGCACGATTGCGCGCACGAGATCGCGCACGGTGAGCCGCATCGCGCGGCGCCAGAGGAGCGGACGATGACGGCGGCTCGCGCGGAAGGCGACGATGAAGAGCGTCGTCAACGCCAACGCAATGAACGCGCAGAAGAGCGCGGGAAGCGGCCGATGGCGCGACTGCCACGTGGCGACGAACGCGGCGGCGTCGACGAGCGCGAGCAGCAGCGCCATGAACCAGACGCGGACGAATCCGCCGCCGCGAATCGGCGGCTCGCGATAGAGCGGCGTCTCGGTCGCGTCGGCGTCGCAGACGAGGATCGCGTCGAGGTCGCAGCGCTCGCGAATGAGCAGCAACGCCTCGATGCCGGAGTTGTCGTAGATGCCGCCGTCCATCAGCGGAGTCTCCGATGTTCCGGGAAGATGAAAGTCGGTCGGAAAGACGATCGGCTCGAATGCGCCCGGAAAACACGACGACGCGGCGACGGCGTCGGCCACGCGAATCTTCTCCGCGACCTCCGGCTCCACGCGCACGTAGTTGTTGCCGCAGCGGACGCGCGTGCTCCGCGTCTTCACGAAGCGGAAGGCGACGCCGTGCGCGAAGTCGGTGGCGTTGAACGAAAGCTCTTCGAGATGATCGTTCGAACGCTGCAGGTCGCCGAGCGTCGTATCGATCACGGTCGCGTAGACGTCAGCGGCGGCGGTGATCAGCTTTCCGCCGCGCGAGAGTGCTTCATCGATCACGTCGACGTCGAGGAGAAACTTCTTGAATCGATCGGAGAACTGTTCGAACGACTCGCCGCGGGCGAGCGCGTGCGCATAGAACGCGGCGGCGATCGATCCGCCCGACGCGGTCGAGATCGCGCGCACGTTGCGCAGCAGATCGATGCGGTGGAGAAACGTGAGGACGCCGAGGTGAAACGCGGCTGCGCGATAGCCGCCGCCGGAGAGCGACAACGCCAACCGCTCGAGCTTCACGACGACTTCGCTGTGTATTCGCTGAACGTTCCCAGCTCGACGTGCCGCTTGGCCTCGCCGAATCCTGCATCGCGCAGCGCGGCCAGGATCGTGTCCGGCGGCACGCACGCATCGATCGTGTCCCAGTAGTAGTGCATCAGCTTCTTCGCCGCGGCGCTTCCGCTGCGCAGCCGCGCCAGCGCCGGCACGACGCGATTCAGATGAAAGCGCAACGCGGCGTAGCCGATGCGCGAGCGTGGCGGCGTGATCTCGAGGACGAGAATCGTTCCGCCGGGACGCAGCACGCGATGGCACTCGACGAAGAGCGTGCGGAGATCGGCGAAGTGTCGCAGCGCGTAGCCGATCGTCAGGAAGTCGAACGAGTCGCCGCAAAACGGCAGCGACTCCCCTTTCGCCTGCACCTTCGGCGCGCGCGATTTTCCGGCGCGCAGCATGCCGATCGAGGCGTCGGCGCCGATGACGTCAGCGCCGAGGAGCGAGGCCGCGCGCGCGACAACGCCGGTGCCGGTGGCGAGATCGAGAACGTCTGCGCCGCTCGTCACGCCGGCGCGCACGAGCGCGTCACGGCGGTACCGATTGCCGGAGCCGAACGACAGCATCGAGATGATGGCGTCGTACCACTCGGCGGTCTCGTCGAAGATGTCGCGCACGAAGCGCTCGCGCTTCGACGCGTCACCGTAGTAGTCGGCGAGCGGGGGATGGGGCGGGAGGGCGTCGGGCATGCGCCGGGGATTGTAGCCGTGGACTGCCGGCTGACGGGTAGGACTCGGCAGCGTTCGCTGGTATGCGACGAAGCGGTTCGACCGCGATGTTCGCCTCTCGGATTCAGAGCGCAGCCATCCGAAGCACCCACAAAACGGCGAAAAGGTTGTCTTTGGGGACTGAGCGAGAGCGGACCCAGCAGGCTCGGCCGCTCTCGCAGGGTCCACGTCCCAAAATATATGACTCGCATACTGAAACTGCGCCGCCGCTCCGCTCTTGCGCCGCCGTGGACGGCCGCACGTCACAGCGCCCCTGCGGAAGAAATTCCGAAACTTTGGCGCTTGACGATACGTGCCGTTGCCGCTCAGGCCGAGACCATCGCGTCGAAAAGATCGTCCCGCGGTCAATTCAATTCACAACAACGAATCACGAAGCGAATACGCAACGCAGCGTGCTCGCCAGTGGCACTTGTATGCGCGGCACAACGCGCCTTCACACGACATGCGCAGCGCAGGAACGGAAAGGAAGAACTCATATGCAGTTCAAACGTGCGATAACGATTGCAGTGACCCTCGCGATTAGCACACCCATTACGCTGTTCGCAGCGGCGCCACAGACGGCCGGCATGATCCCCGGTCTTTGGGAGATTACCCTCCAGACTACGTCGCCCGTTGCGGCTCCGCCCTCCACCTATACGATTTGCGTCGATCGCGCTCTCGAACTACGCGCCGACCCGCCGAAAGGGAAGGCGAAGAACGACTGCCAGGTCTCCTTTGATCCTGCGGCAACAAACGAGACCGCATTTACCGTGAGATGCACCAAGGGCAAGACTTCATCATCGTCTCGCATTACGTACCTTGGTGACCACTTCACCGGCACAATCGTAATGGTCAGCGCCTCTGGAGCCGAGACACATCAGGACTATAAAGGCACGAGGATCGGCGATTGCGACGAGACCCAACCTGCACCGCCGCTTCCGCCTGCACCGCAAACACCCCCTACGCCCGCGCCCGTGCAGCCGCCCGCACATTAAGTGAGGACTTCGATGCGATCACGCTCCGCTACGCTTCTCTTTCTCGCGTTGTTCTTCGTTTCCGCGTCGTTGCTTGCGCAGACTCCGACGACCATCTCTAGCGGAAACGGGACGGTGACTACATCTGCAACGGCGCCGACCGGGATCTCCGCGACGGCAACGAGCGGCTATCCCGACATCAAATTCCAGACCGGAAGCTCAGCAAATTCGTCTGCGTTCCGAGTCTTCAACAGCGTCTCAAATGAACTCTTTCGAGTGCAATCAGACGGCAACGTCGGTATCGGTCTAAGCACTCTGCCCGCAACGTCGCGCCTCACGATCTGGGACGGCGGCAATACGGACCCCGGACAAAGGCTGGCACTCGGCCTTAGCACAGATTATGGCTACACGATCGGCCGCAACCATCTGAGTGGTTTCTTGGAGCTCACCGGCTCAGACACCGGCTATGGCGAGACCTATAAAGCGTTTGCATTCAACTCTAAGGTCGGAATCGGAACACAATCAAGTTTCGATTACACGACTTTGAACGCGCTTCTCCAACTGAATCCGACTCAATTGCCCACCACAGCAATTGCGAGCCTGGGAACGTTCGCCGGAAAGGGCATGCTGCTCCAAGCTCCGTCTGACGCGATCGACAACAGCCAAATGGGCATTATGGCCTCATTTGCCGCTCAGAATATGGGCGTGGGAGCCGGCATCATCTTCGCGCGACATGCCGGAGACTGGGGCACCCGTATTCAGTTTCATACACACCCACCGAGTACCGCGCAAGCTGACATGGACAAAGAACCGGAAGTAATGCGGATCGACGAGAACGGCCATGTCGGCATCGGCACGGGTAATACCGCGCCCACGGGAACATTGCACATCGGAGCCAATTATCCGGTGAGATTCGTCGATCTCATGGTCGCCCCGCAGCAAGGCACTTCGCCGCGCGCCGGTTATTTGCTCGATATGCCGGGTGCTGCTCAAATTCAAGTCACCGGCCTTGAAATCGGTTCGGCCGATCAGACCACGATTCCGATCATCCAAGCTTCGTCCGGATCGCTGTACCTCAACAAGTCCAAAGGTGCGGATGTGGTGATTGGCACCAGTACATCCACAGGCGGACTCACCGTCGCCGGCACGAACGCGACATCTTCCTTCGCCGGCAGCGTGACGGTAACGAAGGACGTAACCGTAAGCGGCACGCTCACCGGTACGAGGATCTATGCCGTATACCAAGACGTTGCTGAATGGGTTCCGGCATCGCGGACGATGGAGCCCGGCACTGTTGTCGTCCTAAATCGCGAGCGAAACAACGAAGTTACGTTTTCCGAGCATGCATATGACACCGCGGTCGCGGGCGTCGTCTCCGCAGAGCCCGGCGTTGTCCTCGGCGTTCCGAGCGCTTCCAAAGCGCAGATCGCGACGACGGGCCGCGTCAAAGTACACGTTGACGCAACCCGCGGAGCGATCAATGTTGGCGATCTTCTGGTCACGAGCGACCAGGCCGGTACCGCAATGCGTTCTGAGCCCATCGATATCGGCGGTGTAAAGATCCACCGTCCGGGAACCGTAATAGGCAAGGCCCTCGAACCGCTCCACGAGGGAACAGGCGACATTCTGGTGTTACTCAGCCTTCAGTAGTCGCGGCGGTATCCGGAGAACCACTCATGAAATCTTTTATTGGGCTCGTCCTCGCGCTGCTCTGCGGTCTTTACGCGCTCGTAGCTGGTGCCGACCGCCCGAACACGCCGGTGCTGACGGTCGAGCGTGATCGCCTGGTTGCGGCGAACTTCACGCCGGGCGCAACCGTCGTTGCCGTCTGTATCTGTATGGAAGCGCAGGGCGCGTACAGTTCGACCTCGATGCGGGTGATGCGTCTCACGGACACGAGTCGCGTCGGCACCATCGTCTTTCCCCTGCGTAATCCGGCCAACCTGCGCTCCGTGTGGATCGCCATTGACGAGCGGGCCGGGGACGTCGCGACGGCGTCGCCCCGAGGCTTTTCGCCGCTACAAGGTGAGCCGCCCGGATTGCGGAAGCGCAACGACGTTCTCGACGCAATTGATTGGCCTGCACACGCCGCCTATCTCGTATACGTACACCCGGGGAAGGCGATCCTCGTCGGCTTCGCAAACGATGCGACACCGGCAGACGGTAAGAGCCGAGGCAACTACACAAGCTCATTCGCGCTTAGTGAACTAAAACCGCTCCTCCCGAACAACACAGACAAGCCCGTCGATATCAAACCCGGCGGAACTCTCTTGCTCGTGGACGCCTTCGACTTGCGCACGACCTCAGTGAAGGTTGACGGCGCGATGATCGGGGGCGCCAAGTGATCCGGCGAGTCATCGCGAATCTCGTCGCTGCCTTTGTTTGTGTCACTGCGGTCGCGCAGATGGATCCCATGTTCACGAAGGGATTTGATCCGACAAAGACGTACGATCTTCGCGCTCTCGATTCAATAAACACATTCAACGGAAACCTTGTCGTCACCGTCCCACTAACGCAGACCTTTCGCGTCAGCCCGACACTTTCCTACGGATGGACGGCCGTCTACAACAGCCGCGCCTGGGACGCGCATCCCATCAGCGCTGGCGTTCCGCAGTCTTGCGAGATCATTGACCCAGACCCGAACAATTACGGCGGTAATAACGACGTCGGCGTTCTCTGCCAGTTCGAGCAGGCCTTGACAGCAATGCTGCCGTGCAGACGCTGCAATGCCGGCCTCGGATGGGTCGTGTCGATGGGCCGCCTCGTGCCGCCTGAGGATCCAACAAATGAAATGACCGCCTCCGATCGCGGATTTCTCTACGAAGGGCCGGATGGACGGGAACACCCGTTCTCATCTGTCGGAGCGAACGCAGAACCTCCCTACACCACATATTCAACCGACGAAAGCCGGTTGCGGCTGCACGCCACGCTTACGGAACGAATCGTCGATTTTCCGGACGGCACGACGCAGATCTTCGAAAAGCTGGGGCCAGACAACAACGAGCCGTGGAGGCTCATCGATTATTACGATCGCTTCGAGAATCACATTTACATACATTACGAGTTCCCAGTTGAAACCACCACGGGAAACACGCTCGAAGTTTGGACCGTCAAGGAAGTGCCAAACGGATACGACGTCGGCTCGCCGCTGCGGACGCACACCCTGACGTTCACTTTTGCACCGGCTGGCTCTGATCGCACGAACAAAGCCGGCGTGCTCGGCACTACATGGTCGCAGTCGCGGCTGACAAGCATTACGACGACTGCCTTTGGCGGACACACCGCGACGGTTACGCTCAGCTACACACGTGCAGCCGTGCCGCGAAATACGTCCGATACGATGGGCTCCGGCGGGTTGCCGGGCTACGCGCCGAATCAATTTCTTCTGACCTCGGTAACGCTGCCTGACCCGAACGAGACGTACGCAATGCCGTTGTCGTCCGCGTATGACCTGTGTCCGCCGAATGGAGGCTGCATTGCTGGAGGACTACTCCGTTCGCTCACGCTGCCGACGAAGGGCAAGATCAGTTGGACGTACGAGCAGGAAACACCGCCCGTGCCTGTCCTCCAGACTCCGCCTGTGCCAAACGAGCCGGGTCCGCAATTTCCGGTGCAAATCAAGAACGCGGCAGTGTCCTCGCGTGTCGCCGACGATGGAAGCTCTGCCGCGACGTGGTATTACCATTACCAGCCGCTCACGGAGACGTGTTACACCGAATCCGATAGTAAGGAATGGTGGCATTTCCGCCAGCTTGCCTCAGGCGTCACTGCGCCGGATGGAACAACGACCATGTCCTACTATTCTATATATCGGTTCTTCGATCCCTGTGATGACGAGGGCTGGTCGCAGGTCGAATACGGCTTGCCATTCACCCGCCATGTGAGCGTCGGCAAAGATCCCAGCAATCCCAACGACACCGGCCGCCTCTTTCTCTCGACGGAGGTCTACAGCAATACGGCACCGAGCGCACCGCCGTCGTTCATTCCCGCGACGACCGCGAATGCAGGCTTTGGGCAGGCGAGCGACAACTCGAAGCGTTTGCAGCCGCAGGGCGGCGTATTGCAACGTCAGACGTATGTTGAGTATACGTACGTGACGTCCGCAGGCGGCTCCGCGTACAAACCCGACCATGAGCGCACATACGACGGCACAACACACTTTACGGAAAGTGTTCGCTCCAACCCCGATGCGTATGGCCACTTTCGCCAGACAACTGTCGGAGGTAATCTCGGGACGCCGCTCTATAGGACATCATTTACCAATTACATCGTGCCGGCGACCGGTCCCACGACATCGACGAGCTGGCTTTTCGATACCTTCTCAGAACGTTGTTCGCTCGTAGAATCGAGCGTGCATGGGACGGTCTCTAACTGCGCCGCACTCGGTTCAGGCGCGACGACAGCAACATTTTCGCTTCAGAAGTTTTGCTTTGACCCCGAAGCACCAGGGTTTCTTACTCGGCTGCGTACCGTGCGAGGGACGTCGCCGGCGAACGGAGACTTCCTTTCGATCTTCTCAAAATCGTCAACCGGAGAAGTCGAGACTGAGTCGTACTTCGGTGGAGACGACGACAATGGCGCTGCCGTCGATTTCGGTCAGGATGATTTCTGCTCGGCGTCTTATACGCCTAAATACAAGATCAATCACACCTACATCGCCGGTACGCTTGCCGCATCACAATACGATGCCTCTGACTTTTACACGGTGGATCGCGATATCGACACCGGGACGGGACTTGTTTCCAAAGCGCGTGATTCCGCGGGCAATGCGACCAGTTATTCTTACGACTTAAGCGGACGTCTTACGACGGTCACTCCGCCGAGCGGGGCGACGACGACTGTCACCTATGACGCGAGCGTGACGCCTCCAACCGTCGAGGTCACGCGCGGCTCGGGCGATACTGGGACGGACGAAGTCACCTACTTCGACGGCTTGGGTCGGGTGAAGCAGACTCGGAAGGAGATGCCGGGCGGCTGGTCGACGATTTCAACTGCGTATGAGCCAGCGACCGGCAAGATTTCGTCAGTCACCCTGCCGATATTCAAGACATCGAAAACTTATTCCGCTGTTTCCGGCAACGCGACCACATACGCCTATGATTTTCTCGGCCGGCTTACCCGAACCGCTCTACCGGATGGTACGGCGACAACCGCCCAATATGTTGGCGTTGAGTCAGCGATCCGCACGCAGCAGATCGGAACGAGTCTTGCCACGGACGGATCGGTCAGCCTCACACCTGAAACGACAACCGAAACCTATGACGCGCTCGGCAGGCTCCGCAGCGTTAAAGAGAAGTCTGACGGTGACGTAACAACCACGTACGATTACGACGTAGCTGATCGTCTCACTAACGCCTCCACAACCGGCAGCGGCGCCACGCAGAACCGCACCTTCACATATGACGGTGCGGGAAATCTGACCAAAGAGCAACATCCCGAACTTGACTCTTCTGGCAAGACGTATTCGAGCATCGACGCGCGCGGCCACGCCAGGATAACTTCGATCGGTACGGGCAGCGCTTTTACTTCTTCTATCGCTTTGGACTCCGCAGAGCGCATCACATCTCTGAAGGACGGCTCAGGTAATCTGCTCAAGGCCTTCGCCTACGGCGGCACAAACGATGGCAATACGAAGGGTCGCCTGAAGTCCGCCACGCGGCATAACCTTCTTGCGAGCGGAACGGACATGATCGTGTCTGAAACCTACGGCTACGACACCGTAGGCCGCGTCACCGATCGTGACACTGCGGTGAATGCCGGGACGACTCAAGTTCAGACGTTTCATCAACACTTCACCTACGACGCATTAGGCGACATGACCACGATGACCTATCCGCAGGCGACCTCGTTCGGTGGCTCGCCGGCGATCACTGACGTCACGCAGCGGTATACCAATGGCTTTCTCGTGGCGGTGCCCGGATATGCTGGCACCACCACAACGGACGGCATTTCATACTCGGCGCACGGCCTTGTTCAGAGCGTCGTGCATGGAGACGAGCATTTCACGAAGGACACCTATTCGGTCGACTCGTCGAATTTGCCTCGGTTTGGCGCAATCGAGCTCGCCACGCCATGCACAGCTCCCTCAGCGACGATTTCCGCACCGAGCGGCGTCTGCCCAAACTCGCAGGGAAATGTGGCATCCGCGCCGACAGGCGACGGACTCACCTACGCATGGACGATATCCGGCGGCACAATCACCTCAGGAGCCACAACTTCGAGCGTGGCCTTCGCGGCCGGCGTGTCCGGCGCCGTGACTCTTGGCGTCACCGTCTCGAAGGACGGTTGCTCCGCGTCGTCATCCAAGGTCGTGGCGAGTTCCGCTCCGGTTGCAAACGTGAGCGGAAGCTCTACGGTCGCGACGGGTTCTTCGACTACCATCTTGGCAACGCTCACGGGCACGCCGCCCTGGAATCTCATGTGGTCTGACGGACACGTGCAAAACAATGTCTTGAGTTCGCCCGCGTCGTACACATTGACGCCGACAAACTCGACAACCATCACGGTCCAAAATATCGGCGACGCGAACTGTGCCTCGGGGTCAGTGACCGGTCCAGGATGGACAATAACGGTCGGCACCTTGCCGGACGCACCCTCGAACGTTCAGGCATCGACGACATCGGCGACATCCGTCCGAGTGACGTGGAGCCTCGCGAACGGCGCGACGTCGTACGACGTGCTTCGGGCCTCCACGCTCCACGAAGACGTGGCGGGAACCTACAGCGCTGTCGGGCACGTCAATTCCAGCACAGCGCTTTTTGACGACATCACGGCACTTTCACAGCACAGCTATATCTATCGGGTGCGAGCAGTGAATAGCGTTGGAACGCGGCTCAGTAGCTTCCGTGTGGCTACCACGGTTCCCTTTCACGATCACGACACCGTGACCGCGACGGATTTCACGGAATTGCGAGCTGCGGTCATCGCCATGCAAACCTTGGCTGACATCCAACCGCCCATCGCATTCCCGAATGATATCTATACCGGCGCACCCATCTTACTCAGCCACCTCACGTCGCTACGCAATGGCTTAGACGACGCCCGGCGCAATCTTGGACTGCCTGCCATCGCGTATGCAGAGCCGACAGCAAATCTCGTCCAATGGGTCACTACGATCAAACATCAGCACGTGCTTGAACTCCGCGGAGGTGTGCAGTGAGATCGCTGCGACTCACGCTTCTCGTTCTTAGTTTCTCTATGGCCGCTCTCGCGGCTCTTGCCGAGGGCCCAACGCAAGTTACGGTCGAGGTCACCTTGCGGACTGGCGGCGAACATGGGACGCCTGCCGTCGCCGCCGACATCGCCGCTACTTACGGGGGGCGCGTTGATCCCGCATCAGTCGCCGCCGGTTCTTTCACCCTGAATATCGCCGATACAGAGTTGTCACACCTCCGAAGTGATTCCCGCATTCAGTCGGCGCAAATTGCCGCCCGCACTCGACACGTGGCATCGACTTTAAGCTCGGGAAACCTCGCGTATGTATATGACGGCGCCGGAAATATCATTCACATTGGCAGCGATCGCTATCTCTACGACTCTGTCAGCCGCTTAAAAAGCGCAACCGTAAACGGCGCGACCAACACACAGACGTTTTCCTATGACGCGTTCGGCAATCGCACCAACGCAGCGCGGATCGCGAGCGCGAGCGCATGTCTTAACCAAACTGCGTGCGAGAGCTCACCTACGATCAGCAAAACGACGAATCGCATCACAAGTGGGGGAGCTTCATACGACGGAGCCGGCAATCTTCTTGCCCTCGGAAGCTATACGTACACCTACGACGTCACGAATACGCTAAGAAGTTCCTCCGATGGCTCGACAACGCGCGAATTCGTCTATACGGCGGCCGACGAGCGGCTCGCTATCGACTCGCACCCCGCCAGCAACACAAGTACCGGAACGTGGACGTGGACCGTACGCGACCTTGGCAAGAATGTACAACGCGAGTATGCGAGCGCAGGAGCGACCGGCGGCAGTTCCGGTTCGTGGAGCAAAGACTACGTCTGGCGAGATGGACTTCTGCTCGCCACGGAAACGCCGAACAATATTCGTCTGCATTTCCATCTCGACCACCTAGGCACGCCACGCCTCGTCACGAACCAATCAGGAACCACGGTGGGCCAACATGATTACTATCCATTCGGGACGGAGACCGCATCATCTGTCCAGGAGAGTCCGCAGGAGGCAATCAAATTCGCCGGACATGAATGGGATTCGGGCGACATCAACGCACTCACCTACATGCACGCGCGCTCATACAGCGCCGCCATGGGGCGCTTCTTATCGGTCGACCGAAACATCGATCAGGACACGCCTCAGAACCCACAGAAATGGAACCGATACGCTTACGTTAACAACAATCCGATTAACCTTTACGATCCCAATGGCCAGCAAGCCGCGCCTGGGCAAGGATACGTTACTGGTCATGGTTTTGTGACGAGATCGGTACTTGACCCCGCGAACCGTCCTACTCCGCAAATGGCTAAGCAGATCATGTTGACGTACGTGGCGATTGGCGTCGTCACCTATGCTCCGGAGGGGATACCTGCACTGCTCTCATGGGCGCTCTCGAATCCGTACCAAGCGACACAGATCGTCACTGACATGCTTGCGCCTCCTGGAATAAGCCTCGGAAGCCTCCCAAGCAACGACGCGGGCCTCTTGCGCGAAGAGATTGTGGCGAACGCGATCGGTGGCGCCGTGTCCGGAGAGAAGCTGGTGACATCAATTGGTTCGACGGAAATTGATGTGATCGGCAAGTCCGGCGAGTTCATTGAAGTCGGCGGCGCTGCAAAGGGATGGAATTCTGCCACACTGTCGAGCTTTGGAAACCAATTGGAAAAGCTCAAGAAGGGTGCCGCTGCAGCAGGAGTGGGGGCCAAGGCATACCTCGAGGCAGGCACTCCTCAAGCAGTAATTGACATTGCAAAGAAGAAGCTAGGTGAAGAGAACGTCGTCATTTTTAGGATCATCAACCAATGAGCGGCTACATCTACTGCTACCTCGGGAAAGATGCCACGCCTGACCTGGCGGTCTTTGAGAGAGTCTTTCGCTCGATTGGCCTGCATCTCACCCAACCTGGAACACTGCATGTGTACGCACTCTCGCCGAGCGGCGAGCAATACGTTACGACGCGCGAGGAAGTCGTCTTGCGGCTTGCAGAAAAACGTGATGTGAATCTTCAATGGTGGTTTGGCGCTCTTGATGACGTGTACTGTGGGTTTCATACTGATACATTGAATGAGCAGTGGCGAGTAACGTTTCGATTTCATGCGATCGCCGCCGACAAGGTAGAAGCGACAGCGAGGCAGGTGCTGGTCTATTTCAAAGAGAATTGCGCCCAAGGTGATACTGTCGCGCTTGTAGTCGACAGGCACGGATCACTTGCTCATGTCGATTGGGATTCGGTCGTTGTTGGCAAGGCGACACTGCGAGAAATTCCGGATGTCCTTATTCTGCCTCGATCTGTGCCATCATCGCACCTCGATGCACAACGAACTGATTTTCCGGAGTGTCCGGATCGCGTGGTCTTCAGTCCAATGATCCACCACTCATGAGCTGGTTTGTAGTGCCGCATAAGAGCGCAGGCGTTTGGCGCGTCTCGCGTCGCTCGCGCGCAACTCGTGCGCGCACTCTTATGCGTACAGTGATCGCGGATATGCCCTGCGCGCCACCCGCGCGCGCAGTGCCGCGCGCGGCTGACGGCGGCGCCACAGTCCATTGTGAAATCGAAGCTGCAAGTGTGAAGATCACGCTCACTCCCACGCGTCGCCGCGGCGCGTCCCCGCGCGCCATGTCGCCGCTCCTTCTGCTCGCCACTGAAACGCCGAACAATACTCGTCTGCATTTCCATCTCGACCACCTCGGCACGCCACGCCTCGTCACGAACCAATCAGGGACCACGGTGGGCCAACATGATTACTATCCATTCGGGACGGAGACGGCATCATCTGTCCAGGAGTCCGCAAGAGGCAATCAAATTCGCCGGACATGAATGGGATTCTGGCGACATCAACGCACTCACCTACATGCACGCGCGCTCATACAGCGCCGCCATGGGGCGCTTCTTATCCGTCGACCCAGCGATGGACCTCACGAAGGCATTACCGAATCCACAGATGTGGAATCGATATGCGTACGCCGAAAACAATCCAGTCAATCTGACTGACCCAGACGGGAGATGCGCGGGTCAAGTTGTCGACATACCGTGTTGGGTAGTCGAACCCTTAGCCTCGCTCATCTCTCGTATGCCACGTGCGGCCCAGAGCTTCTTTTGGAATTCCGGTGCTGGTCACCAAATCCACGGCCAAATGACCGGCAACCAGGAGGAGGTGCAACTCGGACAAATTCAGAACCTCCACGAGGTCCTCACGATGGGGCTCCTCTTGAACATGGAAATGAATACGGAGTCACAGACGGTTGACACGACTCTTCGCGGCGAAGCATGGGACACGGGCAAACTGGTGGGCATGCTAAGAGATGCCGCGGCAGGTCAAGGCAATTTCGGAATCGGGAGCGCGACGGCTGAATAGTCTGAAGCAATGGGTAAAGCGTGGGTAGGGGAAGAGTACACCGTCTCGTCGAATGGCAAGGCGTGGGTTTCGAAGGACGGCCTGCGGCAGTATCGACCGCCGTCGTACAAGCCTGCAGAGCAAAAAGTCCAGGCCAACTTCGAATCTCGCTTTAAACCTGCCGGCAAATGGCAGTCCGACGCTCATTGGGATATCGAGGAATAGCATGCACGCTACAGTCCGTGAGCTACATAGTCCCGACATCGACAATCTTGCGACGTACGAGCCACCTGAGACCGACAAATTCAGCTTTCTTTTGCAGATCATTGTGGGTCCGTCCGACGCGCCAGGTGAGGAAGCCTTTGATGTCGTCGTCTGTACTCCGCGGTGGTTGCTGGGTTCCCATGCAAGCAACGACATCGTTATCGGTAGACACCTTCTGATCGTATTCAAATACGATTACGTTCGATTGAGGGACTTTCTCACCGCACGAATAGCCGAGGCTGAAGGTGTCACGTGGAGAGATGTCGCTCAGATTATTTCGCGAATCGGTCGATGGGAATTCGAAGACTATACCCCGGCGAAGCCACGATAGTAGAATTCCCCGGTTATCATGTATTCAACGGCGCCGGCAATCTGCTTGCGCTCGGAAGCTATACGTGTACACCTACGATGTCACGAATACGCTAAAGAGCTCCTCCGACGGCTCGACGACGCGCGAATTCGTCTATACGGCGGCCGACGAGCGGCTCGCGATCGACTCGCATCCGGCCAACAACACTACCACCGGAACGTGGACGTGGACGATACGTGACCTTGGTCAGAATGTACAACGCGAGTATGCGAGCGCAGGAGCAACCGGTGGCAGTTCCGGTTCGTGGAGCAAAGACTACGTCTGGCGAGATGGACTTCTGCGCGCCACCGAAACGCCGAACAATATTCGTCTGCATTTCCATCTCGACCACCTCGGCACGCCACGCCTCGTCACGAATCAATCGGGGACCACGGTGGGCCAACATGATTACTATCCATTTGGGACGGAGACGGCATCATCTGTCCAGGAGAGTCCGCAAGAGGCAATTAAATTCGCCGGACATGAATGGGATTCTGGCGATATCAACGCGCTCACCTACATACACGCGCGCTCATACAGCGCCGCCATGGGGCGGTTCTTATCCGTAGATCGGGTGCTGGGCAAACCCGAGCAGCCGCAATCATGGAACCGATACGCGTACGTAACGAGTGAACCGCTGGCGTACGTTGATCCGACTGGACAAGTTATCGATCTCGCTTCGCTCACAAGTCAGCAGCGCGCAGATGTCCTGCAGGGCCTGAACGATTTTACCGGTAACACGTACGACGTTGATGGCCAAGGGGATCTTGTTGCGGTGTCGTACGGTCCAGGCTCATCAACCACAGCGTCGCAGTTCTTGGCAAGCGCGATTGCTGCATCAGACGTCTACACGGTAAAGGGTGCATGGGGCGATAAGAGCATTCTCTTTGCTCAGACGATCGGGCATGACATTACAGTCGACTTTAAGGATTTCACCGCCATGGACTACGGCGGCATCGATCCGCGAAGCTTCGGTATCGGCTCAAACGTCATACACGAGCTTATCCACGCTCATAACGGCGCCGACGACGGGCCCGCGGCGACGCGAGACAAAGTTCCCGGTCCCGTTGAAGACTACGTAAATCAGATGCGCGCAGAGCGCGGATTCGCACTTCGCGCAGCGTACACGGGAACGGGGACGGTTGACGCGCACGGGCAGCCGGACCGAGTTCGCATACCCATAATCGTTCACCGCTGACGCTGGTTGCGCATTCTGCTAGGTAATGAGGGAGGAATCGGTGCCAAGAACTATTAGCCTTGTTTGCACAACTGTCCTGCTGCTCTCGGCGTGCTCCCACCTTACGAGTGTGTGCTCCGGCAGTGCGGCGCTATCTGTGTCGAAATTGTCAAGTGGAACGGTCGCGATTAACATTGCTAAACTCGAATGGTTCGACGA
>Ga0075425_100001259_pt1 | contig 24674 bp, 23 predicted proteins | sample SoiMethybrSBSTD4_FD_75300 | JGI IMG/M metagenome (GOLD analysis project Ga0075425, IMG submission 75300) | Bulk soil microbial communities from a Populus tree surrounding site in Tennessee, USA - Soil MetaG P. TD hybrid SBSTD4 | ecosystem: Environmental > Terrestrial > Soil > Tree plantation...
TGTTCGGATAGCGCGAGCACAATCGCTCCAGCACTTCCCAGATTCGATAGAGGTTGTAGGCGGCCGTCGGCGTGCCGATCCAGCCGAGAACGACCGCGTCATCGGTGGCCTTGCGACGCGACGCCGCGCGTCGCGCGTCGAACAACTCGATCTGCGGCGGATCGGGAACGACCGTGCAGTTCGGATTGATCGGGCGCACGTACTCCGCGGTGTATTCGTTGTCGGTGGTGATCTCGTCGGCGAGGCGGAGACAGTCGGCCAGCCGTTTCTCGCGCGTGTGCAGCCAGAGCGCGTCCGTGAAATCGAAAACGAGCTTCGCGCGCGTTTTGCGGCGGAGCCGGTCGACGAACCGGAACGATTGCACCTTCGACAGGAAAACGAGATCGCATGTGCGTGCCTTGGCCAGCAAGCGGGCTTCGCTGAACGGCGCGAGCAACTCCATCAGACCGTAGAGCAACAGGCGTCCCGGGCCCTTCGCCGTGATCGGCGCGAGGAAGCGCGGCGGCTGGAGGATGAGCTTGAAGAGGAATGCGCTGCGGCGGCTGTGGAATCGGGCATCGAAGCCGGCGCGCGCCAGCGCGTCGCGGTAGATGAGCGCGCGCACGATGCCGCTCGGATGTGCGGGGCCGCCTTCGAGAACGACGAGCAGCCGCGGTTTCGCTTCGGGTGACGGCATCGGAGCGAGGCGAGTATAGCGGTGGATATCCGTGTGTTACCGTCGCGCCGATGTGGTCGACGCTGACTCTCGCGGCCGCGCTGGTCATCGGATACGAGATCGCCGCGCGGGTCTGGCGCGCGGATGAGCTGCGGAGCGTCGAGCGTGCGGCGTTCGTCTCGATCGCCGGCGCGTCATTGTGGCTCGCGTCGACGTGGGCCCTGGCGCTCACCCATCTGATGACCCGTCCGATGCTGATCGCGCGGACGCTGATGTTCGTCGCGATCGCGATGGTGATTCTCGCGCGGCGCCTGCGCGGAAGCGACGTGCTGCGGCGGCAGGTCGATGTGCGCGCGCTGCTCGTCTTCGGTCTGCCGCTGCTTCCGGTTCTGCTGTGGGTGATCTTCGTGCTCTGGCGCAGCGCGATCGTGCCGCCGCTGACGCACGACGCGCTCTCGTACCATCTCGTGCGCGCGCTGCTGTTCGCGCGCGACGCGGGCTACTCGTCACTGAGCTCGCTGCGCTGGATGATCACGCCGCGGCCGGCGAATTACGAGCTGCTGCTGGCCGAGGCGATCGCGATGGATCGCGTGGACGACTACACCGAGTGGCTCAGCGTGTTCTCCTTCATCGGATTCGTCATCGCCGCGGCGGCCCTCGGGCAGCGATGGTCGCGCGGGAACCCGCGCGTGACGGTTGCCGTTGCGCTCCTCGCGGCGTCATCGCCGGTCACGCTGCTCCACACCGGCGCGCACAAGAACGACCTGATGACGGCGTACTTTCTGACCGCGGCGGTCGTCGCGACGGGACGCTGGTTGTCGGACGCCGACCGCCGCGCGCTGATCGTCGCCGCGGCCGGATTCTGCCTCGCCATCGGCACGAAAACTCCCGCGTTTCTCGTGGCGCTGTTCCTGCTGCCGTTCGTGGTCTGGAAGATGTATCGCGAGCGGCTGGCGTGGAAGACCACCGCCGCGCTGGCTCTCGCGGCCGCGATTCTCTTTCTCGCCCTCGGCGCGTGGTCCGTGATCCAGGCCCGTGATGCGGTGGCGCCGTCGGCGCCGCCCGCCGCGAAGAGCGCCGAGGTCGTGGACGAGCGGCAATACGGCGACTGGAGCAATCTCTGGAAGGGCCCGTGGATTCTGCTGGCGGCGCCTGTGTCACAGAACTCGTATGTGTTGAGCGTTCCGTGGTCGAAAGGCGACTGGTACTGGCGCCGCTACGAGATCTACTTCTCCGAGCTCGGCGTCGCGTTCACGATCTGCGCGCTGCTGCTGCCGTTCGCGTTGTGGCGCGAGCCCTCTCTCGAGCGCATTGCGATCATCGCGGCGATGGTGGCAAGCGTGGCCGTGATTTTGCCGGTGCATCGCGTCCCGCTCGGCATCCATCTGGTCGGCCTGCCGCGCATCGTGATGTACGTGACGCCGGCCGTCTTCGCGGCGGTGCTCGCGACGTGGACGCGTTTCGCGCACACGGCGATGGTTGCCGGGTCGCTGCTGTTCGTCGTGTACGGCGTGACGTGCGCGGAGCAGGATAACTTCGTGTCGTTCGATTACGTGCTGTGGGCGCGCGCGCATCCGGGCACGCGCGTGGTCCCCTTCGCGCCGAATCGCCCCGCGGAAGTCGTCGATCGCGCCGCGGGTCCGAACGACGTCATCGCGATGGCGGCGGAAGGATCGTCGTGGGTCTATCCCGCGTACGGGCGCAACCTCACGCGGCGCGTCGAGCTGATCGGGCCGGGTGAAGGACCGCCTGTCATTCCCGCGGACGCGCAGTGGCTCGTGGTCGATCAGTCGTGGCGGCGGATCTGGGGCGATCCGAAGTTCACCGACCTCTCGCAATGGCGGACGCGCGTCTCCCAGGGAACGCCGTCGGACGAAGACCTGCGCGTGACGCGTTACGCGCTTGCGCATCCGGAGGAGTGGCAGCCTGTTTTCATTCCGCCCGGCAATCAGAGCGTATTTCGAAGGCGGCGTTGATCAGGATCGCTTTCGTCACGACGAGTCCACTGTCGGCGCGTTACCTGATGGCCGGTCAGCTCGCCGATCTGCGCGCGCACGGATTCGAAGTCACGGTGCTCTGTGCCGGCGGCGAGGATCTCGACGTCGTGGCTCGCCGCGAAGGCGTCGACGTCGTGGCCATCCCGATCGCACGCGACATTGCGCCGTTCGCGGATCTGCGAGCGATCTGGCGTCTCATTCGCGCGCTGCGTCGCGTGCGTCCGGCGCTCGTCAACTTCGGCACGCCGAAGGGTGCGTTGCTCGGCGCGATCGCCTCCGCGATCGTGCGCGTTCCCGTGCGCATCCACGTGCTTCGCGGACTGCGGTCGGAAACGACGCGCGGGTTGAAGCGCTTTCTGCTGGAGCGGCTGGAGTGGCTGACCGCGGCGCTGTCGCATCGCATCGTCTGCGTCAGCCCGAGTCTGCGCGACGCATTTGTCGCGCGCGGTCTCGCCTCGGCGAAGAAGATCGTCGTTCTCGGCCGCGGATCGTCGAACGGCGTCGACGCCGCGCGATTCGCGCGAAACGCCGAGGCGCGGACGCGCATCCGTGGCGAGCTCGGTGCCGGCGAGAACGACGTGCTGATCGGCTTCATCGGACGTTTGACGCGCGACAAGGGCATCGGCGATTTGCTGGCCGCGTTCCGCATCGTGCTCGAGCGCGCGCCTCGAGCGCGGCTGCTGCTGATCGGCGACGCGGAGGTTGGCGATCCTGTCGAAGCATCGACGCTGCGCGAGCTCGAAACGCATCCGCGGATCACGCGCCTCGCGCTCGTCGAGGACATCGCCGCGCATTACAGCGCGATCGACATGCTCGTCCTCCCTTCGTATCGGGAAGGGTTTCCGAACGTCGTCCTCGAAGCGGCGGCAGCGTCGATTCCGGTTGTTGGCTATCGCGCGACCGGAATCGTCGACGCGATCGAGGACGGCGTCACCGGTGCGCTGGTTTCGCCCGGCGACGTGCCGGCGCTCGCTGCTGCGATCACGCAATACGTTCTCGATGGCGAGCTTCGACAGCGTCACGGCGATGCGGGACGCCGTCGCGTGGAGACGTCGTTCACGCGCGAGGAGATCTGGCGGCGCCTGCGCGAGCTCTATGACGACGAGCTGCGCCGCGCGGGTATCATCCGCTCCCAATGACCAGCCGCGAACAGGTCGTGCAATTGATTCTCGATGTCGCCTCGGAGCTCAACGCATCGCTCGAGACTCCGATCGACATCGCAAGGCGCGAGGACGCGCCGCTGTTCGGCGGTCAGGGCGTCCTCGACTCATTCGGTTTCGTCTCGCTCATCGTTGCGGTGGAGCAGGCTCTCGATGATGCCGGCGTCTCCGTGATCCTCGCCGACGAGCGCGCCCTGTCGCAGAGCGCGAGTCCCTTCCGCACGGTCGGATCGCTCGCCGATTACGTGCTCGCGCATGCCTCATGAGTGACGCACCCGTAACCGTCGTCACCGGCAGCCGCAAAGGGATCGGCCGGTTTCTCGTGGAGCGGTACCTCGAGCGCGGCCACATCGTCGCCGGATGCAGCCGCGAGGAATCGGATCTGCGGCATGAGCGGTACGAACATCATCGACTGAGTGTGGCCGACGAGGATGCGGTCGTGGAGATGCTCTCGACGGTCCGCAAAAGCGCGGGACGTATCGATCATCTGATCAACTGCGCGGGAATCGCATCGATGAATCACGCCCTGCTCACACCCGGCGCCACGTTCCGCGCGATCTACGAAACGAACGTGTTCGGGACGTTCTATGCGAGCCGTGAGGCGGCGAAGGCGATGCAGCGGCGCCGCTTCGGACGGATCGTCAACTTCAGCAGCGTGGCCGTGCCGCTGCGGCTCGAAGGGGAAGCGGCGTACGCATCGTCGAAGGCGGCCGTGGTCGCGCTGACCGAGGTGATGGCGCGCGAGCTCGGCGCGTTTGGAATCACCGTCAATGCCGTCGGTCCGACGCCGGTCGACACCGATTTGATTCGCGGCGTTCCGAAGGATCGGATGACGAAGCTCGTCCAGCGTCAGGCCGTGACGCGGATGGCGACGCTCGAGGAAGTCGCCGCCGTCGTCGATTTCTTCCTCTCTCCCGACGCCGCTCTCGTCACCGGTCAGACCCTCTACCTCGGAGGCGTGTGACGATGTTCACCGGCGAGCTTCTCGCCGCCGCTCGCGAGCATCCCGGCGACGACGCGATCATCTGGCGCGGCGCGAGCACGACGTACGGCGAGCTGCTCGCGTCGATCGCGCGATGGAGCGAGCGGCTGCGCGAGGCAGGCGTCGGCGCCGGAACCGTCGTGGCGCTCGATACCGACTTCTCGCCGGAGGCCGTGGCCGCACTGCTGGCGCTCATCGACGCGGGCTGCGTCGTCGTTCCGCTTTCGTCCGCGGTGCGCGATCAGAAGAGTGAGCTGGTCGCGATTGCCGAGGTCGAAGTCATCATCGATTTCGAGATCCGTCGAACGGGTGTGATCGCAACGCACGAGTTGTTGGTGCGATTGCGCCGCGAGGGACATCCGGGCCTGATCCTCTTTTCGTCCGGATCGACCGGAAAAGTGAAAGCGGCCGTGCACGACTTCGTTCCGCTGTTGTCGAAGTTCTCCGTTCGCCGCGCGCGGCGGCGCATGCTCGCGTTTCTTTTGTTCGATCACATCGGCGGCATCAACACGCTGCTGTACGTTCTCTCGAACGCCGGATGTCTCGTCACGATCGATGATCGCTCGCCGGAAGCCGTTTGCGCGGCGATCGAAAAATATCGCGTGCAGGTCCTGCCAACGACGCCGACGTTTCTGCGACTGCTCCTGTTGAGCGGCGCGCAGAGCGGCGCGAACCTCGGCAGTCTGGAGCTCGTGACGTACGGCACCGAGGTCATGCCCGAGCACACGCTGCGACAACTGCACGACGTTCTTCCGAACGTCGAGCTGCAGCAGACGTACGGCCTGTCGGAGCTCGGCATTCTGCGCTCGAAGTCGAAAGCGTCGGACTCGTTGTGGGTGCGGATCGGCGGCGAGGGATTCGAGACCCGCGTGCGCGACGGTCTGCTCGAGATTCGCGCGCGCTCGGCGATGCTCGGCTATCTGAATGCGCCGAGTCCCTTCACCGAGGACGGATGGTTCAGGACCGGCGATGCCGTCGAGGTCGAGGGCGAGTACATGCGCATCCTCGGCAGGCAGTCGGAGCTCATCAACGTCGGCGGCGAAAAGGTCTACCCGGCCGAAGTCGAAACGGTGCTCGAGTCGATGGAGGGCGTCGAGGAAGCGGCCGTCGCCGGCGAGAAAAACGCGATCATCGGACAGATCGTCGTCGCGCGCGTGAAGCTGTCGACGGAGGAAACGCTCGGCGAGTTCCGCACGCGGATGCGCAACTGGTGCCGCGGGCGGCTCGCGCCGTTCAAGATTCCGCAGAAAGTCGTGCTCGTCGATCGCGCGATGCACGGCGATCGTTTCAAGAAGCTGCGGCGTTAGTTCTTGTGCTTGAGCTCCGCCGTGGCGATGAGCGGCCGCGCGGGAACGCCCATCACCGTCGCGCCGGGCTTGACGCGTCGCGTGACGACCGTGCCCGCCGCGACGTGCGCGCGCTCGCCGACCGTTGCCTTCGGAAGGATCGCGCTGTGGCCGCCGAGGAATGCGGCGTCTCCGAGGCGTACGTAACCCATGATGTCGGCGTGCGAGTTGATCGTGCAGGCGCGGCCGATCACCGCGTCGTGGCCCACGCTCACGGCGATGTTGAGCAGCGCGAAGTCGCCGATCGTGACGTCGCAGCTCACGACGACGTTCGGACAGAGCACCGCGCCGATGCCGAGGCGGACATTCGTCGACTGGATGACCGTCGGATGGACCAGGGTCAGGAACGACGCGCCGCGCGCGAGGAGCTTGTCCGCGATGGCGAGCTTCGTCGGCGGATGGGCGATGGCCATGACGAGGACCACATCGGCGGAAGGCTGAAAGTTCGCGATCGCGCCGGCCACCGGCACATTCGGGCGCGGGGCGTCATCGAGAAAACCGCCGAAGCGATAGCCGCTGTCGGGCGTCCATTGCGGCTCGAACCAGCCGCGGATCTCGCGGCCAAGGTCGCCGCCGCCTGCGATGAGAACGGTCTTCATATTTTTCTCAGTGCGCCGTGTAGCCGCCGTCGACGACGAGCGTCGTTCCGGTGATCCATCGCGACATCGGGGAAACGAGAAACGCGACGGCCGCCGCAACGTCGTCGGTGGTGCCGATTCCGAGCGGATGCGTGGCCACGATGGTGTCGAATTGCTCCGCTGTCAACGAGCTGCGCAGGCGCTCGAGCATCGGCGTCTCGACGATGCCCGGCGCGACGCAATTGACGCGGATCCCATCGCGCGCGAGCTCGATGGCCAGCGACCGTGCCGCGGCGATCAGTGCGCCTTTCGTCGCCGCGTAGCCGCTCAGCGCTGGCTCTCCGACGAGCCCCGCGGCGCTGCTCATGAACACGACGGCGGCCGGATCGCGATGAACTCCTTTTTTGCAAAAGGCCTTCGTCAGCAGGATCGCCGCTTCGACGTTGATCGCGAACAACCGCTGCAGGCTCTCGCGCGTGACGGCGCGCAGCGGCGTCGTTCCGTGCGCGCCCGCGCTGTGGACCACACCGCTGAGCGGCCCGTGATCGTCGGCGATGCGTTTCAGCGCCGCGGTGACGTCGTCCGTCGTCAGATCGATCGCCACTCCCGCGTGACCGCTGCCGTCGAGCGAGACGCGCGTTTCTTCGATGCGTGCCGTGTCCCGGCCGGACACGACGACTCGCGCGCCAAGCGAGGCGAGGTACTTCGCACACGCGCGTCCGATTCCCGACGACGCGCCGGTGACGAGATAGACGTTTCCCGCGAGATCGAGCGGGTTCATTCGAGATGCGCTCCCGCGGCGCTCTCCGGCACGAGCACGATGTCGGGCATCACCAGAGGTCCGCATTCGAGCGTCACGCCGGCCCACGAGTAGCCGCTGCCGAAGCCGGCGAGGAGCAGACGTCTGCTGCCGCTGCGCAGCGAGTCGCTGATTCCGGTCGTCAGCGCGAGCGGGATCGAGGCCGAGCTCGTGTTCCCGTACGTCTCGAGGGCGATCACCATCTTCTCGTCCGGCACCTTCAGCCGCTTGGCGAGGTGCTGGAGGATGAAGCGATTCGCCTGATGCAGGACGACGTGATCGACGTCCGCGGTGAGCATCGACTGGATCAGCGGACGAACTTCGCGCTGCGTGAAATTGAAAATCTCCGCGCCGTTCATGAAGAGGTCCTCGTCGCTGCGGACGTTTCCCGACTCGCGCTCCGAGCGCACCGCGGTTTCCGCGCCGCGCGGCGTGCGAAACCCTCCCGCCGCCACCATCAGCTCGCGCTCGCCACGGCCGTCGGTTCCGAGCTCGAACGTCATCGGCGGCGCGGCGTCGTCCCGTTCGAGCGCGGTCGCGGTGCCGGCGTCGCCGAAAAGCGGAGTGACGGCGCGATCGGCCGGCGACGCAATGCGCGTGATGGTGTCCCCGACGAGCAGCAGCGCTCGCCGGAACGGACCGGTGGTCATCATCGCCGCGGCCGACCAGAGTCCGTAGACGAAACCGGAGCAGCCGAGGTTGATGTCGAGGGCGGCGCAGGTTTTCGGAAGGCCGAGACGCGACTGCAGCGACGCGCTCGTCGCAGGCATCAGATAGTCGGGCGTCTGTGTCACGAAGATCAGAAGGTCGATCGACTGCCGATCCCATGCGAGCGCGGCGATGAGCCGTTCGGCCGCGGCGTAACAGAGGTCCGACGTGCACAAACGGCCTTCGGTGACATGTCGCGAGCGGATCCCGACGGCGTTGACGAGCTTGTCCGCCTCGACCTCGCCGAACGCCGCCGCGAGATGCTCGCGCGTCTGAACGTTTTCGGGAACGGCGGAGGCGATCCCGGCGATGCGACTTCCTGACGTTTTTGCGGTGGCCACGGTTGTCGTCCGCTAAGACCGGACGCTCGTCCGGACCAGACCGATGAGATCGCCGGCCGTCCGGCATTTCGGGATCTGCTTCGGCGAGATCTCGACGTCTTCGAAGTTCTCCGAGACCATCGCCAGAAACTCGATCACGGTGATGGAGTCCCAGCGCTCGATGTCCGCGAGCTGCGTGTCGCCGCGAAGCGTTCCGGCGTCGAGCTCGAAAATCTCTTCGAGTTTTCGCAGCAGTTCGTCATCGGTCATCGACGTGGATTCTATCGGGCAACGTCATCCACCGCGAACCGCGGCTGCGATCAGCGCTTCTCGCTGCCCATGAACTCGGGCATCGTCGCGGACTTGTCGCTGCTCACGCCGCGGCGCCGCAGGGCCACCCCAATCGTGCGCAGCAGAATGCCGAAGTCGAGCGCGAGCGACCAGTGATCGACATACCAGAGGTCGAGCTCGAACCTCTCCTCCCACGACAGCGCGTTGCGGCCGTTGATCTGCGCCCATCCGGTGATGCCGGGCATCACGTCGTGGCGGCGGGCCTGTTCGGGCGAGTAGCGCTCGAGATAGCGCATGAGCAGCGGCCGCGGACCGACGAGGCTCATGTCGCCGCGGAGGACGTTGATGAGCTGCGGCAGCTCATCGAGACTCGTGGAGCGGAGAAAACGTCCGAAGCGGTGCAGGCGCTTTTCGTCGGGCAGCAGGACGCCTTCGCTGTCGGTCTCGTTCGTCATCGTCCGGAACTTGAGCGCCATGAACGGACGAGCGTCGCGGCCGGGACGCTGCTGCCGGAAGATCACCGGTGCGCCGATCCGGATCCGGACCAGCGCCGCGACGAGGAGCATGAGCGGCCACGTGACGAGCAGCAGGGCCGCCGCCACGCCCAGGTCGAACGTCCGCTTGAGCAGCAGCCTCCAGCCTCGCTGGCGATGGGCGGTCACCGCCGGGATTATCGCCGCTCCGCCGCGCGTATGAGTCCGATGTCGTACCATTCGACTCCCATGACCGTCTCTCACGCCAGGGCCTTCGAGACGAAGGTGAACATCGTCCGTCCCGTCCTTCCGCCGCTCGAAGAGCTCCAGGATTCGATCGAGAAAATCTTCGCCTCGAAGATGGTCACCAAGGGTCCGTACGTCGCCGAGTTCGAGCGCGAAGTCGCGGCGCACCTCGGTGTTCGCAACGCGGTCGCGCTCGGCAGCTGCACCGCGGGACTGATGCTGACGTACAAGGCCCTCGGATTGACGGGCGAGGTCATCGTGCCGAGCTTCACCTTCATGGCCACCGTGAGCTCGATCGTGTGGGCGGGACTGACGCCGGTCTTCGTTGACGTCCGCGCGACGACGACGAATCTCAATCCCGAGGTCGTCGAGCGGGCGATCACGCCGCGCACGTCGGCGATCGTCGCGGTCCACAATTTCGGCAATCCCGCGGAGGTCGACGCGCTGGAAACGATCGCGAAGAAGCACGGCCTCCGGCTGATCTTCGACGCGGCCCACGGGTTTGGCGCGCTGTATCGCGGCGTGCCGATCGGACGTCAGGGCGACGCGAGCTCGTTCAGCCTCAGCCCGACGAAGCTGCTGCTCGCCGGCGAGGGAGGCATTGTTTCGACCGACAACGACGAGCTCGCGCGTCTGCTGCGCATCGGCCGCGAGTACGGGATGGAGAACTACAACACCGTTTTCCCCGGCTTCAACTCGCGCATGCCGGAGCTCAACGCGCTGATCGGCCTGCACAGCCTTCGCCGGCTCGAGACGGCTGCCCGCAATCGCACCGAGTACGCGCGCCGCTACAACGAACGCCTCGGCCGTCTGCCGGGCGTGATGGTGCAGTCGGTCGATGCGCGCGATCGCTGTTCGTACAAGGACTATTCGATCGTCGTCGACGCGGCGGCGTTCGGCATCACGCGCGATGCGCTGGCCGACGCGCTGACGGCCGAGAACATCGACAACCGCAAGTACTACGCGCCTGCGGTTCACAAACATCCGCCCTACGCGCAGTACGTGCAGAAAGACACGCAGCTGCCCGAGACCGACCGGCTGGAGCGCGACAGTCTGAGTCTGCCGATCTGGTCCGAGATGCCGCTCGAGGTCATCGACCGCATCTGCGATTGCATCGAGCGCCTCGCCGGGCGCTGAGGAAAGCGTGGCCATGAGCCGCATTCGCGTCGAGCGCGTCGTGAGAGTGGTTGCCGATCTTCTGATCGTCAACGTTTCGCTCGCCCTCGCGCTGGTGAGCCGCTTTCTCTGGCTCGTCTACATCGAGCTGCCGCGCCTGGGCCTCACGCTTTCGCGTGAGACGGTCTATCTGTACGTCGACGGCTTCTGGACCAGCTGCCTGCCGCTCAGCATCATCGTCCTCACGGTTTACGCGGTCTCCGGCTTCTACAACCGGACGCTGTTCTATCGCGGGCGCTACAAAGCGATCGCGGTCGTGCAGGGAACGCTGCTCGCGTACCTCATCTTCGGCTTCGGCGTTTACTTCCTGCTCAAGACGCTGAACATGCCGCGCGGCGCGCTCGCGCTCGCGTGTCTGATCAACATCGCGCTCGCGCTGGCGGCGCGGCTGTGGGCGTCGATCTGGAAATTCGTCATTCGCCGCGAGCGCCAGAGCATCGACGTCAACCGCACCATCAACGATGTCCTCGTCATCGGCGGCGCCGGCTACATCGGCTCGGCGCTGCTGCCGAAGCTCCTCGAAGCCGGCTACAACGTTCGCATCCTGGACATGCTGCTGTTCGGTCCGGAGCCGATCGCGGAGTTCGTCAATCATCCGCGTCTGGAGATTCTCGAAGCGGACTTCCGTCAGATCGACACCGTCGTGCGGGCGGTGCGCGACGTCGACGCGGTCATTCATCTCGGAGGCCTCGTCGGCGATCCGGCCTGCGCGCTCGATGAAGAGCTCACGATCGACATCAACCTCACCGCGACGCGTCTGATCGCGGAAGTCGCCAAGGGCGCCGGCGTGGCCCGCTTCATCTTCGCGAGCAGCTGTTCGGTCTACGGCGCGAGCGACGAGTTTCTCGACGAGCGCTCGCTGCTCAATCCCGTCTCGCTTTACGCGCGAAGCAAGATCGGCTCGGAGAAAGTCCTCCTCTCGATGGCCAACACGGTCTTCGGGCCGACGATCCTGCGATTCGGAACCGTCTACGGCATGTCGGGTCGCACGCGCTTCGATCTGGTGGTGAATCTGCTCGCGGCGAAAGCGGTGCTCGAGGGCGAGATCACGGTCTTCGGCCCCGATCAGTGGCGGCCGTTCCTGCATGTCGACGACGCGGCGGAATCGATCCTTCTCGCGCTGCAGGCGCCGTTCGAGTCGGTCGCCGGCGAGGTCTTCAACGTCGGCTCCGACGCGCAGAACTACACCCTCGGCGACATGGCCCGCGTCATTCACGAGCTCGTGCCGGAAGCGAAGCTGATCGAATCCGAAGGAAGCGAGGACCGCCGCAACTATCGCGTGCGCTTCGGCAGGATCGCGCGGCAGCTCGGCTTCGAGCCGAAGTGGACGCTGCGGGCCGGCGTGGAGCAGGTCATCGACGCGATCCACGCACGCTCGATCTCCGACTATCGCGAGGCGCGCTACAGCAACGTGAAGTTCCTCAACGAGCAGGCCGCGACGGCCACGATGCGGCGCGAGCGGGACTGGGAGCGGCAGCTCATCGAGCGCTCGAATCCCGAGTGAGCGGAACCGGTCTCGCCGCGACCCTCGCCGCATCATTCCTGCTCGGCCATGAACTGTCGCGGCGCTTCTGGAAGGACGCTCTCGGATGGGGTGAGCGCGCGCTCGTCGTCGCATTGACGGGATGGGCGCTCTGGCTCGCATCGACGTGGGCGCTCGCGCTGCTGCATCTCCTCACGCGGCCCGTGCTGATCGGCCGGACCGCGATCATGGGCGCGGCGGGTCTCGCGCTTCTGCTGATGCGTTTGCGTCACGTCGAGTGGCGCGAGATCACGATCTCGATGTCGGTCGTTTCGGCGATCGCGATCGCGCTCGTCGTGGTTCCGCTCTTCATCTGGACCGACTTCAGCTTCTGGCGCGGTGCGGTGACGCCGCCCGCGAGCATCGACGCGCTGTCGTATCACCTTCCGAAGGCGGTTCTGTTTGCGCGTGCCGAGGGATATGAGGCGCTGCGAGACGTGCGGTTCCTGATCGGCTGGCGGCCGTGCAACTACGAGCTGCTGCTCGCGGACGCGATCGTGATGGACGGGACCGATACCGCGACCGAATGGATCAGCACCTGCTTCTACCTCTCGTTCGTTCTCGCAGCGATCGCGCTCGCGCAGCGATGGAACGGACGCGGCCTCTTCGCGTCGCTGACCGCGGCGCTGCTGACGGCCGGTGTTCCGGTCGCGCTGTTGCACGCCACCGATTACAAGAACGACGTGATGGCTGCGTTCTTCAGCGTCGCGGCGCTGGTGATGCTCGGGCGATGGCTCACCGAGCGCGACGCGCGCGCGCTGGCGCTCGCAATCGTCGCGATCGCGTGCGCCGCGGGCACGAAGACGCCGGGCGCGATCTTCGCGGCGCTCGCGATTCCGTTCATCGTCTGGCGCGCCAGGATCGTTCGCACCGCTGTCGTCGGAATCGCCGCGTTTGGATTGCTCGGCGGCATGGCGTACGTCACGCGTCTCGCCGATCGGTCGTTCACGATCATCGAGGGAACGGCGCCCGCGAGTTACAGCGCGCTGTCGTTCGGGCACTTCGAGAATCTATGGAAGGGACCGTACGTGCTGATCGCGGAGTCGTTCGAAACGAATCCGGCGCTGGTGCACGTGCCGTGGTCGTCGCGTCCGTGGCTGTGGCAGCGATACGAGCTCTATTACTCGGAGCTCGGCATCGCGTTTTCGCTCTGCGCGATTGCATTGCCGTTCATGATCTGGCGAGGTCGGCGCGATCGCGAGAAGAGCGCGATGACCGCGCTCGCGTTCCTCGCGTTCGCGGCGATCCTGCCCTTCGATTCGCTGCCCGCCGGGCGCTACCTGCTCGGCCTTCCCCGAGTCGCGCTGACGATCGTTCCGGTCGTGTTCGCGTGGACCGCGGTTCCGCTTGCGGCGTGGCTCGAGCGGAGGAAGCGCACGGACGTCGCGCTCGCCGTCGTGCTCGCGCTCTCGGCGTCGTTCGTCTGGTACGCCGCGCAGAACGCGATGCACGACTCGTTCGCGCCGTTCGAGTTCGTGATCGACGCGAGCGAGCATCCGGGCACGCGACTCCCGCCGATCGGTCATCTCCGCGCGGCGGCCGTGCTCGATCAGACCGCCGGTCCGACGGACGTCGTGGCGTTCGACGGCGGCGTCAGCTCGCAGTTGCATCTCGCATACGGCGCGAGACTGACGCGGCCCGTCCACCTGATTCCGCCCGGCACAGGCGCGCCGTCGATTCCTCCCGACGCGCAATGGGTCGTGGTCGATCGCGTCTGGAATCTGGTCTGGGGCAACGAACAGATGCGCGATCTCGGCAGCCCCGAGTTCCTTCGCCGCGGCAAGCCGACCGAGGACGACCTGCGGGTCATGCGGGCGATGCTCGCGGACAAGCGGTTCGAGCCCGCGTTTCTCAACCTCGCAACGATGCAGGGCGTCTTCCGGCGGCGGCCAGGTACGCCTCCCGCGTCAGCTCCGCGCAGCGTCGCCAGGTGAACATCCGCGCTCGCTCGCGGCCTTTCGCCGACAACGATTCGCGCAACGCGGCGTCATCGCGAACGCGAAGCATGGCCTCGCGAATGGAATCGATCGATTGCGGATCGACGTGCAGCGCGGCGTCGCCGGTGAGCTCCACGAGCGCGGGCGTGTTCGAGACGATGACCGGCGTGCCGCACGCCATCGCCTCCGCCGCGGGAAGGCCGAAGCCTTCCTCAAGGCTCGGCAGGACGAGCGCGAGCGCGCCGCGGTAGAGCGCGAGCAGCGCGTCGTCGGACACGAATCCGCGGCCGCCCGGAAAGTCTCCCCCCGCGAGAACGAGCGGAAGTCCGCGCGCCGCCTCGACGAGGCGCGCCACGTTCTTGTGCGGCTTGTCGTTGCCGGCGAACAGGAAGTAATCCCCGCGCGGCGTGTCGTGCGGTTCGAAGAAACGTGCATCGATGCCGTTGGGCGTAACGACGACGTTCGGCGCATCGATCTGTCGTCGCGACGTTTCGCTCACGGTCAGCACGACGGCACTGTTGCGCAACGCGCGCTTCGTCATGAATCGCACGTAAGCGCGCGCAATCGGATTGCGCGGCGGATAGTGCAGGCGAATCAGATCGTGGATCGTGACCGCCGTCGGGCAGTCGACGAACGGAACGTTGATGTCCGGCGCGTGGAACAGATCGAGCCGATGCGAACGAAACGCAAACAGCTCGCGAATCGTGTAGCTCGGGATGTCGACTGCGATCCGCTCGAATCGCGGCGGCAGCGCATCGATCGCACGCGACGGCGCGAACAGCACGTAATCCTCGGCCGCCTCGATCTCCGCGAGACCGCGCACGAGACCGCGCACGTACGTCCCGATGCCGAAGTCGAAGATCTTCCGGCAGTCGATCCCGATTCTCACGCGGCCCTCTTCGCTTCGATCGTGTCGGCGATGTGCTCCGCGAACGGAAACGCACAGGTGAAGCCGGGCGACACGGCATTGAGAATGTGCAGCGATCGTGCATCGCCTTCGAGCACGAAATCCATTTCCAGCTTCGCGTTTCGCGTGTCGTACAGCTGCGCGCGAATGCCCGGCCTGCCCCAGCGGCGGTAATCATCGAGCCGCACTCCCGTCGCGAGCGCCGACGCGAGTCGCACGAGATGACGCCGCGAATATTTGCGCAGCTCTTCGATCGCGAGTCTGCGATACGCGCCATCGGACGCAATGAGCCGCAGGCCGCGCGTCGCAACGTCGAACAGCTCGCCGAAACGAAAGCGATGCAGACCGCCGTACTGCTCGCGCCACAGCGCGGGGATCGCGGTCGGGCCGATCTTCCCGCGGCCGTCGACCGTCACGGTGAAGTGGACGCCGAGAAACGGGAAGCGCGGATCGGGAACGGGATAGATGTGCGTGCGGAACGTGTGTGGCGGCTCGTCCGAATAGAGATACAGCCCCTTGAATGGCAGGATTCGATGATGGCGCGAGAATCCGAAGCGCCGCGCAACGACATCCGCCTGCAGCCCTGCCGCGTTGACGACGTAGCCGCCATCGATGTCGCGAAACGATGTGCCGAGCCGTACTTCGATGCCTGCGTTGCGCGCGTCGGCCAGCAGCGACTGCATCACCGCGAGCGGATCGACGGTCGCCGTCGCCGGCGACCAGATTGCCCGTTCGAACGTGATCGCCCGCGGCTCGATCTCCTTCGCCTCCGCCGCGCCGATCATCGACAGCTCGACGCCGTTCGCCTGGCCGCGCCGAAACAGCTCGTCGAGACGCGGCAGGTCGGCCTCGCTCTGCGCGACGACGAGCTTTCCGCAGCGCAGGATCGGCAGTTTTCGCTCGAGGCAGTAGTTCGTGAGCCGCTCGTTGCCGACGCGCGTGAATCGCGCCTTCAGTGAGTCGGGTGAGTAATAAAAGCCGGCGTGGAGAACGCCGCTGTTGCGGCCACTGGCGTGCTCGGCGACCGCCGGTTCCTTTTCGAGGATGACGATCTTCGCGCCGGCGTGGCGGCGTTTCAGCTCCAGAGCGACGGCCAGCCCGATGATGCCCGCCCCGGCCACGACGAAATCCGCCTTCGCCACGCGCGAATCATAGGAGCGTTCTGTACAATTCGCGCCCCGTGACCACCAATCTCCGAATCCACATTTACTCCGACGGCGCGGACGTGCGCGAAATGGCCGCGGCGCGCGACGCCGGCCTCGTCAAAGGCTTCACCACCAATCCGACGCTGATGCGCAAGTCCGGTGTCAGCGATTACGAAGCGTTCGCGCACGAGGCGCTCGCGGCGACCGGCGGGATGCCGATCTCGTTCGAAGTCTTCGCCGACGAATTCGAGGAGATGGAGCGTCAGGCGCGCCTCATCGCGACCTGGGGCGATGCCGTTTACGTGAAGATCCCCATCACGAACACGAAGGGCGTGTCGTCGGTGCCGCTCATTGCACGTCTGTCGCAGGCCGGCGTGAAGCTCAACATCACCGCGATCCTCACCCTCGATCAGGTTCGCGCCGTCGCCGAGGCGCTCGATCCGAAGACGCCCGCGATCGTGTCCGTGTTCGCGGGACGCATCGCCGACACGGGCCGCGATCCGATTCCTCTCATGCGCCAGGCGCTGGAGATTCTCCACGCGCGACCGAAGGCGGAACTGCTCTGGGCCAGCCCGCGCGAGCTTCTGAACATCATCCAGGCCGACGAGATCGGCTGCCACATCATCACCGTCACGCCCGACATCCAGAAGAAGCTGGCCATGGTCGGCAAGCCGCTCGACGAGCTCTCGCTCGACACGGTGAAGATGTTTTTCAACGACGCGAGCGCCGCGGGTTATCGACTGTGATCGTCACACGCACGCCGTTCCGGGTGACGCTCGGCGGGGGCGGCACCGATCTCCCGTCGTACTACTCGCAGCACGGCGGCTTCATCTTCGCGATGGGGCTCGACAAGTACATGTACGTGATCGTCAATCGCCCGACGGTCAGTCACAAGATCCGCCTGCACTACTCGGACAGTGAAGTCGTCGATCACGTCGATGAGCTGCGCCACGAGCTCGCGCGCGAGGCGCTGAAAAAGCACGGCATCGAGCGCGCGTTCGAAGTCGCCTCGATCGCCGATCTTCCCGCCGGCACCGGCCTCGGCTCGTCGAGCTGCTATCTCGTCGGTCTGCTCAACGCGCTGCACCACGATCGCCGCGACTACGTTCCCTTGCAGCAGCTCGCCGAGGAGGCCTGTCACATCGAGCTCGACATCCTGCGGCAGCCGATCGGCAAGCAGGACCAGTACATGGCCACGTACGGCGGCCTGACCGTTCTCGAGATCGCGCGCGACGGCGCCGTTTCCGTGCGGCAGCTGCGGCCCAGCTCCGGCGACATCGCGGAGCTCGTCGCGCAGACGCACATCTACTACACCGGCTCACAGCGCGACGCGCGCGAAGTGCTGCGCGACCAGAACACGGCCATGCAGAAGAAGGACGCGACCGATCACGCGCGCGTCGCCGACAGCCTCCATCGCATCAGGGACCTCGGCTACCGCATCCTCGACGCGATCGAGCACTCGAATTTCGACGCGTGGGGCCAGATGCTCGACGAGCACTGGCAGAACAAAAAGAAGATGTCGGCGAAGATCTCGATCTCGAAAGTCGACGAGATTTACGACGAAGTGCGCCAGCGCTTCGGCGTCCTCGGCGGCAAGATCATCGGCGCGGGCGGCGGCGGATTCCTGATGCTGTACGCGCCGAAGCAGCACGCCGACCTCGAGCGCTTCATGCACTCGCGCGGCATGCCGCGCATGCACTACTCCGTCGAGCCCGAGGGAACGAAGGTCGTCGCGCAGATGGGGCATGGATTCCTGTCGCCCATCAGCTCGCTCGGTGCGGCCGAGGATCTCGCGTGACGCGAATCGGAATCCTCGGCGGAGGAATCTCGGGAATCGCACTCGCTGCGTACCTCGGCGAAAACGACGTCGAGATCGTCGAGCGTCGCGACCGTATCGGCGGTCTTTGCGCGACGGTCGTCGAAAACGGATTCACGTTCGATGCGGCCGGGCCGCACATCATGTTCTCGAAGAACAAGGATGTCCTCGGCCGGATGATCGAGGCTCTCGGCGACAACGTGCATCAGAAGCGCCGCGAGAACCGGATCTGGTTCAAGGGCCGTCTCGTGAAGTACCCGTTCGAGAACGATCTCGCGTCGCTGCCGAAGGAAGACAACTTCGATTGCATCTACGGCTACATCGTCAATCCGCGCGCGAATGACGAGCCGCACAACCTCGCCGAGTGGTCGTATCGCACGTTCGGCGCGGGCATCAGCGAGAAGTACTTCATCCCGTACAACCGCAAGATCTGGAACTACGACCCCGAGAAGCTGGGACTCGAGTTCGTGTCGCGCATCCCGAAGCCGCCGATGGAAGACGTGCTCAAGTCATCGATCGGCATTTCGACCGAGGGGTATCTGCATCAGTTGTATTTCCACTACCCGATCGAAGGCGGATACGAAGCGCTCGTGCACGCGTTCGCGTCGCGTGTGAAGGCCCCGATCCGCACGAACTGGCGCGTCGCTTCGATTGAACGCGACGGCGATGCGTGGCGCGTCGTTTCCGATCAGGGCGAGGAGCGCCGCTACGAGACGCTCGTCAACACGATGCCGATTCACGAGTTGCTGAAGGTGTGGAAAGGCGCGCCCGATGAAGCGCGCGAATACGCATCGCGGCTGCGCTACAACTCGCTGATCAACGTGCTGATCGGCGTGGACGAGGATCGCGGCTATCCGTACACCGCGCTCTACATCCCCGATCCGGAGATCATGTTTCACCGCGTGTCGTTCCCGAAGGCGTTCAGCGAGCGCTGCGTGCCCGAGGGACACACCGCGTTCATGGCGGAGATCACGACGAACGCCGGCGACGGCATCTGGGAGATGTCGAACGACGAGGTGATCGATCGCGTGATTCGCGATCTCGAGCGCGTCGAGCTTCTCGACCCGAAACGAATCGTCTATCGCAAAGCCGTGCGCTTCGTCTACGGCTATCCGGTGTACGACCTCGAGTACCGCGCGAACGTGACCGCGATGCGCGAGGCCGTCGAAAAGACGGGCATGCACCTTCTGGGTCGCTTCGCGCAGTTCGACTACATCAACTCCGATGTGTGCATCGAGCGCGCGATCGCGATGGCGGACCAGCTGCGGTGAACGCGGCCCCTCTGTCTGGACTGCGGTGGCGCCAGCCACCGCTCTTCCCGCCGCGGCGCGAGCCGCGGCTGGCGCCGCGGCATGAGAGAGCGGCAGCTTGCGCTGCCGCAGTCCAGACATGAATCGCGCCCTCTTCCTCGACCGCGACGGCGTTCTCGACGAGCTCGTGTTCTATCCCGACACGGGCGAGTGGGCGGCGCCGCGTCGCCTCGAGGATGTTCGCTTCATCGACGGTGCCGGCGGCGCCGCGCGCCGCGCGCACGCGGCGGGATGGCTGCTGGTCATCGTCACGAATCAGCCGGACTTCGCAAAGGGGAAGACCACCCTCGACGATTTGCACGCGGTGCACGACGCGGTCGTGGGCAATCTGCCGATCGCGAAGAGTTGCGTCTGCCATCACCATCCGAACGCCGTCGTCGAGGAGTTGCGCATCGTCTGCGAGTGCCGCAAGCCGGGCGCGTTGTCGTTGCGCAACGCGGCGCGCGAGCTCGACATCGATCTCGCGCGGTCGTGGATGATCGGCGATCAGGACACCGATCTGCGCGCCGGCCGCGCGGCGGGATGCCGCGTCGCGCTGATCGAGGGACCGCACCTGCGCGCCGTGGACAATCCGGTCGAGCCCGATCTGCGCGTCGCCAGCCTCGCGGAATTCGTCGCCCGTGTGGTAGAGAACCGCGCGCCATGAAGCTCACCGTCTCGATGATCACGATGAACGAGGAGGGCGCGGTCGCGAAGGTCGTGAACGACATCCGTCGCGTCGCTCCCGACGCCGAGATTCTCCTCGTCGACTCGAGCAAAGACCGCACGCCCGAGATCGCGGAATCGATGGGATGCCGCGTGATTCGCCAGTTTCCGCCGCAGGGCTACGGACCGGCGATGGATCGCGCCGTGCGCGAGGCGTCGGGCGAGATCGTCATCACGCTCGACTGCGACGACACGTATCCGGTCGAGGAGATCCCGCACCTGCGATCGCTGATCGAGCAGGGACAGGATCTCGTCAACACGACACGCGTCTGGCGCCGCCCGAAGGCGATGCCGTTCGCGAACTTCCTCGCCAATCGCGCGTTCGCGCTCGCCGCGCGCATCCTGCACGGGATCAAAACGACCGACCTGCACAGCGGCATGCGCGCATATCGCAAGACGATGATCGACGCCGTCACATGGAATCCGCGCGGCCCCGCGCTGCCGGTCGACATGCTGCTCATCCCCTTTCGCCGCGGTTTCAAGGTGATGGACGTGAACATCGACTACCGCGAGCGCATCGGCACGACGACGCTGCACCGCTGGCAGAGCACGGTCTGGACGTTGAAGCGGATCTGGAAGTCACGATGGGCATAGCTCGTCACCCTGAGCGAAGCGAAGGGCCTCCTCCACGCCAGCTGTCTCGTCGCAGAGTTCCTTCGCCGTCTTCGCGGCTCAGGATGACGGGGTGCTGCCAATGAAAGTCGCCATCCTCTGCGGCGGCCTCGGCACGCGTCTCGGCGAGCTGACGAAGAACGTTCCGAAGCCGATGATCGAGATCGGCGGACGTCCGTACCTCGAGCGCGTCGTCGAGTCGTTTCGCAATCGCGGGTTTCGCGACTTCGTTTTTCTCAGCGGATATTTGCCGCACGTCATCGAGTCGCACTTTGGCGACGGCTCGCGCTTCGGCGCGTCGATCGAGTACAGCGTCGAAACGACGCCGCTCGGCACCGGCGGCGCGCTGCGCGAGGCGCGGCATCTGCTCACCGATCGATTCATCATGACTTTCGGCGACGTGCTTCGCTACCACCACTACGATCACTTCGTGAGCGCGCACGAGCACAACTGTCTTGCCGTTTATCCGCGACTGACGATCGGCAACGCCGAGGTCGACGACGGACTGGTCATGCGCTTCGACAAGCACGCGCCGGAGCTGCCGTTCATCGATGCCGGTTTCTCGGTGATGGAGCGCAGCACGATCGATTACCTGCCGCCGCAGGGATCGTGCTCGTTCGAGGAGATCGTCTACTCGGGACTCGCGTCGCACGGCGAGCTCGAGGCGGAGATCGTCGATCACGATTTCTTCGACATCGGAACGCCGGAAGAGCTGGCGAAGACGCGCGCCGCGCTGGAGATCACTGCATGAAGATCCTCGTCACCGGCGCCGCCGGTTTCATCGCCACGAACCTGATCCCGCGTCTGCTGAAGCGCGGCGACGAAGTCATCGGCGTCGACAACTTCTTTCTCGGCAAGCGCGAGTACCTGCAGAACCACGAGCGATTCCGTTTCGTCGAGCTCGATCTGCTCGATCTCGATCGCGTCGTCGAGCTCTTCTCCGAAACGCGTCCCGATCGCGTGTGGCATCTCGCCGCGAACAGCGACATCAGCTACGGCACGAAGTACACCGACTTCGATCTGAAGGGCGGCACGCTCGCGACGTACAGCGTGCTCGAGGCGATGCGCCGCGCGCTGACGAAGGAGATCGTTTTCTCGTCGAGCGGCGCGGTGTACGGCGAGCCGACGGTGATGCCGACACCCGAGGATTACGGACCGATTCTGCCGATCTCGCTGTACGCGGCGAGCAAGGTCGCGTGCGAGACGCTCATCACCGCGTTCGTGCACAACTACGACATGCGCGCGTGGATCTTCCGCTTCGGCAACATCATCGGGCCGAATCCGACGCACGGCGTGGTCTACGACTTCATCCACAAACTGCAGCGCGATCGCACGCGCCTCGAAGTCCTCGGCAACGGCACGCAGTCGAAGCCGTACGTGCACGTCGAGGACTGCCTCAACGGCATGGAGTTCGGCGTCGCGAACGCGAAGGAAGACGTGAACTACTACAACCTCGCCGTCGACGATCACACGTCGGTTCGCGAGATCACCGAATGGACGCTCGAGGCGATGGGCATCGACCGCGATGCGATCGACGTGAAGTTCGGCGATCAGCCGCGCGGCTGGCGCGGCGATGTGGCGCAGGTGCGGATGGACACGCGGAAGATGACGGCGCTGGGATGGAAGCCGGCGATGTCGTCGCGTGAGGCCGTGCAGCGCGGGATTCGCGAGATCGTCAATCAGCTCACGTCGTCACCCTGAGCGCAGCGAAGGGCCTCCTCGACGATTGAGATCCTTCGCTGCGCTCAGGAAGACGCGACTGATTCCCACTTCGTCTGCGTCACCTTCAGCGCGGGATGCGAGACGAGCAGGTGCCACACGACCGCTGCGAGTCCCTCGGTGTGCGGCGTGATGCGATCGGGTGAGATGACCGGAATCAAGACGCACGCATCGGCGACCTGCTTCGTGTAGCCGCCGTCCTTGCCGACGATGCCGAAGACCTTCGCACCGCGGCCGCGCGCTTCGTCGATCGCGCGCACGAGATTGACCGACACGTTCTTCTCGACGTTGCCGCCGCCCACCGAGAACACGAGCACGGCATCGCGATCGTTGACGCGCGATCCCTTCAGCCATTCCGAGAAGCAGCTGTCCCACCCCTCGTCGTTCACGCGCGCGGTCAGCTCGGAGACGTTGTCGGTCGGCGTGTACGCCTCGAAGCCGCAGATCTTGCGGAAGTCGTTCACCGCGTGACTGGCGTGGCCCGCGGAACCGCCGACGCCGAGGATGAAGAGACGGCCGCCGGCGTCGCGGGCGGAGGCGAGGCCTTCGGCGACGCGGTCGACCATCGCCGCGTCGATGCGGCGCACGACTTCGATCGTTTCGTCGAGGAATTCGCGGGCGAAAGAGCTCATGGATCGAAGTCTATACTCGGCTCCGCTTGCGAACGCGTGTGATGGTTTTGCTCGCGCTGACCGCGGCGGCGCTGCGTCTGCTGCCGCTCGGATGGCTGCATCCGCTGAACTGGGACGAGATCGAATTCTTTCGCGCGACGAACTGGATCGCGCATGGCGCGGTGCCGTTTCGCGACTTCTGGGAGCACCACACGCCGCTGCAGTGGTTCGTCTTCGCGCCGGTCGCGCGCTTCATCACCGGCCACGACGCCGGCGCCGTGATGGCCATGCGCTGGGCGCAGATTCCGATCTGGATCGCCGCGTTCTGGCTTGCGAATCAGTTGATGCGCCGCGCGGGCCTCGATGCGTTTGCGCGCTGGACCGCGATCGCGATCGCGCTCTGCAGCTCGCTGCTGATGACTCCCGCCGTCGAATTTCGCATCGACGTTCTCGGCTCCGCGCTCTACCTCGGCGGACTCGTGCTCGCGCTGCGCATGCACGAGAAGCGCGCGTTCGCATTCGGCGCGGGCGTGCTGTTCTGCCTCGCCGGCCTCGCGAACCTGCGCCTCGGGCCGCTGCTCGCGGTGACCGTGCTGCTGCTGCGCGTCGTCGATCCGATCGAACGGAAATGGCGAGGCAATGTGCGCGCGAACTGGATCTTCGCGGGAGTGATCGCCGCGCTCGCGGGAGCGGGCATTTATTTCGTGGCGACCGGCTCGCTGCGCGACCTCTATCGACACGTCTGGGTCGAGAACTACCTCGGCGATCGCTACGCCGACGCGATCGTCGGCGCGTTCCCGCACTGGCTGCTCGTGCCGTTCGGCATTCGCATCATGGGCGCGAAGGATTTCTTCGATCCCGGCGGCATCGACGTCGGCGGCATGTCGGTGCTGATTCTCGGATTCATCGGCCTCTACGTCGCGCTGCGGCGCTGGCGATCGCCCGACGAGCTGTTTGTGCTCGCATCGCTGCAGATTGTGAGTCTCGCCTTCATCGCGGCGATGAAGTTCATCTTCATCTATCACTTCGAGATCGTCGTGCTGATGTTCGTGCCGCTGATCGCGCAGGTCATCGAGCGCGTGCCGCGGCGGAACGCGATCGTTGGGCTTGTGGCCGTCGCGTGGATCGTGAACGCGTACGCATCGATCCTGCGCGGCAAGGAGCTCGACCTCGCGTACCAGAACACGATCATGAACGAGGTCGACGCGCGGACGCACCCGGGCGATCTCGTGTGGGACGGCGTCGGATGGGCGCTGCGTCGCGAGCCCGCGTATCGTTTCTGGTTTCTGCCCGATCTCACGCGGCAGCTCGTCTATCACCGCCATGCGGAGCGCTATCGCGTCGAGGACTTCGTGCGCCGGCCTCCGGCCGCGGTGATCGGCGATCACAACGCGCTGGTGTGGCTCGGCATGCAGCGCGATCTGCAGCGCGTCCTCGTGCGTCACTACATTCCGCTCTGGCGCAATCTTTGGGTTCCCGCGCCGAACGTCGTTCTGCAGCCGGGCCAGACCATCGACTGGGTCGTGCCGGTCGACGGCGACTATCGTCTCTTCGCATCGCCGGCGCTCGCGCGTCATCCGTGGTTCCGCCAGCCGCTGTTCGTCGGCTCGTACACCGAGCCGGACGCGCAGCACTTCGAGCTTCACCTCGGCGCACCGG
>Ga0075425_100001260_pt1 | contig 24673 bp, 19 predicted proteins | sample SoiMethybrSBSTD4_FD_75300 | JGI IMG/M metagenome (GOLD analysis project Ga0075425, IMG submission 75300) | Bulk soil microbial communities from a Populus tree surrounding site in Tennessee, USA - Soil MetaG P. TD hybrid SBSTD4 | ecosystem: Environmental > Terrestrial > Soil > Tree plantation...
TCGAAGATCTCGCGGAACGCGTGCACGCCAACAGTCCGCAGCTGCGTGCGATCGACACGCAGGCGCACGAGTGGGCGCGCCATGCGATCACGCCCGGATCGACGCGGTTCTTCACGACGATGACCATCATCGGCACGCCGGTGTTTCTCGGCGCGGTGCTCGTCGTCGTCGCGGCAATCGTCCTCATGCGCCGGCACTGGTGGTGGGCGGTGTATCTCGCGCTGACGACCGGCAGCGGCGCGCTGCTGAACATGGAGTTGAAGCGCTACTTTCTGCGCGCGCGGCCAGACCTCGCGGTCGCGCTGCGCCACGCGAGCGGCTATTCGTTCCCGAGCGGCCACGCGATGGGATCGACGATCGTCTTCGGCGCGCTCGCGTACATCGCGCTGCGCGTCCTCCCGACGTGGCGGACGCGCGCCGCGACGCTCGCGTTCGCGGTCACCCTCGTCCTCGCCATCGCCTCCTCCCGCATCTACCTCGGCGTGCACTGGATCTCCGACGTCGGCGCAGGCCTCGCGGCGGGATTGATATGGGTGATGACGACGACCGTCGCGTACGAGACGTTTCGACGCATTCGTTTGGTCCGCGCGCTCAGGAAGCAACGGAACTTGTAACGCTCGACACAGGTCGCTGTGATGCGGCGTCGGCGAAGGTAGGGAACTGAGTCCCTGACCACTCTCCTGATGCGAGAGGGGTACCGCCTTTGATCCTGCGTCATTCGTCACGCATAGGTTTCGTGTTTGCCGTTCTCCTGCTGGCCTCCTGGCGTGTCGCCGCCGAGGAAACCACGATCCTGCCCGAGCGCGTCGGGAGGTGGATGGCTGAGGATCTGACGCATTCAGCGGTCGAAGAAGGCGTCGCATTACTGCGTGATCGACTGCTGCTCGAGCCAATGCGTCTTCTCGTGCTCGATCGTCTGGAGAGCCGAAGGCGGACGATGACACCGGACGATCTGGCACTCCTGTCGGCCGAAGTGTCGACGCTCGCCGGCGACACCTCGCAGCCGGCGATCCTTCGCGCTCGTGCCGTGCGCGCGATGGCTGCAATTGCCGTTGTCCGGATCGAGAGAAGCGGCGCCCCCATCGGCACCGACACGGAAGTGGCGTTCTTTACCCGTCTCGCGCGTGACCTGGACGAGTTGCTGCCGGTCCGCGGAAGCGCGATCCGCGCACTCGGCATCGTCCGGGCGCGCGCCGCCGCGCCGCTGCTGCGCGCATTACTGCGCGAACCGGGTGCGATCGACGAACGTGAGATCGCGCGGAATGCGTGTCTCGCCCTGGCGATGCTCGGCGGCGACGATTCGCAGAACGCCATCGCGAACGTGCTTTCCTCGACGGGCGACGCCTCGATCTTCGGCACAGCCGCTTTCGCCCTCGGACAATTCACGAACGAGGCTGCGGTTGCGGCGCTCGTGGAGAACGAGAGCCGCTTTCCCGCCTCGGGATCTCCCGACGCGGCCCTCGTGCGTCTCGAGCCGGTCATCCTGCGCATGCTCCAGCAGCCCGATGAGCCGAATCGACGACTGGCCGTGCGAGCCACGCGGCATCTCTGGAAGGAAGGCCAGCGAGAACGCTATCTGCCGTTGCTGATGGCGCTCGTCGCGGATGCATCTCTCGCCACACGTGCGGAGGCCGTCGAACGGATTCTCGACGATGCGCAGAGCCTTCCCCTCGAGGAGGAACAGCGGCAACTCGCGGCGATCGCCAGGTCCGTGTCCGCGGACGCCGGATTGTCCGAGTACGCGGTCCGCATCGATGCGCGTCTGCGCGCGGTTCCCGCACCCGGAGGTTCGGACGAAGGCGGTCGCGTTCGCTCGCTCACCGGCAACCTCTCCGGCCAGGAGTACGGCGACGCCGTGTACCGCAAGCTCGAGCACTCGAACTGGTTCTTCAGGAATTACAACCACACCGCGCTTTTCGCCGGTCAGGCGAGCGGGACAAAGCGCGTGATCGAGGCCGACGGCAGCACGTTCAGCGACAACACCGTCGATTCGTCGTTCTACAGCTCGTTTCTTTCGTACGGCTCGAATTACTACGGCGCGTATCAGCTGAACAACAGGACGCTGACGTTCTCGCAACGCAAAGCGATCATGGCCACGGGGGTGCAACTCCTCGACGCATCGATCAACTGGACCGGCGTCGGCGCGATCGATCCCTACACGAGCACGCGTCCAATCACCATCAGCAACATCGACAACATCCGCTGCGACGGCGTGGTCGAGTATGCCTATGAGATCAACGGAAACCAGGTGTGGTGGCATACGAGCGCGCCGAGCCACTGGAACATCGCCAATTACCCCGATGATCACAACGACGCGCCCGATACCACAGTGAATCCTGATACCGAGATGTCTCCATGGTCCCAGCGCGGCGCTCCCGCTTCATCGTCCGAGGGGCCGGGATACACCGGAACGAACCCGAACAACACGTACCTCAATCGATCCGCGGTCACCACCGTGCCGACGTTCTCGACTTCTGAGACACACGTCAGCAACACGAACATCACTTACTCGATCACCGCGCGCGACGAGTCGGGCATCGCCTACATCGCCTACTCGCTGCCGGGCAGCTCATGGAGTCAGACCTCATACGGCCCGCAACACCCGACGACGGACTCGACGACATACGCCGCATCGCTCACGACCACCGGCACGTTGTCGTATTACGCCGTCGACAACGGCGGCAATCAGACGACGACGAAGTCGATCGGCGTCTACAGCATCAGCGCTTCGGCGGGCAGCGGCGGCTCGATCTCGCCGAGCGGAACGTACCTCGTCATGGCCGGCGGAAGCCGCCTGTACACCGCGCTGCCGAATACGAATTACGCCGTGAATCAATGGCTGCTCAACGGCTCGCCAGTGCAGGCCGGCGGCACGACCTATACCGTTTCGAACGTCCAGGCGAATCGCACGCTGCAGGTCACGTTCTCCGCGGTGACACGAACCATCCGTCTCGGCGGCGACCTCACGTTCGGCAACGTCACGGTCGGACAGACGAACACTCGGACGCTCACGATCTACAACGACGGGAACGCGTCGCTCAGCGTCACGAGCATCAGCTATCCGTCCGGATTCAGCGGGAACTGGAGCAGCGGACAGATTTCTCCGGGCTCGTATCAGAACGTCACGGTCACGTTCGCACCGACCGCGGCGACGAGTTATGGAGGCACGGTCACCGTCAACTCCGACAAGACCGGCGGCACGAACACCACCACATGCTCGGGAACCGGACTTTCCGCACCGACGCGCGTCATCCGTCTCGGCGGCGATCTCGCGTTCGGTGGCGTGACGGTCGGGCAGACGGCGACGCGAACGCTGACGATTTACAACGACGGCACCGCCACGCTGACCGTGTCAGGCATCAGCTATCCCTCCGGTTTCAGCGGCAACTGGAGCGGCGGATCGATCAACGCCGGAAGTTCACGCAACGTCACGGTGACCTTTGCTCCGTCGGCCGCGTCCGGCTATGGCGGGACGATCAGCGTCAGTTCCGACAGGACCGGCGGGACGAGCACCATTTCATGCTCGGGCACCGGCGTCGCCCTCAATTGCCTCGCGCTGAGCACCGTCGTCAATCCGCCGAACGGCGGCTCGATCGCGATCAATACGTCGCCGAACTGCGGCAGCAGCGGATACAACTCCGGGACGCCGATCTCGCTCACGGCGAATTACGCCCCCGGCTACACGTTCAGCGGCTGGTCCGGGAGCGGAGGCTCGTTCTCCAGCCAGACCGCCAATCCCACGGTCTTCACGATCACCGCGACCGCGAGCGTGACGGCAACGTTCAGCAGCAACTCGAACCCGGCGCCGTCGCTCACGACTGTCACACCGCCGAGCGTTGTTTCCGGCGGACCGGCATTCACGCTCGTCGTCGACGGCATCAACTTCATCGCATCGTCGGTCGTGAACTGGAATGGAAGTGCGCGCCCGACGACGTATGTCTCCGGCACGCAGCTGACTGCATCGATCAGCGCGACCGACATCGCGTCGCAGGGAAGCGCCGCCGTCACCGTCGTCAACCCGTCGCCCGGCGGCGGAACGTCCAACGCACTGCCGGTGACGATCCAGCCACCCGCGAACCAGTGCGCAACGATCGTGATCGCGGGCTGTCCGTACTCGATCACGCGCGCGCTCACCTCGAACTGCACCTCGGCCCATCAGGGCGCCGGCTGGTATGCGGACGTCTTCTCCTTCAGCGGCACCAGCGGCGCGACCGTCGTCATCGACATGTCCGCGTCGTTCGACACGGTCCTGTACCTGATCGCGCCCGACGGATCGGTCTTTGACTTCAATGACGACTCCAACGGCACGACGAATTCGCAAATCATCACGACTCTCGACGCGACGGGAACGTGGACGATCGAGGCTACGACCTACGACGAAAGCGTCACCGGCACGTACACGTTGTCGTACGGCGGTTGCGGCGCACCGCTTGCGACGCCGACCGGCGTCGTCGTGACCTACAAACATCCATTGTTCGAGACGACGCCCGGTGTGGACGTGCGATGGAACGGCGTCAGCGGCGCGGTCAGCTATGAAGCGGACGTCAACGGCTGGGAAATCACTCTCTCCGCCGCCACCAGTGTGGGGTTTTACGGCTTGCCCGAGCCGACCTGTTATGCCATTCGCATCCGCGCCGTCGGATCGGCAGGACAGCGTTCGTCGTGGAGCACGCGAGACCTCGCGACGAGCGTCGAGTTCGCCGATGATCCGCTCGTCGCACGCAGCAGTGTCGTTCGCGCCGCTCACATCACCGACCTCCGTACGGCTGTCGCGACGGTGCGTGACGCCGCCGGCTACGGTCCCTGGGCATTCACCGACGCGATTGCCGCCGGCGTGAGGATCCGCGCGCTCCACATCGCGGAGTTGCGCGCGGCACTCAACGAGGCTCTCGTTGCGCTGGGACTGCCGGCCGCCGGCGGTGCGAATCCGATCGCCGGCACGACCGTGATCCGATCGTCCGACCTGCAGTCGTTACGCGACGCCATGAAGTAACCGGCGTCACGATGACGCTCGTCGAACTGAGCGCAGCGAAGGACCTCTTCGTCGCCGAGGCTGGCGTGGAAGAGTTCCTTCGCTTCGCTCAGGATGACGGAGTTGACGACCCTCTTTGCCGCGCCGTGACGCGCCGGCCGCGCGGTTTGTGGAGCGCGGGCGTCCTCGCCCGCTGGTCCGAGAGCGTCTCGCTCTCGGCGGCGGCGAGACGCCGCCGCGCCAGCGGCCGGGACGGCCGCGCTCCGAAAAAGCGACCGGCTGAAGACGGAGTAAACAATCGTCATCCTGAGCGAAGCGAAGGAACTCTCCTGCGCCACCGTTTCGTAGAAGAGTTCCTTCGCTGCGCTCAGGATGACGAGAGGCGATCTTCCGCGCGCACTTCGCGCGGCGAGTAAAGCTCGCGCACGAGCCGTCCGATCGACATCCGCTCCAGCGCCTGGGCCGTGCACGAGTTCAGCCGCGCGAAGATCTCGCCGACGGCGGCGCGCTCGTTGTCCGACGGTCCGATGTCCGGCAGCAGGCGCAGCACGCCCTCCATCTCGTGGACGACTTCCTCGATCGTGATGCGGTCGGGATCGCAGGCCGGAACGAAGCCCGTCCATTCGGCGCCCGTCGGCGTCACGAGCTTCGCGTCTTCGAGCTTTCGAAGAATGCGCAGCATCTGCGAGTCGGTCGTGCCGAACTGCTCCGCGAGGCGGTACGACGACGGCGCCTGCTCGCGGCGATCGAAGCGCCGCGCAATCTCGATCATCGCCCGCACCGCGAAGTAGAGATCGAACTGCGGCTGGTCCTTCACCTGCTGATGCGTCGCGCGCAGCAGACCGTAGAGGTTCTGCCACACGTAACTGATCTCGACGCCGAGGAGGATCACGACCCACATCACCTCGATGGCGATGAGGAAGATGATCGCGAGGCCGATCGTGCCGTAGATCAGATTCAGACGTCCGCTGACGAGGTGATCGGAGTAGATCCCGAAGCCGTAGCGCACGAGTGAGAAGAGGACCGTCGTCACGAGCGCGCCGACCATCGCGGCGGTGACGCGCACGTGCGTCGACGGCACGAGCCAGAACAGCATCGTGAATCCGATGAACAGGACCACGATCGGTGCGGCCCTGAAAATGAAGTCGCCTTCGAGCAGCACGCGCAGATAGCGGCTGCGCTCGAGCATGCTCGTCGACGTGAACGAGAGACCCATCAGCAGCGGGCCCCAGAAGAAGAGCATCGTGAAGGCGATGATCTTCGAGCGGTATCCGCGCGCGCTGCGCACCTTCCAGATCTGATTCACCGCCCCTTCGACGGCGAGAAAAAGGCGGAAGGCGATGAACATGAACACGACGCCGCCGAGGGTGGAGGCGGCGGCGGCGTTCTCGGTGAAACGCGCGAGGTGATAGCTGATCTGCGGCGACTGATACGGGATGACCGTGTTGAGGATCGTGTCGACCTGGGTCTGGAAACCGGGGAAGAGGTAGCGGAAGTACTCCTTGATGAAGTGCGTGAACGCGACGAGGAGCGGAATCAGCGAGAGCAGCGTCGTGTAGGCGAGCGATGCGGCGCGCGACGTTCCCTCGATCTCGTAGAACTCGCGGACGATCTCGCGGACCATCAGGAAGAACTCGACGACGATGGCCCGCACGCGTTTTTGACCGAAGCCGTGCTTCGTGTAGACCAGCACGGCCGGGTCCGTCAGCCACGACCAGATCACGCTGCGCGCTGTCTTGAACCGCGTCGACCACCGCTTTCGCCAGCCGGGGGGACGGGGGACTTCTTCCGCCATCACGGGAAGCATACGCAAGCATGGGGCCGGACGGCTAAGTCTCACAGCCTCACAGTCGCAGCGTCGCAAAGTGCCCTGTGCGACCGTGAGACTGTGCGACTCTCCGCCTGAGCCTCGCCTTTGCATAATGCTGAGCGTGGCTTCAGAAAAAGTACACATCCCCGAGGTAATCGAGCCGGACGAGAAACTGCCGAAGGATCTCGTGGCGCTGCGGCGATTCGCGTTCCTGATGGATGAGGCGTTCACCATTCCCGGAACGCGGATGCGCGTCGGCATCGATGCGCTCGTCGGACTGATCCCCGGCATCGGCGACGTGATCGGCGCGGTGATGTCGGCGTGGATCATCGTCGGCGGCGTGCGGCATCGCGTGCCGATGCGCGTCGTCGTGCGGATGATCGTCAACATCGCCATCGATCTTTTCTTCGGCGCGGTGCCGCTCGCGGGCGACGTCTTCGACTTCATGTTCGAGGAGAACGTGAAGAACATGCGCCTGCTCGAGAAGCATCGCGACCGGCGCAAGCCGCCACGCTCGCCCGGCGAGATGACGGGGCTCGCGTTTCTCATCGTCGCGCTGATCCTCGCGATGGCGCTTCTGATCGTCGCGGGCGTGATCGCGCTCGCGGTCTGGCTGCTGCGGAACGTGCCGTGGGTCTGACGCTCTTTCGCAAACGCCGCGTGCCGCGTTATCCGGCACGGCCGCCGCTGCCGATCGTGCGGCGCCGCGTGCCGATGCGCTATCACATGCGCCATCAGTTCGGCGTGCGCGACGTGGCGTTCCTGCAGACGCTGCACGCGCTCACCGGATCGCCGATCACGCAGGGCAATCGCATCGAGATCCTGAAGAACGGCGTGCGCTTCTTCCCGTCGATGCTCGCCGCGATCCGGGCCGCGAAGAAGACCATCAATCTCGAGTTCTACATCTACTGGGACGGCCAGATCGGGCGGCAGTTCGCGGAGGCGCTCGCGGAGCGCTCGCGCGCCGGCGTGAAAGTGAACGTGATCCTCGACGCGGTCGGCTCCGCGGCGATGTCGCACGATCTGATCGACTTCCTGCAGCGCAACGGTATCGCCATCGAGTGGTATCACCCGCTGCGCTGGTACACGCTGTCGCGCTTCAATCACCGCACCCATCGCAAGGTGCTGATCGTCGACGGCGAGATCGGATTCTGCGGCGGCGTCGGCATCGCCGACGAATGGCTCGGGGACGCCGACTCCCGCGATCACTGGCGCGAGACCGTCGTGCGCGTCGAGGGGCCGGCCGTGACGCAGATGCAGTTCGCGTTCATGGACAACTGGGTCAAGTCGCGCGGCGAGCTGCTGACCGGACTCGATTACTTCCCGCAGATCACGCCCCGCGGCGAGCATCTCGCGCAGGTGATGAAGTCCTCACCGTCGGAAGGATCGAGCGCGGTGAAGCTGCTCTTCATCGTCTCGATCGTCAGCGCCACGAAATCGATCTACCTCTCCTCGGCCTACTTCGTTCCCGATCACGACACCCGGCGCGCTCTCGAAGGGGCCGTGCGGCGCGGCGTCGACGTGCGCATCATCGTCCCCGGCGAATTCACCGACGTGCCGATCGTTCGTCACGCCGGCCGACTCACGTACAGCCAGCTCCTCAAACGCGGCATCCGCATCTTCGAATACCAGCCGACGATGATGCACGCGAAGACGATGGTCGTCGACGGCATCTGGACCACGATCGGCAGCTCCAACTTCGACGAGCGCTCCTTCCGCCTCAATGACGAAGTCAACGTCAACATCCACGACGCATCGATCGCCGCGCAAATGGAACAGATGTTCTTCGAGGACCTCGCGCGGTCGGAAGAGATCACGCGGAGAAGGTGGATCAAACGGCCGTGGATGCAGCGGGTGAAGGAGAGGGTGGCGGGATGGTTTAAGCCGCAGTTGTAGAGGTCAGAGTGCAGAGATCAGAGTGCAGAGGGAAGAACTCTCAACTCTGCACTCTGCACTCTGCACTCTGCCTTCTGCACTCTGCCTTCTGCATTCATCTCCGTCTGAGTTTAGCCACAGCTTTAGAACCGAAGGCAGAAGGCAGAATGCAGAAGGCAGAACGAAGAATCACCGCGTTCTCAACTCTGCCTTCTGCACTCTGCCTTCTGCATTCTGCCTTCATCTCAATCCCACTCCGTATGCACAAACGGCGCATCCTTCCCTTGATCGTTGCGCTGGTACGTGTGCGCCCCGAAGTAGTCCCTTTGCGCCTGGGTCAGGTTCTGCGGGAGGTTCGCCGTTCGGTAGCTGTCGAAGTAGGCGAGTGAGGCGCTGAACGCGGGCGTGGCGATGCCGTTCGTTTGTGCGAATGCGACCGAGCGTCGCCATGCGGGCTGCCCTTTCGCGAGATCGCTGCGGAAGGCGTCGTCGAGCAGGAGGTTCGGGAGGTCGGCGCGGCGCTCGTACGCGCGCATGATCGAGTCGAGGAAGCGCGCGCGGATGATGCAGCCGGCCTTCCAGATGCGCGCGATCTCGCGCATGTCGATGTTCCACTTCCATTCGCGCGATCCCGCCTGGATCAATGCCATCCCCTGGGCATACGAACAGATCTTCGCCGCGTACAGCGCGTCGTGCACGTCGCTCACGAACGCGGCGATCTCGTTCGTGCGCCCCTCGACGCCGACCGGTCCGTCGAGGAGGTTCGCCGCGGCGAGGCGCTCATCCTTCATCGACGACATCACGCGCGCATCGATCGCGGCGGCGATCGTCGGAATCGGCACGGCGAGATCGAGCGCGACCTGCGCGGTCCACTTGCCGGTCCCCTTCTGTCCCGCCTTGTCGAGGATTTTGTCGACGAGCGGCTCGCCGGTTTCGGGATCGCGCTTCGTGAGGATCTTCGCCGTGATCTCGATCAGGAACGACTCGAGCGGGCCGCGATTCCACTCTCCGAACACAGCAGCGATCTGATTCGCATCGAACCCGAGGCCTCGTCGCAGCAGGTCGTAAGCCTCCGCGATGAGCTGCATGTCGCCGTACTCGATGCCGTTGTGGACCATCTTCACGAAATGGCCCGCGCCATCGGTGCCGCAGTACGTCACGCACGGTCCGGAGTCGCTGCGCGCCGCGATCGCTTCGAAGACGGGCTTGATCGCTTCCCACGACTCGCGCGTGCCGCCGGGCATCAGCGACGGGCCGAATCGCGCGCCGTCCTCGCCGCCCGAAACACCGGAGCCGACGAAGTGCAGCTGCTTCGCGGAGACGCGCTTCTCGCGCTCCTGCGTTTCCTTGAACCACGAGTTGCCGCCGTCGATGACGATGTCGCCCGGCTCGAGAATCGGCAGGAGCTTGTCGATGGTCATGTCCACCGGCGCGCCGGCCTTGATCATCATCATGATGCGCCGAGGCCGCGACAGCGCCTGCACGAACTCCTCGAGCGACTTCGTACCGGTGAACTTCTTCCCCTGATTCCTGGTGATGAACTGATCGACGCGATCCGGCTCGCGATTCCACACCGCGACGGAGAATCCGTGATCCTCGATGTTCAGAGCGAGGTTCTCGCCCATCACGCCCAGACCGATCATCCCGAAATCAGAAGTCATCGCTTAATCCCCACTTCACGCAAGAAAGAGGCATGAGGCATGGGGTATGAGGCATGAGTGCTCCGCTGTGCGGTGATCGTCGCAAAGCGGAGCACTCATACCCCATGCCTCATGCCTCATGCCTTCGTGTGTTCATGCCTTGACGACCGCATTGCGCACCGCGCTTGCGAGCTTGTCCAGCCCCGCGTCGACGTCTTCGCCGAGGTCGAGGCTGATGGCGCGGCGGTTGCGGGTGGCGAGCGATTCGAGATCGCCGATCGCCTGCGCGCGCACGAGCGCGCCGAACGTGAACTTCTCGTTCGGAATCGGAACGTCGAGATCCGAACCGCCGCCGGTGAGCTGCAGGAAGACGCCGTTGTCCGCGCCGCCCTTGTGCAGTTGTCCGGTCGAATGGAGGAAGCGCGGTCCGTAGCCGTTCGTCGTCGCGACGCGCAGCTCACGCGCGATCGTTTCGCGAATCGCGGCGATCTTCCGATCGCGCGCGGGCGTCTCGCCGAAGTACTGCGTGAGCGCGACGTAATCGCCGGCCTTCACTTTCGACAGCAGCGCCGCGATCGCATCCCCATCATCGACCGGCGCGCGCGTCGCCGCGGCGCGCGGCGTCATCGTGCCGCTCGACGAATACTCCTCGAGCAGCCGTTTCGTGTTGTCCTTCGACTCCTGCACGTTCGGCTGATCGAATGGATCGATGCCGAGGAGCGCGCCGGCGACCGCGGTCGCGAATTCCCAGACGTAGAAGATCTCGCCGAGGTCGAGCGGATCCTCCATCACGATGTCCACCACCGGATGTCCCGCCTCGGACAATTCGCGCAGGCGCGCGGTTTCATCGCTGCCACGCAGGCGCACACAGACGAAGAGACGATCGTCGCCGTACTCGTTCGGCGCGAGCGCGGGCTCGCCGGCGACCGGCAGCACGCCCTTCCCTTCCTTCCCCGTGCTCTCCGCGATGAGCTGCTCGATCCAGAGGCCGAGCGTGTCGAGCGGACGCGGCGTGATCAGCGTCAGCTTGTTGCGGCCCTGCGCGGCCATCGCGCCGATCACGCATCCGAGCAGCGCCGCGGGATTCTTCTTCACCTGCGGCGTCGTCGAGATGTGCGCCGCGTCGAGCGCGCGGCTGGTCAGCGTCTTCACGTCGACGCCGTACAGCGCGGCGGGGACGATGCCGAAATACGACAGCGCGGAGTAGCGCCCGCCGATGTCGGCCATGTTCAGGATGATGAAGCGGAATCCGTCGCGCTGCGCGTCCTCGACCATCTTCGTGCCGGGATCGGTGATGGCGATGAAGTTCTCACCGGCCCTGCCGCCTTTGACGGAGCGCACGCGATCGTAGAAGTAGCGGTGGAACATCACCGGCTCGGTCGTCGTGCCCGACTTCGACGCGACGATGAACAGCGTCTGCGCGTAATCGATCTTCGCCTCGAGCGCAGCCACGGCCTCAGGGACGGTCGAGTCGAGCACGAGCAGCTCGGGGAATCCCTCGCGCTTGCCGAACACGTGGCGGAGGACTTCCGAGCAGAGGCTCGAGCCGCCCATGCCGAGGACGACGACGTGACGGAATCCGCTGGCTTTGATGTCTGCGAGCACGGAGTCGAGATTGTCCATTCCCGAACTGACCGTCTCCATCACGCTGAGCCATCCGAGCGCGTTCGTGATGATCTTTTTGTGCGCCTCGTCCGTCTTCCAGAGCGTCGCGTCCTTCGACCAGATGCGCGAGACGAACTTCTCCTTGTCCGCGCGGCGAACGGCTTCATCGACCGCGGCCTGATGCGCGCCGAGGTGCAGCGTGACACGCTCGGCGAGACCGCGGACCACCTCGGCGCGTCGCGATTCGATCGTCGCCATCAGCGAGATGAATGATTCGTTGAACGACTTCACGCCGTCTTCGGTGAGCTTCGTCGTGATCGCGTCGAGGCTGAAGCCTTTCGCTTCGAAGGTGTCGAGCACCTTCTGCGCGTCGTCGACTCCCTGCTCGAGCGTCGGCTCGACTTTGCCGTGGTCCTTGAACGCGTCGTACGTCGCGGGAGGAATCGTGTTGACGGTGTCCGCACCGATCAGCGCCTCGATGTAGAGGACGTCGCTGTATTTCGGATTCTTCGTGCCGGTCGAGGCCCACAGCGGCCGCTGCACGCGCGCGCCCTTGTCGCGCAGTTTGAGAAAGCGATCGCTCTCGAAGACCTTCTTGAATTCCTGATACGCGATCTTGGCGTTCGCGATCGCGATCCTGCCGAGCAGCGACTCGAGCGACGGATCACCGGCGAGCTTCGCTTCGATCTGTTTGTCGGCCTGCGTGTCGATGCGGCTGACGAAGAAGCTCGCGACGGAGTTGATGTCGCCGATCGGCTTCGAATCCGCGGCGCGGCGCTCGAGGCCGCGGACGTAAGCCTCCATCACCTGACGGTAGACGTCGTTCGAGAAGATCAGCGTGACGTTGATGTTCACGCCGCTGTAAATCGCTTCCTCGATCGCGGGGATGCCTTCCGGCGTCGCCGGAATCTTGATCATCACGTTCGGCCGCGCGAGCCGTGCAAAAAGCCGCCTCGCCTCGGCCGCGGTTTCCTCGGTGCGTTGCGCGAGGAGAGGCGAGACCTCGAGGCTGCAGAAGCCATCGCCGCCGTGCGTCTTGTCGTACACGGGACGGAAGACGTCGGCGGCGTTGCCGATGTCCTCGATGGTCAGCTCGTCGTAGATCTCCTCGCGCGTCTTCCCCTGCGAGGCGAGCATGCGCAGCTGCGCGTCGTAGTCCTCGCTGCCGCCGATGGCCTTCTCGAAAATCGTCGGGTTCGACGTCAGGCCGCGCAGATCATCCTCTTCGATCAGCTTCGCGAGCTTGCCGCTCGTGACGAGACGGCGCTCCATCTGATCGAACCAGACGCTCTGTCCCAGCTTTGCGAGCTCTGCGAGTGGGTTGGTCATTGGTTGCCTCCGAAAGGGGTAAGCATATCGAGAGTGGGTGAGTCGTTGAGTGGGCAAGTGGGCAAGCGGATGAGTCAGGCTCTGGCCCACTGGCCTACTTGCCTACTCGCCCACTTCGTCGACGCCGGCCTTGTGAATCGCGTTCAACGCGATCCTTGCAATGAACACGCTCACGAGGATCGCGCCGGCGGCGGTCGCGATCAGCGCGACGCGGTTGCCGCTGCCGGTGAGGGCGGCCGCGCCTGCGGCGCCCGCGTAGGTGAACGCGAGCGTGCCGGGGATGATCCCGAAGAACGTCGTGACGATGTACGGGCCGAGGCGGATGCCGGTCAGGCCGAAGGCATAGTTGACCCAGGTGAAGGGCGGGAAGCCGGAGAGGCGGACGAGCCACATGATCTTCGTCCCCTCGCGCGTGATGGCGCGGTCGAGGGCACGGAACTTCGCGTTGTTCGCGGTCATCGCCTCGATGCGATGGCGCATGACGTTGCGCGAGAGGACGAACGCCGACGTCGCGCCGAGCGTCGCGCCGGCGATGACGACGACCGCGCCTTTCGCGAAACCGAAGATCGCGCCAGCGCCGAGGGTGAGCGCGATCGCGGGGATGAAGAAGACGCAGCAGACGACGTACGCGAGGATGTAGAAAACGTACCCGATCGGCCCGGCGTCCCGGACCCAGGCGATGAACTGCTGGATCCAGGTCGTGACCGGCAGAAGACGCATCGCGACAGCGATCGCCGCGAGAACGGCGACAACGATGGCGATGCGGACGACGTGGTGCCGGGAGTGGCTGCTCACCGGCCTCCGATTCTATCGAACGGGGATCAGTTTCTTCACCGACCTGGAGATCAGCGTCAGCGCGCTGACGACAGCGAGGATCGCGCCGAGGATCAGTCCCGCCGCGCCGCCGAGAATCAGCTTCACCGTGCCGCCGCCCTTCGACTTCGACTTTGGTTTCGACTTCACGGGGACCGGCGCCGCGGGCAGCTGCTTCTGCACTGCGCGCGGTGCCTCATGTTTCAGGCTCCCCTCGCTGCGCGCGTAGACCTGCGTGAACTCGGCACCGAAGAAAAGAATCTGCGCGGACCAGTAGACCCACAGCAGCAGCACGACGAGCGAGCCCGCGGCGCCGTAAACCGAGCTCGCGGCCGCTTTTCCGATGTAGAGGCCGAGCGCGAACTTGCCGATGGTGAAGAGAACGGAGGTGAAGAACGCGCCGAGCCAGACGTCGCGCCACGCGACGTGAATGTCCGGCAGGAATCGAAAGATCGCCGCGAAGAGCACCGTCACGAGCACGAGCGAAACGACGATCTGCGCCGTTTGCAGAAGAACCTCGCCGCCCGGAAGCCGGTTCGAGAAGTACTTCCCCATCGCGGAGATCGCGGCGTCGAACACGAGCGAGACGAGCAGAAGAAATCCGATTCCGCAGACCATCGCGACGGAGAGGAAGCGATCGGTGATCGTCTTGCGGATGCCGTGCTTTTTCTTGTCCGGCGGGACGTCCCAGATCGTGTCGAGCGCGTCGTTGAGCTGCGCGAAAACGCCCGACGCGCCGAACAGAAGCGTGACCAGTCCGATGACCGTCGCGACGGCGCCGCTCTTCGGCTTCCCCGCGGCCTCGACCATGTGCTCGAGCGCGGTTGCCGTCGCCGGCCCCATCAGCCCGCTCAGCTGCGCGGAGATCTCGTTGCGCGCGGCCTCCGCTCCGAAAACCGCGCCCGCGATCGTGACCGCGATCAGCAGCAGCGGCGCGATCGAGAAAACGGTGTAGTACGCGAGCGCGGCGCCGAGACGCGGAGCCTTGTCTTCATTGAACTCTTTGTAGGTTTGCTTGAAGAGGGGAAACAGGCGTTTCATGCGCCCTGATCAGCGCAAAGGGTGTTCCAGGCATGAGGCATGGGGCATGGGGCATGAGTGCTCCGCTGTGCGGCGATCGTCGTGAAGCGGAGCACTCATGCCCCATACCTCATACCTCATGCCTTCTTCATCCAAGCCACGCACCGCTCGAGAGACTTCCGCATTTCATCGGCGGGGAGTCGCACCGGACGGCCGTGTCCCGGCAGGACCCATTCGAATTTGTAATCGAGCAAACGCTTCATCGAATCGATCTGCTCGCTCCACGAATACCAGCACGCGCTTCGGAACGCGTAGAGATGTCCGCGGCTCTCGCTCCACGCGAGGTGATCGCCGGTGAAGAGGAACTTCTCGCGATGGAGAAACACCGCGTGGCCTTTCGTGTGGCCCGGCGTCGGAATCATCAGCAGGTCATCGTCGATTGCGACGGAAGCGCTTCCGGACGGTTTGCGCTCGATCATCGCGGTGCGCGTGCGGACGTCGTCGCGATGCAGCACGCGCTCGCAGCCGAAGCGCTCGTGGAACTTCTCGTGATCGGCGACGTCGTCCTGGTGCGTGAGGAGCATCGTCCGCACGCCGCCCATCGCCTCGATGCGTTTCACGAGCGGTCCGACATAACGCGGCGAGTCGATCAACACGTTGCCGTTGTCGCGGCGAATCAGATAGCTGAACGCGCCGAACGAGCTCTCGCTCGTGAATCCGCAGCGGTAGACATCGTCTTCGATGAGCTCCGGATACGCATCGAGCGCGCGATGCATGTCGTGCTTCGCGACCGATCCGATCGACGACGTCGGACAGGCGAGCAACGCCTTCTGCGCCGCGAGCAGCGCATCGTCGTTTTCAGGCTGATGGAAAACGGCCGACTGACCGCCGGCATCGTGGAACACATCCGGCGCGATCTGGCGGCAGGCATCGCAGTCGATGCAGGTCGAGTCGACGTAGAAGTCGCCGGTTACGTTGCTGTCGAGTCGGAGCGCGAGCTGCGCCATGTCTCGGGGGTAAACAAGGCCCGCGCCCAGGCGATTGCCACGAGTCCGGCGGCAAGGAATCCGACCAGCAGCGCCGCCTTGCCGACCGCCGGCGAAACGAATCCGCGCGTGAACGCGAAGAACATCAGACCCGCCGCCGTCCCGATCGCGAATCCGACGCGCTCCAGCGCGCTTCCCGGCCCGCCCCACCGATCCTCTGCGCGCCTCGCCGCGAACACGACCGCTTCGAGGCGGTCATAGTCCCAGCACAACAGAAAGAACGATGCGAGCAGCATCCCGCCGGTCACGACCGGCGTCCCTCCGAACTGCATCGATAGCGTGATCACGAAGATGTTCAGCGTGATCGGGAAGAACATCACGGCGCCGAGCGTGGACGTGCGCGGAATCAGCAGCAGGATGCCCGCGATCATCTGGCCCCAGCCGATGAAGCGCCAGTACTCGCCGGTGCGATACATCGCCTCGAAGAAGAATCCGATAGGCGTATCGACCGGCATCGAGGTGAAGCGATGGCCGAGGATCTTCACGAGGGAGGTGGGGATGAAGGCCATCGCGAGAAGGATTCGCGAAATGACCGCGAGCCGCTGCAGGACGGGATTGCGGCGGGCGGCGTTGTGGAGGGCGAGGAGGCGTGTGCGCACGATTCCGTGAGGTACGGCAAAGAACGGATTCGGTTGCGCGCCGAGGGAAAAGTCGATCGTCGCGATGACCTCCCTCGATCGCATCGATGGCGGGCGTCATCGATTGGATCGACGCCGGCGATCGCGTGAATGGCCTCCTCGATCGCTTCGATGATGCCTGTCATCGATGCGATCGAGGTCGGCGATCGATGCGATGGCCATCGTCATCGCGTCGATCGACTTCCGCTATCCATGGATAAGGCGTCTGCATCGCGTTGATCGCCGCCGCCGATGCATTCCATGGGCTCGGCCATCCAAACATGCAACAGTTCAGTGAACGAGATTCCGTTTTTCTACAAAGCGAATGGGTCATCCATTGGGGTCAATGGATCAAGTCAATTGACACGATTGAAAGCGCTTTCCTATCCTGGTCGCGTCCACTCCCGGGCGCCGGCGTCCGGGCAAACATCAACCCAAAGCCATCGGCGCGTGGCCGCTGGCGAAAACCGCCCCAACGGGGCAAAGGAGAGAAAAGAATCATGTCCGGTATCCAGTCAACACCCAATCCACCCATTACACCCGACGAGGTCGTGCAGCAGCTGCGCGCGCTGCGCGAGCAGATCCCCGAGTTCGTGGTTCTGCCGCGGAGCGACACGGCGTCGATGACGCGCGCTGCGAGCGTCGGCGGTGCATTCGTTCAGGCGTCGATCAATGCCGTCGGCGCCTCGGACGCATTGCGCGTCGCAGTCGGCAAAACGGCCGAGGAACTGCGGCAGGAGACGGAGCTCGCGGCGCGATGGGGCGCCGTGGTCGACGAGCTCGATGCATTGCGCGCGGGCGCGAGTGCCGCCGCGACGGTGCGGCGGCATCGCATCGGCCTGACGGCGCTGCAGACCTACAGAATGAGCCAGCAGCTCGTGCGCACAAAGGAGCACGCGCACCTGCTGCCGCACGTCGAGGTCATGCGGCGCCGGGCGAAGCTCACGAAGCGCCGCGGCAACCAGCCGCAGCCCGGAGGCGAGTCCGGGCCGCAGCCGGAACCGCTCGCGCCCATGAAGCAGCCATAGCCCCGTCGCGCGCGCCGCGGCGCGCGAATCATCGCACAATCCCAATGCCGGACGCGCCGCGGCGCGTCCGGCACCTCTGCTGACGTCCGTGCGTGGCATGCACGTGTCGACACGCGGCGCGGTGGTGGGAGCGGTGCCGCGTTCGGTGCGGCAGCAAGCAACTCGAGAACCGCTTGGAGCTTTAATTAGTTAGGAAGAAGCGGACATCGGCGCAGCCTATTTGCTCGCTTCAAGCGCCTTCAGGAGCGTATCCATGACGTCTCGGAATTCGTCGTACGTGTCATAGTAACGAATGGCGGTGACATCACTGGCGACGTCGTTATAGAATTCATGATCATTAATGAGCCGTGCAAAGCTGGCGATCTTTCTCGATTTCTTATGTTTAATTATCGACGCAGTCAATTGAGCAATGATCTCAGGTCGGTCGCTCTTCGCTCGTCTGCTGATCGTCGGTCGCTCGACGCGTGCCGCAAGCGTAGCCATTTCGCTTTGTATATCTTGCAACAGCTGCAGAGTAAGCGTCTGCGCTGGCACTTCCTGTTCTGACAACGCCGCCACTTGGAACTTTCCGAAGTTCTTTAAAAACACGGAATGGTCCGGGTTCTCGGTTGCTGCGCGATACGTCTGCTGGACTTTTGTCGCGAGCAAATCTTTGAACGCCACGATTTTGTTAAAACGTAAATCGCGCGGATAGCCTACATGCTCAATGACTGCGGTATCGAAGCTGTAGTCGGTTTTATCGTCCTTTACGATAATTGTGGGCTTATCAAACGCCAAGCGTAAGCCAAGCTCAAACATAACATTTGGATTCTTTCCACTAACATCACACACGACGACATCAGAGCTATAAACATTTTGAACTATACGCTTCTGAATCACGCCGATGTCGTCTGCGTCACTTACGAGCCGCACCGAAAATTTGGGTTCGGCGATAGATTCTACTGCTTCGGTGATGATGCCTTTAACCTCGGCCCAGTGCTCAGCGGTTGCTCCGTCCAGCGCCGAGATCGGCATAATCAAGCCACATGACGCATCACCGACGACGGCGGTTGCGTGTTCCATCGTTGTTGCGGCGGGCGGTTCTTTAGCAGTCGTTTTCTTTTTAGTAGCCATCGCTTAACTCGAACGATCAAGTCTACACCGATCCAGAGCCTTGAAGTTGACGGACGCCGTAGGGTGGCTCAGGCTGAAGCCCTTCGTGTCTTCCAAGTCCGCGATGGCGATCACACGGGTTGCAAATCGCGCCGCGCTGTCCAGCGGTATGCGCGGCAACCCGTGTGCCGCCGTGCCGATGGGGTGTGGTGCCCGTTCGACAACTTAAGGCCAGATGTCGTTGAGCGCACGTGACTCGCGGACTGTCGCGTCACTGGATTCTCGCGATCCACGGGAATATCGCTGAGGACCGCCTCTGGACCGCTAAATTTGCACGGCGCGCCACGAACGGCGACTGAAATATTCTCTAGTCGCATCGCGACGTCGCTAGGAGTTTACGGGTACACTTACGCTATCTCGATGCGCCACCGCAGGAGCCGGCGAATTGGATCGTCCGCGTGTTCAGGTAGCCCTCGAGCACCAGGAGAAGCCGTGAAACAGACAATTATTCAATTGACCGGTCTTGAGCTGTTCTTCATCGCTACGACAGTGATCTCTCTCTTCATCAACTTGTATCAGTTCATGATTTGGCGTCGCGATCAGAAGAACATTTTCAGACCTATGTCTAATGCGCTAATTGCGCTTTTCAACGACATTAAGTTGAAAGGCATCAACGTGTACCTTGCACAGCAAGTCCTTTTTAGAGAGAACAACCCACACACGGATATCGCGACGTTGCGCTGGGAGTACGCTGCATTCACTCAAACGGTTATCGCTTACATGCAGGGATTTCAGGAAGCGCTTGTCGGCATTCTCGCGACCATGAATCCGGACGATCCAGACGGGGCGCGCGTCTTCCGCGCGTCCGACTATGGTTTGACGGCTGACGAACGAGAGTTGAAACGAAGGAGCCTTGAGCGGATGGTACAAACGCCGCTATCAGCACAGCCTTCACCGCAAGCTCAAGCAGCACACGCTGCTGGCGAGCGTGGCGGCGCCTAACTCGCCGTTGAAGTTGGCGAACACCCGCAGGTTGTCTCGGAGCTAAAGCTCCTCGCGCCATCCATGCCTGCGATGGCCTTCGCGGCGTCTGCACATCGCACCTCGCGGTCCCCGCGGTATGTGCGGCAAACACCGCGCCGCCCTGCCGCTCGCATGTGATGCCGGCTTACGGCCGGATGTCCTCCGCCCGCCCGTCCTCGCGTGCGGTAGAGTCGACTCGTGACCCCTCGCCAGCCCGGCCCCCGCGCACGGCTTTCCGCGTTTCTGTCGCGGTTCCCGCCCGCGGTCATCGCGCTGGCAAAGCGGTGTCTGGTCAGACTCCGCCGCGCTTTCCCCGGCTCGTGGGAGCTCGTCTACGACTACTCCAACTCACTCGTCGTGTCGTTCGGCATGTCGGATCGCGGACACGAAGCCATCGTCGCCCTGGCTGTTTTTCCGAGCTCGGTCCGGCTGTACTTCGACAAGTCCCTTCCCGATCCCAAAGGTCTGCTCGAGGGCTCCGGCTCCAAAGTGCGCAGCGTGACCCTCGAGGCGGCATCGGACCTCGATCACGGGGACATCCACGACCTGCTCGAGGCCGCGATCGAGCGTTCCGGGATCACCTTCGCGCGCACCCGCCCGATCCGCGTGGTCATCAAGTCGGAATCGAAGAAACGGAGACCGAGGCCTCAGGTTCGCGCTTCGGAATAGCGCCGCCGTTCCCTGCGATTGCAGGTCCCGCCATGTTCGACAACCTGCAGGACAAGATGGATCGGGTCTTCAAGACCCTGCGCGGCGAGGCCAGCCTCAACGAATGGCACATCGACAACGCGCTGAAGGAAATCCGCGTCGCGCTGCTCGAGGCCGACGTCCACTTCAAGACCGTCAAAGAGTTCACGAACCGCGTTCGTGAGAAGGCCGTCGGCGAGGACGTGCTCACGGCGTTCTCGCCCGCGCAGCAGGTCACCAAGATCGTCCGCGACGAGCTTCAGACGCTCCTCGGCGGCAACGAAGTCGGGCTCGCGCTCGTCGGCACCCCCGCCGTGATCATGATGGCCGGCCTGCAGGGCTCCGGTAAGACGACCACGTCCGGCAAGCTCGCGCTGCACCTCAGGAATCGCGGCAAACGTCCGCTGCTCGTTCCATGCGACGTCTATCGCCCCGCCGCGATCGATCAGCTGCGCATCGTCGCGAACAACGTCAAGGTCCCGTTCTTCGAGATCGGCGACAACCGCGATCCGGTGCGCATCGCCCAGGACGCGGTTCGCGACGCGAAGACGCTGCTGTACGACGTGGTCATCCTCGACACCGCGGGCCGTCTGCACATCGATGACGAGCTGATGCAGGAACTGCAGACGATCAAGAACGATGCGCGTCCGAGCGAGATCCTCTTCGTCGCCGACGCGATGACCGGTCAGGACGCCGTCAAGTCCGCGAAGGAATTCGATGACCGCCTCGGCGTCACCGGCATCGTGCTGACGAAGCTCGACGGCGATGCGCGCGGCGGCGCGGCGCTCTCGATCAAGTCGGTCGTGAATCGTCCGATCAAGTTCGTCGGCGTCGGCGAGAAGTACGCCGACCTCGACGTCTTCTACCCCGACCGCATGGCCCAGCGCATCCTCGGCATGGGCGACGTGCTGTCGCTCATCGAGAAGGTCGAGGCGGAAGTCGACCGGAAGGAAGCGGCGCGGCTGGCGGAGCGCGTCGCGAAGGACAAGTTCACGCTCGAGGACCTGCGCTCGCAGCTGCAGCAGGTGAAGAAGATGGGCCCGCTGTCGTCGATCGTGTCGATGCTTCCCGGCGCGAACAAGATCAGCGAGGAGGACATCGACGAGAAGGCCGTCGTCCGGATGCAGGCCATCCTCGACTCGATGACCCGGCGGGAGCGCGAGTTCCCGCAGCTCATCAACGGATCGCGCAAGAAGCGAATCGCGAAAGGCTCGGGGACGAGCGTGCAGGAGATCAACCGCCTGCTCAAGCAGTACCTGCAGATGAAGAAGATGATGAAGAGCTTCTCGAAGGGCTTCGGAGCGCGGAAGTTCGGGAAGATGATGAAGGGGTTGCCGCCGGAGTTCATGCAGTAGGGGTTCCGGGCCCAACCCCAACCCTGAGCGAAGCGAAGGGTCAATGGAGCAACGCTCCCGAATGTTCATTCAGGCGAGGTTGCTCCGCTGACTCTTCGCTTCGCTCAGAGTTGGGTTCTTCGGAGCAACGCGCCCGAATGTTCGTTCAGGCGAGGTTGCTCCGTTGACTCTTCGCTTCGCTCAGAGTTGGGTTCCTCGGAGCAACGCGCCTGAATGTTCGTTCAGGCGAGGTTGCTCCACTGACTCTTCGCCGTCTTCGCGGCTCAGAGTTCGGAATTAAGACAATGCCGTTGCCGTTCAAGCCCGCGCTCGGGTAGTATTCCGCGCCTATTTTTCAAGGAGTTACTGACAATGCTGAAGATTCGTCTGCGCCGCCAGGGCGCCACCCACGCGCCGTTCTACCGAGTGGTGGTTTCGGACTCGCTCAAGACCCCGTCGGCCTCGACCGTCGAGCAGATCGGCCACTACGACCCGAAGAAGAACCCCGCGGACGTGAAGATCGACCGCGAGCGCGTCGACTTCTGGGTGAGCAAGGGCGCGCAGCTCTCGCCGACCGTCAAGTCGCTGTTGAAAAAGCTCGCCAAATAGTTGTCGGTTTTCGGTTGTCAGTTGTCCGAGCCGGGCAGCCCTGACAACCGACAACGGATAACCGACAACCCCATGAAAGAGCTCGTCGATTTCATCGCAAAGTCCCTCGTCGATGATCCGGATGCGGTTCGCATCCGGACACACGAGCGCGATCGCGAGACCGTGCTCGAGCTCGAAGTCGCGCAGCCCGACCTCGGCAAGGTCATCGGCCGTCAGGGCCGCACCGCGCGGGCGATGCGCACACTCCTTCTGGCGGCCGGGCAGAAAAGCCGCCGCCGTTACTCACTCGACATTCTGGATTGACGCCGGAGGCGTCATCCTGAGCGCAGCGAAGGATCTCCGTTACGCCAGCCGCATCGCAGAAGAGATCCTTCGCTTCGCTCAGGATGACGGGGATATGAATCGCATCGCCATCGGCGTGATCCGCAAGGCGCATGGCGTTCGCGGCGAGGCGAGCGTCGAGCCGTGGACCGACTCCGCCGCTCGTTTCGAAGAGGTCGAAGCGGTCACGCTCGTCTCTCCCGATGAATCGAAAACGCGTGAGACGCGCATCGAGAGCACGCGCGAGCACCTGGGCCGCGCGCTAGTGAAATTCGCGGGCATCGAGTCACCCGAGGACTTGCGCGAGCTGCATGGATGGACGGTCGAGATTCCGGAAGAAGAGGCGCGCGAGCTCGAAGAGAACGAGTACTTTCTCCACGATCTCAGGGGCCTCACGCTGATCGACGCCGAAGGCAAAGAGCGCGGCGTCGTGATCGATGCGTACGAAGGCGGCGGCGGCCTTCTGCTCAACGTGCGCCGGCCCGACGGAAAAGAATTCGAGATGCCGTTCGCATCGGACATCTGCACGGCGATCGACCTCGAAACGAAGCGGATGACCGTGGCGTTGCCCCAGGGGTTGGATGATCTGGACGCCGTGGAGTAGTCGCACAGGCGCACAGTCTCACAGTCTCACAGAGGCCCTTGCGATTGTGAGACTCTGCGACTGTGAGACTGTGCGACGGTGAGCCCGCCTTGCGCATCGACTTCGTCACGATTTTCCCCGGCATGTTCGCGCCGCTGATCGCCGAGGGGGTGATCGCGCGGGGCATGAGGAAAGGGTTGCTCGACATTCGCGTGCACGATTTGCGCGATCACGCGAGCGACAAACATCGATCGACCGACGACGAGGCATACGGCGGCGGACCGGGCATGGTCATGCTCGCGGAGCCGGTGCTGCGCTGCGTCGATGCGATCGGCGGTGGGCATGTCGTGATGACCTCACCGCAAGGCCGGACGTTCGATCAGGACGTCGCGAACGAGCTGAAGGAAAAGGAACACGTCGTTTTTCTCTGCGGCCGTTACGAGGGTTTCGATCATCGCGTGCACGAGATCCTGCAGCCGGACGAGATCTCGATCGGCGATTTTGTCGTTTCCGGCGGCGAGCTGCCAGCGATGCTGATGGCGGACGCCATCGGACGGCTCGTCGAAGGCGTGGTCGGCAATCAGGGCTCGGTCGAGGAGGACTCGTTCTTCCGCGGTCTGCTCGACTACCCGCATTACACGCGTCCCGAGGAAGTCCGCGGGCGGCGCATCCCCGACGTCCTCCTGTCCGGCCATCACGAAAAGATCCGGCGGTGGCGGAAGGAGCAGGCGCTGCAGGCGACGCTGGCGAAGCGACCCGACCTTCTGGAGGCCGCCGAGCTCGACGTCGAAGCGCAGGAAATTCTCCGCGACCTCGGCAAGTTCTAGCCCCTCGCCTGCCGGGAAGTTCTTCCACGGCAACCCCTTGCAACCGCAGAACAAATCGGCGATCCTTGCGGGCTCGCTACGAAAACACGGAGTTTGAGTCATGGCTGAAATCATGAAGCTTGTTGAATCGCGGGAGTCGCGTACCGATCTCCCGGCGTTCGGACCCGGCGACACCATCAAGGTCCACGTGAAGGTCAAGGAAGGCGACAAAGAGCGCATCCAGATCTTCCAGGGCGTGGTGATCTCGCGCCGAGGCGGTGGATCGCGCCAGATGTTCACGGTCCGCAAGGTTTCCGGCGGAATCGGTGTGGAGCGGATGTTCCCTCTCTACTCTCCGACGATCGATAAGATCGAGGTGGAACGTCATGGCCGGGTCCGTCGCGCGAAGCTCTACTACCTCCGGGATCTCCGCGGAAAAGCCGCGCGCATCGAAGAGAAGCGC
>Ga0075425_100001261_pt1 | contig 24668 bp, 17 predicted proteins | sample SoiMethybrSBSTD4_FD_75300 | JGI IMG/M metagenome (GOLD analysis project Ga0075425, IMG submission 75300) | Bulk soil microbial communities from a Populus tree surrounding site in Tennessee, USA - Soil MetaG P. TD hybrid SBSTD4 | ecosystem: Environmental > Terrestrial > Soil > Tree plantation...
GGCGACTTGCCGCTCCCGGTGAGCGCGGCAACGGTCGTCGGCATCGCGCGCGACGTCGCGGGATACAGGCTTTCCGATTTCAAGGAAGCGAACGTGTACGTGCCGGTCGGCGTCGCCGAAGCCGGCACCACACTGACCGTGCGCGTGCACGGGAATCCTGATATGGCGCGCCTCGCGCTCGTGCGGACGCTGACGGCCGTCGATCCCAACATGGGTCAGGTGATCACGATGCGCACGCTCGCGCGGCTGGAGACGTACTTCCTGCAGGTGGCGTTCTGGTCGACGCTCGTGCTCGGCGCGCTGGCGCTCGTGCTGACGCTCTCGGGACTCTTCAGCGTCCTGTCTTACCTCGTCGAGCAGCGGACGAAGGAGATCGGCGTGCGCGTGGCGCTGGGCGCGACCGCGCGCGACGTCGGGGCACTCGTCGTGTCGCAGACCCTCCGATCAGTCGCGATCGGCCTCGCCGCCGGCGCGGCTCTCGCAGCAGGCGCGGGGATCGTGCTGATGGCGACGGCTGCCGCGGAGCGGATCGGACCGATCGTCCGCCTCTTCGATCCGGTTGCGTACGCCGCCAGCGTTGCGTGCATTCTCGCGGCGTGCCTGGCCGCCGCGGCGATTCCCGCGGCGCGGGCGGTCCGCGTCAATCCGATTGCGGCCCTGAGGCAGGACTGAGCTCGGCCGTCGGCGCGAACAGGCAGACGCCCGGCGTGTTTCCGAGCAGCAGAATCCCCCCGGTGTAATAGCCGACCAGCGTTACGCACAGCGGCATCCACAGCGCGCCGACCACGAAATACAGGGCGAGCGCCACGATGACGACGATGGCGACGTCGCAGCCGACGGCGGCGAAACGGACGCGCGCGGATGGCAGTACCAGCCCGTGCGCGAACGATCGGCCGGTGTCGGCGAGCAGCAGTCGAAGCCCGGCTGTTTTCGGGGCCACTGCGCGAGCGGCCGGCGGCGGCGGCTCGGGCGCGGCAGCGGGCACCGGCGGAGGAGTGGGTGCGGCGGAAGGAGACAGCACCCGCTCGGGATCGTGAGGATCGGGGAAACGCTCGAGGAATTCCCGCGCCGTGGCGTCCGGGTCCACACCAATCGCCTGGGCGTACGCGCGCACGAACGATCGTCGGAAGATCCCCGACGGCCAGCGCGACGCGTCGTCCCGTTCGAGTGCCTGCAGCAGTGAAAAACTGATCTTCGTGTTCTCGGCGATCGACCGGAGGTCGATGTGCCGACGCTCGCGTTCGCGGCGCAGCCGCTCGCCGAGGCTCTCGCCGACTTCGTGATCGATGACGTCCTGCATGTGCTCGACTGTGACGGCTTTGCAAAGCGGATTCCCTGAGCGCGCGTCGCCAAGCGCGCGTCCGTGAACGCTTTCCGTACAGAAGGGTGTGTACGCGTGACTCGCGATATTTCACGTATACTGGCTTTTTGCCGCGTGCACGGTGAGGTGGCCGAGAGGCTGAAGGCGGCGGTTTGCTAAACCGTTATACGGCCCAAAAGCTGTATCCAGGGTTCGAATCCCTGCCTCACCGATTCCTGACACCGTGATCCGCGTTCGATTCGCTCCCTCTCCCACCGGATACTTGCACGTCGGCGGCGCGCGGACCGCGCTGTTCAACTGGCTCTTCGCACGGCGTCACGGCGGCGTCTTCGTTCTGCGCATCGAGGACACCGACGTCGAACGCTCCTCCGACGAGATGGTCGACGGTATTCTCGACGGCCTCCGGTGGCTCGGGCTGGATTGGGACGAAGGTCCGAAGATCGGGGGGCCGCATGCTCCGTACTTCCAGTCGGGCCGCCTCGATCGCTATCGCGCGATGGTCGCGCGGCTGGTCGCCGACGGCGCCGCCTATTACTGCTACTGCACGCCTGACGAACTGAAAGCACGGCGCGCCGTCGCGGAGCAGGCTGGCGGTGCGTGGCTGTACGACCGCACGTGCCGATCGCTCTCGGCCGGCGACGTCGCCGCGCGCGAACGCGAGGGCCGTCCCCGCGCGGTGCGGTTGAAGGTGTCCGATGGCGCGATCGGCTTCGACGACCTCGTTCACGGCCCGATAGAAGTGCAAGCCTCGACGCTGGATGATTTCGTCATCATGCGATCCGACGGCCACCCGACGTACCAGCTCTCGGTCGTCGCCGACGATGTGGACATGCAGATCACGCATGTGGTGCGGGGCGATGATCACATCTCGAACACGCCGAAGCAGATCCTGATCTATCGCGCCCTGGGCGCGCCCGAGCCGCGGTTCGCGCACGTGCCGCTGATCCTCGGCGCCGACAAGAAACGGCTGAGCAAACGTCACGGCGCAACTTCCGTCATGGAATATGCCCGCCAGGGCTTTCTGCCTGAAGCGATGACGAATTTCCTGGCGCTGCTCGGCTGGTCGCCCGGCGCGGCCGCTGCGGATCGCGAGGTGTTCTCGCGCGACGAGCTCGTCACGATGTTCGCGCTGGAAGGCATCAGTGGAGGCGACGCGGTTTTCAACGCGGAAAAACTCGACTGGTTCAATCAGCAGCACATCGCGCGCCTCGCGCCCGAGGAGCTCGCGGCCCGCATCAAGCCGTCTCTCGAGGCGGCCGGCCTGTGGCGCGAGGAGTTCGTCGGCAACCGGCGGGCGTGGTTCTTCTCGGTCCTCGAGCTGCTGAGGCCCCGCGCGCGGCGGCTCGGCGATTTCGCTCTGCAGGGCCGCTTCTTCTTCGTCGCCGCGGACGCGCTCGAGTACGACGAAGCGGCGGTCGACAAGCACCTGCGCGTGGACGGCGCGGCCGATCATCTCGCCGCGCTGGATGCCGCGTTCGCGTCGTGCGCGACCTTCGATCCCGCGACGATTGAGTCGGCGCTGCGCCAGACGGCGGAGGCGCGCGGAGTGAAAGCCGCTTCGCTCATTCACGCTGTACGTGTAGCGGTGACGGGAAAAACGGTAAGTCCCGGGATCTTCGAGGTCGTCTCACTGCTGGGTCGCGAGGTCGTCCATTTGCGACTCAGCCGCGCCGCGCGACAGTTCGCGACGTCGCGTTCCTGATCGTTCCTTTGTTTTTCCGCGGGACAAGTCGCTGAGGCCGCACCGGTTGCGGGCATAAGGACAAAGTTTCCCACCTCGTCTCGATTCCCACCGGCCTCGACGGAAAACCATTTCCTAAGTGCTTTTACTGCTGAGAGTTACGGCCGCCATCGTGGTACAGCCGTTGCAGCCCGAGTGTTCGCGAGCACGAAGGCGTGCGGTGACCCTGGACGGTGATTCGTCCCGGTAGGAGGAAACGGTGGCAAAAGAGGATCGCGGTTTTGCGTCGATGGACCGGAACAAGCAGCGCGAGATCGCCAGCAAGGGCGGCAAGGCTGCGCATCAGAAGGGCACGGCCCACGAGTGGACCAGCGAGGAAGCACGTGAGGCCGGGCGGAAGGGTGGCATGGCGAGCCATCGCCGCAAGCAGGAGCAGCAGCAGCCGGGGGAACCGTCGCGTGAGGCGGCGGCCAACGACTGGGTGATGGGCACTCAGGACGTGCCTCCGACGAGAGACGAACAGCTGCCGTAGTGACGGCCCAGTGCTCGTGCGCGTCCCGGCTCAATTTCTGATTGGGCTATAATCAGAAGTTCCCGCCGTCGCCGCGTTTCGCCACGAGCACTGGGAGGTCGTCCAACGGTAGGACACGTGGCTCTGGACCACGGTATCGGGGTTCGAATCCCTGCCTCCCAGCCAACCTTCGCCAAGCGCTTGCTTCGCTCGCGGCTTCGGTTGACAGGCCGCGTTACGCGAGCGTCATCGAAGGTTGTCCACCGTAGCCGCCGCGCGGAGGTGGACGCGTCGCTGGTCGCTCTCGGCACGAATCCCTGCCTCCCAGCCACACTTCGCCGAAACCCTTCAAGTAATCTCACCGCAGCGGGTTGCCGCGTTCGATTCCGGCTGCCATGTCGTGTGTTGGAACGTGTCTTTGACAACAGAGTTGGAACCAGGTGTTGGTCACCCCCGTAACGAACGCTGAAGTCCACTCGTTCCTCAGTGTTACCAACAACCACCAGGTGAGCTACGGCTGGCAGGCATTCAAGGGTTGTCCACCGTAGCTCTCGGCAAACGTGGCATCGCTTCGAGAAGCGCCCTGCTACATCGTCCCGTTGATCGTCGCGCGATTGGTGTCTGCCGCTTCGTCCGGCACGCTGTCATGCGCGAGCCAACCAGCCTGCGCGCTGACGCCGTGCAGGTCGACTGTCACGACGTTCCGCGTACCGCCAAGGCCCGCCGTCAGCGACTTGGCTCCCCATGCCTCGACGTCGAGTGCGGCGTTGCCGTCGAACGTCGTCCCCCATATCGAAACCCGAACTTCATTTGACGAAGCGGAGTTGGGCGTTCCGGCGGGCGGGCTGAAGGCGCCGCCGATGGCGTTCAGGCCTGCCGTGAGGTTTTGCGGCGGGCTCGATCCGTGACTGCCGGCGATGGTGCCGGCATGCATCGTCAAGGTCACTGTGTTGCCGCTGGCCATTCCCGCCGTCGTCGTCAGTCCGCCGAACAAGACGCCGCCTATCAGATTGTCCTCGAAGCGGTCATCGTGCGAGTCGATTGTGATCGAAGCGTGGCTCGATCCCAGGTTGCTGGCGAGAAAGCCCTGACTGTTGTCGTGCGATCGGTTCTTGTAGAGCGTCGCCGCGATCGACGCGCCGTCGGCGCTCAAATTCACGAAGCGGAAGCCCTGCCCGTTCATCGCTGTGTTCTCGAAGACTTCGTTGTCGTCGAGGTCGATGAGGATCGTCCGGGTCGCGCCGGCCGGGCCGAGGTTGCGGACGTCGATGCCGCGGACGCTGCCACGGGCCACGACGTGCGCGACGCGCAGCACGGCCGGCGCGCCGACCAGATCTGTCTGGACTCCGGCGGCTGAACTCGATCCGCCGACGACGGTGAGCCATTCCACGGTGTTTTTGCCACGGCCGATGCGGATCGTTCCGCCGTTTCCGAGATTGCCTCCCAATGCGAACGACGGACCGTTCACGGCATCGGACGAGTCGATGACAACGTCTTCGGGATGACCAGTGACGCCGAATATCGACATGTCAGTGCGTAGCTCGAGGCGGCCTCCGTTGGGACGCGCGGCTCCGTGCGGGTCGAGCCTGGTGAGCGCGTACTGCCCTGCCGACAGCACGACCATCGCGCCGTCGTTGGCAGCATCATTGACGGCCGCGTAAAGCTCCTCGACGTTGTATACCTGGATGACCGAACGGGCGGACGATGGGGTGATCGCGGCAAGCGCGGCGGCTGTGACGAATGGTCCAATCCACATAGACACTCCCTCAAGAGTCGACCAGCAACGGTTACGGCGGGCGTCGTCAAACCTCACCTCAATCCGGCCGAGCGCCAGCGATGAAGAAGTAGATGTTTGTGGCGGTGTCGGCGCTGATGACGCCCGGCGTTCCGACGCTTGGATTGTTGCCCTGTAGTTCGCGCACTTTTGCCAGCGACTTTGCCTGCGCGATTTCGTTCCATGCCGCCGGCGAGAAGACGCGGATGTTCACCGTGTGGAACCAGCCGCCTCCCGGCGCGCTGAGAATATGACTGTGCGAGGCCGGCGACGCGGACGGCGGGCCACCTATCCGCGACAAGTCGATCATCTTCGGATGATTGAGACACGGCGTTCCCGCGAGACAGGACGCCGTGCCGGACGGTGGCACGAAGCCAGCGGCCGCGATCGCATAGATGGTCGGAACCGGGCCTGGCCGCGGCGCCGTCTGGGCGGGCGCACCGATTTCGCAGTTGGACGGTGCGCTGCTTGATGGAGGCTCGGCACAGTAATACGACTTCGTGTAATAGAGACGCACATCACCGCCGTCAAGCCAGCCATCGATGTAGCCCTTGTCCTCGCTCTGGCTCACGGCGTGCATGTGCCCGGCCACGCTGCCCGCCGTCTGGCCACCGGCTCCCGCAGAAGTCACCACTTCGCTCGGACTTGTTGGCGCGTCCGCCTTTGAGCACGACGCCGCAACCAGCGACACCGCGCCAATCGCTACACCCACGCAGATCCACGGTTTCGACATAACACCCTCCTTGGCGGCTCCGGTTATAGGAGCCACGGCGTCGGCTCTCAATGGCGGGCAGGTGCAATCGATCTGAAAAGTGGATGAAAATGCGCACCGCATGGCCCCGGCGGTCAACGGCAACGGCGACCGACTCCGGTTCGCGGGCGTCGAGTTCGAACCGCGGACGGGAGAGATCTGGAAAGACGGGACGCGTACCGTCCTGCCCGAACAGCTGTACCGGGTCCTGGCGATCCTCGTGCGCGAGCACGGATCGCTGGTGAGCCGCGACGACCTCCGCCGTGCGCTCTGGCCTGACGATACGTTCGTCGACTTCGAGCAAGGCCTGAACGCTGTCATCAGGCGTCTACGCGAGGCCCTCGGCGACTCGGCCTCGTCGCCGCGGTTCATCGAGACCATTCCCCGCCGTGGCTACCGCTTCATCGCCACGATCGACGGGGTGCCCTACGAGCCCAGTGTCGAAGCCATCGAGGCGGAACGCGCTCCTCTACCCGCCGCGTCAACCCGCAGCCCCCGGACACTGGCGGTCGCGGCAGCGGCGGTGATCGTCGCAGCCGTGGTAATCGGACTGATCTTTCGAGACGGCTATTGGCGCGGCGACGACCGGCAGGCCACATCGGGCCGTACACTGACACGACTCACTTCAACGTCGCGCCTCAACACTGACCCCGCGCTGTCGCCGGACGGATCGCTCGTCGCCTATGCGTCAGACCGCTACGACGGCACCAACCTGGACATCTGGGTCCAACCCGTGTCGGGCGGAAGTGCAACACGTCTGACCACCGACGCGGCCGATGAGATCGAGCCGGCGTTTTCTCCGGACGGCACGTGGGTCGTGTATGCGAAGCGCGAAGAGGGCGGCATATACGTCGTTCCCGTCGCGGGCGGCGAACCACGGCAGCTGGTTCACGAGTCGCGTCCACGAACACCGCGATATTCCCCGGACGGCAAATGGGTTCTGTATTGGACCGGTCAGCCGGTATGGGGCGAGTATTCGGGCGGTCGTGGTAACGGCACTCTGAAGGTCGTCAGCGTCCAGGGTGGTGGCGCGCCGCAGGTCGTCGCATCCCGCACCGACAGCGGCCGATTCGGAATCTGGGCGCCGGACAGCAAGCACATCCTGTTTCTCGGCGGCGAGGAAGGCGCCTCGGCGCCGACGCTCGACTGGTACATGACGTCACTGGAGGCTCGTCCCACGATCCGTACGGGAGCGCTGAAAATTCTTCAGGGCAGCGGTGTTCACGGCGTGGCGGTTCCCGCGGCGTGGGATCCGTCCGACATGTCGGTGCTGTTCTCGACCACCGTGAGTGGCGAATCGAATTTGTGGAAGGTTGGCGTTGACGCGGCCGACGGACACATCACGAGCCTGCCGCAACGATTGACGTTCGGTACGGCGATCGAGCGAAGCCCCGTTCTCGCTCGCGACGGCCGTGTGGCGTTTGCCAGCGTGTCCGAGAACGTCGACGTGTGGCGAGTACGGCTCGATCCGGCGTCAGGTATCGCGGGCGGGCCGTTGGAGCGAGTCACCGACGACGTCGCGGCTGACCAAGTAACCAACGTAAGCGACGACGGGCGTACACTCGCGTATGTCAGGACGCAGGGAGGCCGCGACGCAATGGAGCTTCGCGATCTGGTGACCGGGCGCGAGCGCCACATCGCTGATGGCGAGCTGCTCTACGGACGTATCAGCCCGGACGCAGCCATCGTCGCGGTCGAAAGGGGTGTGGGAGGCATCGCTCTGATGCCGACGGCGGACGGCGCACCTGTTCGCTTGTGTGACGACTGTTACCTTGGCGGGTGGTCTCGCGACGGATTCCGCATCATCGTCCGTCGACGCAATCCCCCTCGTCTGTCCATTCGAGATATCCAATCAGGTCGCGAAACACCCCTCGCATCCCACCCGACGTGGCAGCTTCTGCAGCCGCGCTTTTCACCAGACGGACGCTGGGTCGTCTTTCACACCTCGCAGGGAGCGACACTGCGGCAGATTTACGCGGTACCGGTTACCGGCCAGGCCGTGCCATTCGAGCGGTGGGTGCCGGTCGTCACCGACCACGGGATTCAACCAAGCTGGTCCGAGGACGGACGCGGCGTGTATCACTTCTCCTCGCGCGATGGCGCGTTCTGCGCCTGGCTCCAACCGGTGGATCCGACGACGATGCGCCCGGTCGGCGTCCCGCGCGCGGTTCAGCATCTGCACGAGCCGAGGCTCCGGGCTTCCATTGCCGCGATGGCCACCAACGATGTACACGCCGGCTATCTGTATGCGACGCTGACGGAGACCGTCGGCAACATCTGGATGCTGCACGGCGGACCGACGCCGCTGCACGCAGCGCGTTGATTCAGTCCTGTGCGGATCGTGAAGGTGGGGAGGCCTTTGAGAATGTGATCCTGCTCAGCGGCATCATGCGGCGTGGCCGAAAAGCCAGTTGCGGAAATCGTTCCTAACTCCCAGCCAACTTCGCTCACTCCGTTCGCTCGTTGACTGCTCGGCAGGTCCTCAGGCTTCGAGCGACTCGCTCCGCTCGTCGCTCTCGGCACGAATCCCTGCCTCCCAGCCAACCTTCGCCACGCGTACACACAAGCATCAACAGGTCGTGAACGGTCGCCTTACACTGCGGCGTCACAGGAGTCATCGTCTCCGACCCTAACCGCTATACTTCCCGCAAGTTGTCCCCGACTCTCGGCACGCGACTCGGCGTTTACGAGATCGTCTCGCTGATCGGTGCAGGTGGGATGGGCGAGGTCTATCGGGCGCGCGATCTCCGTCTCAAGCGCGACGTAGCCATCAAAGTACTGCCGCACGCGTGGTCGAACGATCCGGATCGGGTGACGCGCTTCCATCGCGAGGCAGAGCTGCTCGCGACGCTCAATCATCCGAACGTGGGCGCCATCTACGGCTACGAGGAAGACGGCGGTGTCGAAGCGCTGGTCCTTGAGCTGGTTGAAGGTCCGACGCTTGCGGATCGCCTGCATCAGGGGCCGCTCTCCCTCGCCAACGCCCTGCCCATCGCCCGTCAGATCGCCGACGCGCTCGCGGCCGCGCACGACCGCGGCATCGTCCATCGTGATCTGAAACCCTCGAACATCAAGGTACGCGACGACGGTACCGTCAAGATTCTCGATTTTGGACTCGCGAAGGTTGTCGAGCCAACCGTTCCATCTGACGATTCGGATCTCGCGACGGTTGCGGGCGCTGATCGGACCCATGCCGGCACCATCCTGGGCACACCCGCGTATATGAGTCCCGAGCAAGCACGCGGCCTGCCGGTCGACAAGCGCACGGACGTCTGGGCGTTCGGCTGCGTTCTGTACGAAATGGTGACCGGCCGGCCGGCGTTCAGCGGAGCCACGGTCGCCGACATTCTGGCGGCGATTCTGGGACGCGAGCCGGACTGGACGGCGCTGCCGGCGGAGACGCCGGAAAGTCTGCGCCGTCTGTTGCGGCGATGCCTCGAGAAGGACGTCACGAAGCGGCTGCGCGACGTCGGTGACGCGATCGGTGAGATCGAAGATGAGCGCGCACAGCCGTCGCGAGGCTCGGTTGCAGGAGGACAGCGTCAATGGTTCGCCCTGGCGTTCGCAGGAGCGATCGTGCTGGCCGTCGCCGTTGGCGGCATCACGTTCTGGTTGTCCACAAGGGGAGCAGGTGGTCCCGCATCGGATAGCCAAACGGTGCTGCAGCAGCTGACTGACTACGGTGGGTCGGAAACCAGCGGCACGATATCGCCGGACGGCCGATCGTTCGCGTTCATATCCGGCCACGCGGGCACGCCGGATATCTGGCTGCGCCAGGTCTCTGGGGGAGAACCGGTTCGCCTGACCAACGATGCGGCGATTGAAGCCGATCTCGCATTCTCGCCGGACGGCGACACCATCTATTTCACGCGCACTGAAGGCACGCGCAACAGCCTCTGGCGCATCGGCGTGCTAGGCGGTCAGCCACGCAAAGTGCTGGACGATGCGCAGAAGCCTGCGGTGTCGAAGGATGGCCGTCTCGCCGTCGCGAAAACATCGCCTCGTACGGCGGGCACGTGGGAGATCGCCGTCAGCGATCTCAACGGCGGTGCGTCACGCGGTCTCGTTGATGGAATTTCGTCGAGTTATCCGCCGAGTTCGTCGTGGTCTCAGGATGGCAGGCTGCTCGCGTATTCGTCACAGGTGCTCAGCGGTCCCTTCCTCGTGTTCGTCGTTGATGTCGCGTCGGGTCAGGCACGCCAGGCGGCCACACTCACGTCGCCGACGATGCTGAGCGGACATGTGCCCTGGCTGCCCGACAGCCGCCGCGTGGTGGTCGCGTATTCAGCCACAACCAACCAGGAGCTCGGCCTGCTCGACACGACGGACGGATCGGTCTCCCGCCTGACGACGAGCGTGGCCGGCGACTTCCTCAACCCCAGTGTCGCCGGCGACGGTACCCGTATCGTCGCGACCATCTCCCGCAATCTGAATGAAGCCTGGAAGCTTCCGCTTGGGGCCGATCCCGATGCCAACTCGCGCGCTGCCGTACGTATCCTCGATGCGTCGAAAGACGCATTTTTCACGCACGCATCACGCGACGGCCGCCAGCTTCTTTACAACGGGTTAGTCAACGGCGCTCGCAATCTCTGGTTGTGGTCGATGGATGACCGCGCGCCGCGACAAATTACCAACATCAAGAGTGGCGGCCTTGGGCACTATGCGCTCTCGCCTGACGGCGGACACGTGACATTCGTCGCCGGCTCCGCCGGACACGCGGACATCTTCGTGCAGAACATCGACGGATCCGCCTTGCGCCAGCTCACGAACGACGACGCGGCGAACAGCTGGCCGATCTGGTCGCCCGACGGCGAGTGGATCGCGTACTTGAGGAACTACAACGGACGGCGCGAAGAATGGCGCGTGAAAGCTGCAGGAGGGACGCCCGAGAAATTCCTCGATCAGGGATTTCGAGGCGACTGGATCAAAAAACCGGACGGGAGCGGGACCTGGATCGCTGCGGCGGGCATTCGCAGCAACGAGGCCGTCGCGCGTCCCACTCCGCTGCGGCTTATTGACGCTGAACGCGGTACCGTCGTGTGGACCTATCCGGACACCGACAGTCTTTACACCACCATGCCGATGTTCAGCCCTGATGGCCGATTTCTCAGCGCCACTTTCGGGCAGCCGCCGAATCCGAGTATCGTGCGGATCTTTGACACCGCCACAGGCGCCTCGCGAGTAGTTGCGACCCTGCCGTTTCAGGCATTCTTTCGCGCGAACTGGGTGGACGACGGCCGCGCGCTCGTCGTCAGTCGATCCGAGACGGTCGAGCACGTCGTGATGCTCGATCGCCTTCTGTCCGCACGCTGAAACCGGTCAGTCGTTGCGCGGCCTGATCGATTCGCAGCGCTGGGCGGACCGACCCAATCAACGCCACGATCCGGCGACGATCATGAACTGAACAGTGAACACTTCGATACCCGCGCCGCCGTTCGACTACCCGTCCTGCCGCATGAGCTGCAACACTCCGTTCGCGAACGCGCGTGCATAGCGTGCGAGATTCGCCACATCGATCGACTCCGGCCAGCGATCGATTGGGTTGTGAAACACGTCACTTGCACAGGCGACGGTGAAAAACCGTCCACCCGCCTGCTGCACGGCGCGTGTTTCGCCGCGCGCGATCGAGTCGTGGCGCGCTTTCTCATTCACCACAATGCCTTCCTTCTGCATCGCCGCCACACCCCTCGGCCCGCTTCTAAGCTTCAAACAACTCGCTCGCGCTCGTTGTTCTCGGGACGAATCCCTGCCTCCCCGCCAACCCAGCCAGAGCCAGCACTTCCGTAGCGTTGGCCGAGACTTCCTTCCACCGCGACGGCGAATACGACTCGGTGTCCCAGACGGGTAGTTCACTCAGCTCTGAGCGCAATCAGCGGATCGGTCCCACTCGCACGGTGCGCAGGGAGGAAGGCCGCAGCCGCGGCGGCCAGGCCGAGGACGATCGCGGCGGCACCGATAGCCGCGGGATTGGTCGCGTCGATTCCGAAAAGAAAGCGCGAGAGCAGCCGAGACGCAGCGAGGGTTGCGGCGATGCCACCGGCTGCGCCGAGCGCCACCGGCGTGCCGAATTCGATCATCAGATCGCCGATGATTCGCGCGCGAGTCGCGCCGAGGGCCAGGCGCGTACCAATTTCGTTCGTCCGGCGCGCGACCGCGAACGACATCGTGCCGTACAGCCCGATGCACACGAGCACGAGCGCGAGCAGTCCGAACCATGACGCCAGTTCGGCGAGGAGCCGCTCGCGCGCGAGCGTGGCGTCCGCGATCGCGCCGAGCGACTCGATCGCCGTGACCGGCTGCGTCACGCCGGCGTCGACGATCGCGCGCTTGATGGGGCCCGTGAGCTCGGCGGTCGTCCGATTGCTGTGCAGCGCGAATCGCACATCGGCCACCGCCCAGCCCGCGCCCACCGGCGTATACATCATGCGCGGCGCCGGCTCGCGCAAGCTCGTGTACTTCGTGTCGCGCGCGACGCCGACGACGAGCTTCCCCTGGATGCGCTGGCCGAGCGGGCTCGCGCCGCCGAAATACTGCTGCGCCATCGTCTCGTTGATGACAGCGACTTGCGCGGCCGGAGGCTCATCGCCTGTCGCGAATGCGCGGCCGGCCACGATCGACGTCGATGTGGTCTCGAAGAAGCGCGGACCGACCTGCATCATCGCGCACGTCACCTCCGCCGAGGCGCCCGGCTGCGTGCCGTCGATGATGCAATCGGACATCGCGGATCCGCCGCCGAGCAGTCCGAGGTTGGCGTAGAACGTCGCCGACTGCACACCCGGTATCGTCTCGAGCGCCGGCGCAACCTTGCGCGCGATCGCCGTCGTCGCCGCGCCGCTGTTGAGGGTGACGAGCACGACGGTCTTGCGGTCGAAACCGGCGTCGAGCCCGCGCAGATTCTGAAGCGTGCGCACGAACAGCCCGGCGACAACCAGCAGCGCCACCGACAGTGCGACTTGCGAGCCGAGCAGCGATTGATGGACCCACGAGCGGCGGGGCGTGCCGCCGCTGCCGCGCGTTCCGGCGCCGAGCGCGCTTTCGAGCGCGCGCGTGGACCGAATCGCGGGCAGAAGCGCGACAATCAGCGTCATCGTGAGCGTCATCGCGACCACGAATGCCAGCGTTCGGAGATCCGGTGCCGTGTCGAGCGCAGCGGCGGCCGCCGCGGGCGCGTAGCTCAGGATTGTTCGCAGCGCGAGCGGCACGAGTGCGACGCCGCCCATCGTGGCAATGGCGATGAGGAGCGCGTTTTCCGTCACGAGCTGCCGGACAATCCTCGCGCGTCCGCTGCCGAGCGCGAGCCGCACCGCCAGCTCTCGTCGGCGAGCCGCGGTACGCGAGAGAAGGAGCGTGCCGACGTTGGCGCAGGCGATGAGCAGCACGGCCGCGACGCTGGCCATGAGCGCATACAGCGGTCGCGTGAATCCCGCGCGCAACGCCTCTGCGATGCCGGTCCGGCCGGAACTGACGTCGAAGCGCTGGGTCAGGAAACGCCGCCGGCGCGCGTCACTCCAGCCGGGGCTGGCCCCGGCTTCGTCGGTGACAATCGCCGCGTGCGCGACCTGCGCATCCGCCCGGGCCTGCGCCAACGGCACGCCCGGCTTGAGCCGCCCCATCACGGTCACGTTCCACCCGGCGAGCCGGTCGGCGAACATGATCTTGACGGTGCCGAGGGGCCACCACGCATCCGTCCGCTCGTCGGCTTCGATCCCCCGGAACCCTCGCGCCGCCACGCCCACGACCGTAAACGGGACGTCGCGGAACACGATCACGGGTTGGCCGATGACGGAGGCGTCGCCGCCGAAGCGGCGCTGCCAGAAGTCGTAGCTGAGGACGACCGACCGTTCGGGGTCTGCTGACGAGTCGTCGACGGGAAGGAACCCACGTCCGGCTGCCATCCCGACGCCGAGAACATCGAAGAAGTTGCTCGACACCCGCGCGCCGCGAATGCGTTCGCCGGCGTTGGTCACGGGCGTCGCCCCGACCTGGAGTGAGCCGTCGCCGCCGGAATGCGCGACGAGGCCGACGAAGCTGGACGTGCGTGCGCGCAGGTCAACGTATTCGCGAAACGTGAGCGAGTTGTTCCGGCCCGTATCGGCGTCCTGCCGGTTGAAAACAACCAGGGCGCCGGGATGGCCGACGGGCAGCGGGCGCAGCAGCAGGGCATTGATGACCGTGAACACGGCGAGATTGGCGCCGATGCCAAGGGCGAGTGACGACACGGCGACGGCGGCGAACGCGGGGCTGCGCCAGAGGAAGCGGAACGCGAAGCCAACATCGGCCACAAGATCTTCCGCCCGCGGCATCCGCCACACGTCGCGGGCAGCTTGCTCGACGTTCGTGACATTGCCGAAAGCCCGGCGCGCGGCCCGCTCGGCCTCCGCGTGCGGCATGCCGGCCGCCGCCAGCGACGCGATCTTCTCGTCGATGTGCGCGCGGATTTCTGCCTTCAGGTCACCGAGCTCGGCGCGGCGGCGAAACAGATCGCGGAGGGCCTTCATGCATTACGCAGGGCGAGCACCTGCGACACGCCTTTCAACATCTGCTCGAAGCGCGAAACCTCGGTGGCCAGGTGTTTTCCGCCGGCACGGGTGAGGTAGTAGGTGCGCACCCGTCGGTTGGTCGACGACACGCTCCACTCGGCCCGAAGGAGTCCGGCCTTGAGCAGACGCTGCAAGGCGGGATAGAGGGAGCCTTCCTCCACGCGGAGCAGATCGCTCGACGCCTGCTGGATGCGCTGCACGAGCGCGTAGCCGTGGAGCGGCTCGCGCTGAAGGACACGCAGTACCATGATTTCGAGAGCGCCTGGAAAGAGGTCGCGCGGCTCGTTTCGGCTCATCGAGACTCCACTCGTCTCAAGACAGCTTCCAGCCATCAGGCTGGTTTGGAACAGCCCTAGAGCAAACTAGTGTAGACGACCCGTGGATGTCAAGAGCCGACTGACGTCTAGGACGCGCCTGGCGGTGGGCCAACTCCGACGAGGGTTTCGTGCTGACGCCCCTCAAGCAGGCGAGGTCGTCGCGCCGTCAGGCCGGATGGCGCGCGCTGGGCGGCTCGCCGAAGGGCACCAACGCATTGAAGGAGCACCTCGCGGAGCATCGCCGTGAAGCGAAACGGTAGGGTCTGCCTCGGTGTGTTCGCGTGGCTCGCATGGCTCCAGGACGAGCCGGGCGCGGCGGCAGTTCAACACTGGGTTGACGAAGCCGAAGTCGCGCGGGCCGACTGCCCCTGAGCGTTAGTAACCTGACGGTACCGTCACGCCCTGGCTCTAAGCCAGCTTGACGTTCTCGCCTCGAGGCCCTTTCGGTCCTTGACCACGATCGAAAGTCACCGCCTGCCCCTCGCGAAGCTCGTCGAAGGAAGTCTGACTGCACGCAGAGCTGTGGAAGAAGTACTCGTTGCCATCGGTCGCCAGGATGAAGCCAAAGCCCTTGTCATTGACCATGCGCTTGATCGTTCCGTTCAGAGCCGCCATCGTATCCTCCTCGTTCGTTACTGCTTGTCGTCGTCGTTCTGATCCTGATGATTGAATGTCTCGGTGGTTTCGATCATTCGCTTATAGAGGATTCCCGGCGCCGTGCGGTGTTCTCTATTGAACACGGCGCCGGAACAGCGGAGCATTGCGGTCGCCTTCGGTTGAAGGGAGACCGCCTGCGAACACTACCTAACCGAGAGGTTTCCGACGTATGTCAAGATAGGGTCCCCGCTTCACGCGTGCCGCGATGAACCACAGTCGTCTCGATCAACTGACGAAGATCGTCGCGCGGGCCGAGGAAGGCGATCCGGCGGCGAAGGACGCGTTGTTCTCCGCCCTCTACGATGAGCTGCATCGCCTGGCCGAGGGCCACCTGCACCGCAGCGGCGGCGGGCTCACGCTTGGAACGACCACGCTGCTCCACGAAGCCTATCTGGATCTGGCGGGCCGCGACGCGCTGGTTTTTCCCGACCGCCACCGTTTTCTCGCCTACGCCTCGCGCGCGATGCGGCGTCTGATCATCGATTACGTGCGGCACCGCGATGCCCAGAAACGTGGCGGCGACATCACGTTTACCTCGATCGAGGGCGCGGCGGCCACGACCGCCAGGGCGGACGATCTCGAAGCGCTCGGGCAGGCGCTCGACGATCTCGCGGCGCTGGACGCGAGCCTCGCAGAGCTCGTGGATCTGAAATTCTTCTGCGGATTCACCTTCGCCGAGATCGCGGCGATGCGCGGCGTGTCGGAACGGACCGTACAGCGCGACTGGGCGAAGGCGCGCAGCCTGCTTCACCAGTCGCTGCACGAGCCGTAGCCGATTTACGCGTCGGGTTCTCGAGCGGCGCGCCGCCGCAGCGACTCAGCGAGCACGGTTGCGCGCGCCTGCGGTCCGATCGCCGGCAGCAGTTGCTCGAGCGCCTGCTCGGCGGCCACGCGCGCGCCGGCGGCATCGCCCAGCCCGTTTCTGGCCACGGCGCGCTGCAGCAGCGCGAGCCCCAGCGCCGCGGTGTGCGGCAGACGCCTCGCGCGCGAGGTCGCCAGATCGACGGCGCGATCCGCCGTGGCGAGCGCTTCACCGAAACGCCCGCTGGCATTCAGCGCTTCGGCGAGGAAGGTCAGCGCCGGCAGGAATGACGCCTGGTTCGGAGTGGCCGCCTCGAGAGTCGTAGCCGCGAGGCTGGCCGCATCCACGGCGGCCGCGAGATCGCCCCGCGCGAGCGCGACACGCGCGCGCGACCCCTGCACGAGCCCTTTCGAGTGCGCCGACGCGCCGCCGCCGAGGGCGTGTTCCGCCTCGCCGAGCAGGCGCGCCGCGCGATCCAGGTCGTGCGCGTCGCAGGAGTTCTGGATGGCGTACAGCAGCGTCGAGATCAATCGCGCCGGCGAGCCGGCCCGCCGCGCCTTCTCGAGCGCCTCGTCGAAGACCGTGGCCGCCTTCGCGTCGCCGGTCGCCGCAAGCGCGGTGGCATAGGTGGTGAGCATCGACAGCGAGGCGCCGTTCTCCGAATCGGCGGTCCGTGCGATCCGCACGGCCCGCGCCGCGGCGCCGGCGGCGGCGAGCGGCTGCCCGGAGTCCAGAAGCATCACGCTCCAGTTGTTCAGGATCACCGCAGCCTGCCGCGTCTCGCCGAGACCCTGCGTGTCGAGGATCGTGACGATGCGGCGATAAACCGGTTCGGCCTTGCCGTACTCGAACGCCGACACGTAGGAGCTGGCGAGCGCCGCCAACGGATCGACTTCGCGTCCCGGCGCGGATTGGGACGACTCGGCGAGCGCCACGGCGCGCTCAGCCGCCGCGATCGCCCGCGCGCTGTCGCCTTTCCGCTTCGCCGCGACGCTCTCGTAGACGCGGCACCCCGACTCGAACTCCGCATAGTCGGTCGACGAGGCCAGGATCGGAAGCGCGTCGGCGACGATCGCCAGCGCCTTCGGCGCATCGTCCTTTTCGATGGGTTCGAGCGCCAGCGCACACGCGGCGTAGGCGCGGAGACCGGGATCCGGGAGCGTGCGCGAATCGTCGTAGGCGCGATGGAGTACGCGGCGCATGTCGTCGAACTGCTGGTTCTCCTGGTAGCGGTCGGCGAGCGTCAGCAGCATGTGTACGCGCAACGCGGGATCGCCTGCGAACCGCTTCGTGATCAGCGCTTCGCCCTGCGCGAGCAGGTCGGCGTTGGAAATCGGCCGTCCGTGCGGCGTGGCCTGGGACAACAGAAAACCGCTGAAGTCGTTGGTCGCTTCGGCGCGCCGCAGCCGCTCGAGCGCGAGGTCGCGCTCGCGGGCCGACGCCCGGGCCTGGCGGACGGCGATGCCCGTGCCTGCCACGAGCGCAATCGCGACGGCCGCGGCGGCCGCGACTTCGACTCGATGCCGCCCGGCGAACCGACGCGCGCGGTACCACACCGAATCGGGTCGCGCCGCAACCGCTTCGTGGCGCAGATGCCGCCGCACGTCGTCGGCGAACGCCATCACCGTTTCATACCGCTCGCGCGGGTCTCTCTTGAGCGCCTTGCCGACGATGACGTCGAGATCGCCGCGGCACGAGCGGCGCAGCCGCTCGCGGCTGATCCCGCGCTCCTCGAGGAGCTGCCGCGCTTCCGAATCGTCCGCGAGACGATCGACGGCGTCGCTCATCCGTCCGGGCTCCTGCTCGATAACGGCGCGGATGACCTCGGCCTGAGTGGCGGCGCTCTTCGGCACAGTGGGATGGCGACCGACGATGAGTTGATACAGGAGGACGCCGAGCGCGTACACGTCGATCGCCGTCGTGACCGTTCCGCCGGTCAGCTGCTCGGGTGCGGCATGCTCAGGCGTCAGGACCCGGCTGCCGGTCACGGTCACGCTCGCTCCCTCGTCCATCGATCCGGCGTCGACGAGCGTCGCGATGCCGAAGTCGAGCAGCTTCACCCGGCCGCCCGCGTCTACGAGCACGTTCGACGGCTTCAGGTCGCGATGCACGATCAGGTTGGTATGCGCGTGCGCCACCGCGTCCGCCACCTGCAGGAACAGGCGGAGCCGGGCGTCGACGCCGAGCCGCCGGTCCGCGGCGTAGCGATCGATCCGCGCACCCTCGACGTACTCGAGGACCAGATACGGCTGGCCGCCGCTGGTCACTCCGGCGTCGAGCAGGCGCGCGATGTGGGGATGAGAGAGTCTGGCGAGAAGCGTCCCTTCGCGCCTGAACCGCTCCTGACCGATGGGATCGAGGGCTGACAGGTTGACGAATTTGATCGCGACCGCGGCGTCGTACCGTCCGTCGATGCGCCGCGCGAGCCACACCGTGCCCATCCCGCCGCTGCCGAGCGGCCGATCGAGCCGGTACGCGCCGACGATCTGACCCGCGAGCGACGGCGCGGCGTGGTCCGCGAACGGCGAGTCGCCGAGAAACGCGGCCGCGTGCGCCCGGTCGTGCTCGACCAGCAATCGCTCGAGCGCGTCGGCGGCCTGCGGCTGATCGCCGCGAACGGTGGCGAGAAACGCCCGCCGCTCAGACGCGTCGAGATCGAGCGCGCGGTCGAGCAGCGGGCTCACCGTCTGCCACAGCGCTTTGTCCCATTGGCGCATGGCACTTGTCTACCATGGACACGACGGGATAGAGAAGGGCCGTCAGGCGCGGATAGCCACGCGTCACCCGCGGTCGCGGAGCGCGAGGTAGCTGGCTACGGAGGGAGAGAGCAACAGCGAACGCGCTTCGGCCGGCGTTTTCCACTCTGCCGATACGATCTCGCCGCCGTCCACCCGAATCGCCGGCGGCGCGTCCAGACTGATTTCCCACACGGTGGTCGTGTCGTGGCGATGTTCGAACACGGTCGAACCTCTCCATGCGAGCTTCAGCGCAGCGCTCGGGATCTGAACCTGCAATTCTTCGCAGACCTCGCGCGACGCGGCGTCGGCAGCCGTCTCGCCGCGTTCCAGGAATCCGCCCGGCAGCCCGTAATGGCGGCGGTAGCTTGATTTGACGATCAGCACGCGGCCGTCGTGCCACATCGCGACGACAGCGCCCTCGGTGCGAGGCCGGCGAACGTACCACCACGTCCGCGCCAGCCAATAGAGGAGTCGGTAGAGCTTTCGCCGACAAAATCGGACGAGCGTAGACAGATTTGCACCTCCGCGGTCGCGTCACGCGTGATCATTCCTAATCCTTGACTCGGTTCCATGTTCCCGAGCCTGGCTCGGCAATTGCTCCCTGTCCCCGCTGATGTTCGCGCGCCGACAGAAGCGAAATCTCGCACTGCTCGCCGGCCTCGTCTTCGCGCTGACTGCCGTGACGATCGCGTCGAGCACTCAAGGCGGCGCGTTGCCGGGACCGCTGCCGCTGTTTCCACTCGACAACTGGTGGAACACCGACATCTCCAGCGCGCCCGTCGATCCCGGATCCGCCGCGTTCATCACCTTCGTCGGTGCGACGCGAGGGATGCATCCCGACTTCGGCGGCGACGTCAGCCCGGGCAGTCAACAGAATTACGGGTTTCCGTACGCTGTCGTCGACGGCACGCTCCTCAAGCGAGCGGTCCAATTCCAGTACGCCGACGAAAGCGACGGTGTCGATCATACGACCGGCACCAGCGTGCCGTTCTATCCGATTCCAGACGAGGCGATCGCCCAGGCGCACTGGATCGAGGGAGGCGAGCCTGGCAACGTCGATCTTCGAAGCAGCGCCGATCGTCATCTGCTGATCGTCGATCGCGATCACCGGTATCTCTACGAGCTGTACAACGTCTTCTTCGACGGCCAGCAGTGGCAGGCGGGCTCCGGCGCATTCTTCGACATGAACACGAACAACCGGCGGCCTGACGGCTGGACGTCTGCCGACGCCGCTGGACTGGCGATCCTCCCCGGCCTCGTGCGCTACGACGACGTGTTCGGGACCGGTGAGATCCGCCACGCGTTCCGCGTGACAGTGCGCGCGACCAACGGCTACGTCTATCCGGCTTCGCATCGCGCCGGCACGACGCCGGGCGCGCTGCCGATGGGCGCGAGGCTGCGATTGAAGGCGTCGAAGGACCTCTCGGGTTTCACTCCCGAAGTCCAGAAGATCTTCCGGGCGATGCAGCGCTACGGACTCATCGTCGCCGACAATGGCTCCGATCTGTATGTCAGCGGGACGTACGACACGCGGTGGAACAACAGCGTGCTCAATCCGGCGTTCAAAGCCGTGACGGCGTCAGACTTCGACGTCATCGCGCTCGGATACAGACCGGCGGCGCCGGCGGCGCCGACCAACCTCCGCATCCACGGGTAAGCTCCGTCATTCCTCCCGGCCGTCGGGCGCCCATCACGACCGGCGCTTCGTCGGTCTGTGCGACACTGGCCGCAAGGAGGTCGCCGTGCGGAGGATGACAATCGTGGGCATGAGCCTCAGTCTGCTCATCAGCCAGGGCGCGGGAGCGCAGCCAACGCGCAACTCGATTCAAGGAGTGTGGCGTGTCGTGGACGCGACGATCACGGGACCCGGAGCGCGAACGATCGCGTTTGCCGATCGTCCAAACCTGACCATCATCACCGACAAGTACTACAGCCGCGTCGAAGTCCAGGCTGACGGGCCGCGACCGATTCCGGCGGACGTGGCCAAAGCGAGCGCCGACGAATTACGGGCGGCGTGGGGACCATTTGTGGCCGAAGCCGGCACGTACGAGGTGACGCCCGGCGGTCTCATGACCGTGCGACCGATCGCCTCGAAGAACCCGGCGGTGATGGGTCCGGGCGTGTTCATCACGTACGCCTACAAACTGGATGGCAACACGCTCTCGCTGACGCAGCAACGAAACCAGAACGGGCCATTCACCAACCCGTTTACCTTGAAGCTGGCGCGCCTCGAATGATTTAACGCGCCAGAATCTCCACGACCGCAAGGTTCCATCGATCGCCGGTCGGCGCGACGTCGCCGAGCGTCACGCTCGTGCCGGCGGCCGGAATCGCGGGCACGACACGCTGCACCCAGTACGTGTCGTCGACAGGCGCCAGGTACTGGTGAACGATCGACTGATTCGACAGCGGCGTGCGCGCGATCGCGTGATTCCAGTCGTTTCCAGCGCCAAAGATCAACGAGTTGTTGCCGGTGGTCACGAGCGTCGCGCCCGGGGCGCCCGTGGCGGCGCTCGCCACTTTGATGGCGCCGACGCCGCTCGCGCCGGTGAAGCTCACGACCGTGAGAGACGACGCCACCGATCGCGAAAGCGTCGCGGTCACCGCGACGTTGGTCAGGACGGCCGGCGCCACCGCGCGCCAGATCTCTGCGTCGCCGAGCTGAGCGTTCGAACGAGCCACCAGCTGCCACGTCAATCCGGCTCCAGTCACTTTCGTGACCGTCGTCTTTCCGCCGCCGGGCGGCGGGCCATCCGCCGAGACGAACGCAAGGAGCAGTTCGTTTGCGCTGCTCGTCGAGAATCTCGCGGTCCTGACGGTGGTGCTCGCGGTTCCCTGGTCGCCTGACGCGATGACGTCGGTCTGCGGCGGCACGTGGGTCGCGGCAACCGCAATCGTCACCGTGGCCGCGGTGGAGTCGTCTCTGCCGTCGTTGGCTTTGTAGGTGAAGCTGTCCACACCCGAGTAGCCCGTACCGGGCGTGTAGGTGAACCCGCCGTTGGCGCTGAGCACGACCGCGCCGTGCGCGGGCGATGCGACGAGGACCGCCGTGAGCGCGTCGCCGTCAGCGTCGGTGTCGTTGGCCAGCACACCCGGCGCGACGACGGTCAGCGGCGCGTCCTGCGTGGCGTTGTAACTGTCGTCCGTCGCAACCGGCGGATGGTTGGGCGGCACCAGGCCGTAGCCGATCGTCACGTCGTCGATCGCCGGCGTGGCGATTGGATCGGTGCTCGCGAGGTCGACGCGGTACTGCGCGAAGCGCGAGCGTCCTCCGACGGCGCCACCCGGTTGCGCAACGGGAGCAAATGCGCTCCAGTTCGCGTCCGGCACCGGCGTGTCGCCGTGACGCGCGAGGAAAGCCACGCTCGTGCCCGCCGGCGTATCCGCCGTCCACGACAGGCCGCCCCAGTCGACGGGTTGCGTGGCGTCGAAGACCCGCGAGACGAACGTGCCGGCAGCCGCGTACGGCGTCATCCGGATCCAATCGACCGAGACGCTGCCGGATCCGGCCGTCAAGTCGCTCACCAGCGGACGCAGCGGCCCGGCGATCGCGATCGCGTGAGTGGCCACCACGGCGCCGTCCACCGAGTACACGACGGCGGTCGTCGTCCAGTCGACGCGGAAACGGTGCGGCGATCCGACGAGCGAACCCGCGATTGGCGTGTCGATGCTCGCGCCGCCTGAATTGGTCCGGGCGAAGAGGCCGCCGCCGTTGAACGTGCTGAAGATAGCCCACGGCGCCGCGTCGAGCGTGTCCGCGAAACCCGCGTGCTGGAACGGCGCCCCGCTGAACGTCGCCACGAATTCGAGCGAGCGGCCCGCGGCGAAATTCCCGATGGTGCCCGCACGGGCGCCGTCGACGGCGAGCGCGCCGCCCGAGACCGTCGCCGTTCCGCCTGGATTCCAGGCGGTCGCGGACCAGTCCGCCGGCAGCGCCGAGCCGAAGAATTCAGAGCCTGCCGACGGACTCAGAATCACTTCGCCGTCCGCGGTCTGCGCAATGTACTCCTGACCGTTGATCGTCCCGGCGCCGAAATCCGCGACCGTCGTGTCGGTCGCGGCAAGCTGAGTCGACGGCGTCGTGAACGGGAACGTCGCGGACGTGGCCGTGTTGCCGGCGCCGTCCACCGACGCCACCCGGTAGAAGTACGTCGTGAACGGCGCAAGGCTGGTCAGCGTCACGCTGTGCGTCTGCGTCGACGCGGCGATCGCCACGTGACCGTCGAGGGCGGACGCCGACAGCCCGTAGTCGACGCGTGAGTCTGCCGGCTCGTCGGTGGTCCACGCGATCGTGGCGGTATTGTTCAATCCCGGCGTCGCCGTGACTCCGGAAATCACGGGCGGCGTGACGTCCACGGCGTACGTCGCCGTGTACGTGCCGACCGCGGCGTCGAAGACGGCATAGGCCACACCCTTGATGACCTGTGTCGTGCTGTTCACGGCCGAACCGTCGCGGCTGATGCCCATCAGCGCACCGCCGCGCGCCTGCGCGGGAATCATCGCCGTGAGGCCGGTCGAGCCAGCCGCAGCGTTGATAGTGAACGTCAGCGCACCGGCATTGAACGCCACCGACCCGAACGCCGATCCGTTGCGCCCGTCGAGCCAGTCGAGCATCTGCTTCGCCGAAACGACAGGAATGCCGCGTGCGATTGCCGAATTCACCGCCGCGTCCGACGGCTGCTCCGTCGCGAGGTCGGTGTGCATGTTCGCCGTGAATACCCCGTAGTAGCCGAGCGGGCCGATCGCGCGATCGAAGAGCGTGTCCGAGGTGAACGGATACGTCTGTCCCGATTCGTCCGTCATCTGCGTCGTCGCCTCATCGACATCAATGGTGGCGCCGTCGACGTCGGCAAAGCGCATCGGCATCGCCGACCCGGTGAACAGCCCCGGCCTGTCCTGCACCCAGTTGGACGGATAGAAGTAGTAGTTCGTGTCGAAGCGAATGCCGTTGGCGAGCTCGACCTTCGGCTGTGTGACGTAATCGCTCCACACAATGCAGTGCGTACGGTTCGTGGCGAGCGGCGGCACCGACGGATGGTCCGCGTGGAACTGCGCGATCTGCTGCGAATAGAACGTGGCGAGCGTCGCGGGCGTCCAGTTGCCGCAGTTCGTCGACACATGAAGCGCGACCTCGAACCCGTCGTTCACGAAACCGAGCGATGTCGCGTCGTCCATGCCCGGCGTGGCGTCGTAGATGTACGACGTGCTGCGGATGCACTGCCAGTCGCCGACGCTGCAGCCCGGCGCGCTCAGCGCCTTGTACTGGTTAAACCGTCCGACGGTTCCGCCGTTGCCGTGGTCGTCGCCGGTCATGACGAGCGCGGCTTTCGCGCCGCGGGGCAGGTACCAGAAGCGCGGCAACGGTTTGCGCGCGCGATTGACATGCAGCACGAGATTGGCGAGCAGACGCTGCTGCTCGTCGGCCTGAGGAATCGCGACCTTGTTGAGATCGACCCAGTCCGCCTGGACGTCACCGGCGGCGGCGCCGAAGAACAGGTCGTCGGAACGGATCGGCGTGATACCGTCCCGCTCCTGACCGGACCATGCGGGATTCCCCTGGCGCGTGGCGACGATAG
>Ga0075425_100001262_pt1 | contig 24629 bp, 26 predicted proteins | sample SoiMethybrSBSTD4_FD_75300 | JGI IMG/M metagenome (GOLD analysis project Ga0075425, IMG submission 75300) | Bulk soil microbial communities from a Populus tree surrounding site in Tennessee, USA - Soil MetaG P. TD hybrid SBSTD4 | ecosystem: Environmental > Terrestrial > Soil > Tree plantation...
TGGCATACGACGGCGCTGTGCTCACCGACGCGCTCCGTGTTCCTGACCGGGCGCAACCACCATCAGAACGGCTTCGCGTCGATCTCCGAGTCGTCCACGGGCTTCCCCGGCTACAACTCGCACATCCCGCGTGAGAACGCGTCGCTCGCGACGGTCCTCCGGAACGCCGGCTGGAGCACGTTCTGGGTCGGGAAGAACCACAACACGCCCGTGGACGCGTGGACGATGGGCTCGTCGAAGAAGGACTGGCCGCTCGGCCTCGGCTACGACCGCTTCTACGGTTTCGTCGGCGGCGAGACGAACCAGTGGTATCCCGACCTCGCCGAGGACAACCACTACATCGACCAGCCGTACGGGCCGGAGGACGGCTACCACCTCTCCAAGGACCTCGCGGACAAGGCGCTCGAGTTCATCCGCGATTCGAAGCAGTCGGAGCCCGCCAAGCCGTGGTACCTCTGGTTCTGCCCAGGGGCGAACCATGCGCCGCATCACGCGCCGCAGGAGTACATCGACCGCTACAAGGGCAAGTTCGACGACGGCTACGAGGCCTACCGCGAGTGGGTGCTGCCGCGGATGATCGAGCGCGGCATCTTTCCCGAGGGCACAGAGCTGACGCCGATCAACCCGATGACACCCGGCACGTTCAGCGAAGGCGACAGCGTCCGTCCGTGGGGCACCCTCTCGGACGAGGAGAAGCGTCTGTTCTCCCGGATGGCCGAGGTGTACGCCGCCTTCTCGGAGTACACCGACGCACAGGTCGGGCGGATCGTCGACTACCTCGCGGAGTCGGGGCAGCTCGAGAACACGCTGATCATGTACTGCGCCGACAACGGTGCATCCGGCGAGGGATCGCCGAACGGATCCGTGAACGAGAACAAGTTCTTCAACGCGTGGCCGGACACGGTCGAGGACAACCTCCCCCTCGTCGACGCGCTCGGGAGCCCGGCGACCTATAACCACTATCCGACTGGGTGGGCGGTCGCGTTCTCGACGCCGTTCCGGATGTTCAAGCGCTACTCGCAGTACCAGGGCGGCGTCTGCGACCCGCTCGTCGTCCACTGGCCGAAGGGGATCCGCTCCAAGGGGGACGTGCGGCAGCAGTACCACCACTGCACCGACATCGTCCCGACGATCCTCGACTGCTGCGGCGTCGAGATGCCGGACGTCGTCGACGGATACGAGCAGACGCCGCTGCCGGGCGTGTCGATGCGCTACTCGTTCGACGACGCCGGGGCGCCGACCCGCAAGGAGACGCAGTACTACGAGATGCTCGGCACCCGGGGCATCTGGCACGAGGGCTGGAAGGCGGCGACCGAGCACGGGCCGGTGCCGATCGGCCTCGGCAAGTTCGACCAGGACCGGTGGCAGCTCTTCCACTCCGACGAGGACCGGTCAGAGGCGCACGACCTCGCCGAGCAGCATCCCGAGAAGCTCGAGGAGCTGAAGGCGCTCTGGCTGGAGGAGGCGAGGAGGTACGACGTCCTGCCGCTGAACGACCTCTCGATCTTGGAGTACCGCGCGCTCGAGTACGAGGTCGCTGTGCCGGAGAGCGGGCAGTACACGTACTACCCCGGCACGAGCGAGATTCCCGAAGCCTCCGCGGCGAGGACGACTAACGTCTCGTACAAGATTCTCGCCGAGGTCGAGTTCGAGTCGAAGACGCGAGGCGTGATCGTCGCGCAGGGCTCGCGCTTCGCCGGCTACTCGCTCTTCGTAAAGGACGGAAAGCTCGTCTACGTCTACAACTTCCTCGGCATCCCACCGGAGCAGAAGGTCGTCGCCGACGCGCCGACGTCAGGGACGCATATCGTCGGTGTCGAGTTCACGAAGGAGCGACTCGGCGACAACCACGAGCCGATCGGCACGCTCAAGCTCCACGTCGACGACGAGGTCGTCGCCGAGAGCGAGATCCGCACCGTCGCATCGCGCTACAGCCTCTGCGGCGAAGGCCTGTGCATCGGTTACGACGGCGGCGACGCCGTGAGCGCGGAGTACGAGCCGAACTTCGAGCTCACGGGCGGGAAGATCGTCAAGGTGGTTTTCGACGTCGCTGACGACGCCTACGTCGACGTCGAGCACGAGCTCGCCGCAGCGATGGCCCGTGACTGACGCCGCCGCCGCTGCGGTTGCGGCGCCGCCGGGTATGCGGTGGATCCCCGGAGGCGAGTTCGCGATGGGCTCGGACGAGTTCTATCCCGAAGAACGTCCGGTGCGCACACGCACCGTGGACGGCTTCTTCATGGACGAGCATCCGGTGACCGCGGCCGAGTTTCGCCGCTTCGTCCGCGAGACGAGGTACGTGACCGTCGCGGAACGGGAGCTCGATCCGGACGACTATCCCGACGCCGATCCGGAGCTGCTCCTCCCGGGCTCGCTCGTCTTCCGCAAGACGGCGGGTCGCGTCGACCTGCGCGACGTCCGCAACTGGTGGGCATACGTCCCCGGCGCGTTCTGGAAGCGCCCGGGCGGTCCCGGCACGACGATCAACGGCCGCGACCGTCACCCGGTCGTGCACGTCGCCTACGAGGACGCGCGGGCGTACGCGGGGTGGGCCGGCAAGTCGCTGCCGACGGAGGCGGAGTGGGAGTACGCCGCGCGCGGCGGCCTCGACGGCGCGCGCTTCGCGTGGGGCGACGCGGAGGTCGTCGACGGGTACCCGATGGCGAACTCGTGGCAGGGCGAGTTCCCCTGGCAGAACCTGTGCCTCGACGGCTACGAGGGAACGTCGCCCGTCGGCTCGTTCCCGCCGAACGGCTATGGCCTCTACGACGTGTGCGGCAACGTCTGGGAGTGGACGTGCGACACGTTCGTGAACGAGTCCCCGGTCCGTCCCTGCTGCGTGCCACCGGCCGCCGAGCGCTTCGAGCGGAAGGTGATCAAGGGCGGCTCGCACCTCTGCGCGCCGAACTACTGCCTGCGCTACCGCCCCGCCGCGCGCCAGGGCGAGTCGGTCGACACGTCGACCGGCCACATCGGCTTCCGCTGCATCCTGCGGCCCGCGTGACGCGGCCGGGGTCGGCGCTCGCGCACGCCGACCCGCCTCGGCGGGCGCGGCACACGCTCCTCTTCGCCTCGCTGCGCCCCTACGACCGGGCGTGGCTGCGCGGCGACCTGATCGCCGGGTCGCCGGTGGTCGGGCTCTACGCGGCGCCGGGCACGCTGCTCCTCTATGCGGCGTTCGGCAGCTCGCGGCATCTCGCTTCATCGACGTCACGGCCGGCAAGATGCTCGGCGAGGCCGGCGACGAGCTGTCACGGCGCGGCGTCCGGCTCGTGCTCGCGCACGGCATCGGCGACGTCCGCCGCCTCCTACGCGAGACGGAGGCGGCGTCGATCCGCATCTACCCGACGGTGCAGGACGCGGTCGACGCGTTCGTCTCCTGAGGGCGGATGAGGGCCGAGCTCTTCCTGCTCGCCGTCGCCTCGGCGTTCTGGCCGCTGCTGGTCGCGGTCGACGTCGTCGCGCTCCAGTCGCCGCGCCCGGCGAGGCTGCTCGCGGCCTTCCTCGTCGGCGGGCTGCTCACGTGCGTCGTCGTCGGCACGCTGATCGCGCAGGCGCTTCGGCACACGAAGGTCGTCACGGCAACGCGGCCGGCCGCCGACCCGATCACCTACCTCGGTGCGGGCGTCCTGGCGTTCGTACTCGCCCTCGTGCTCGCGCGGCGTCCGCACAAGGCGCCGAAGAAGACGACGGTGGCTGCAAAGCCCTCGCTGTACGAGCGGGCGTTGCGGCGCGGCGCGCCGCTCGCGTTCCTGGCCGGGATCGCGCTCAACGTGGTCCCGGGGGTCTTCCCACTCGTCGCGCTCAAGGACGTCGCCCAGCTCGACTACGGCGCCCGAGCGACGGCGGCGATCCTGACGGTCTTCTACATCGTGATGTTCGCGCTCGTCGAGGTGCCGCTCGTCGCGTTCCTCGTCGCGCCCGAGCGCACGGCCGCGGTGACCGCCGATTTCAACCGGCGGCTGTCCGCGAACGGCCGTCGCATCGTCATTGCGGTGCTCGAGGTCGCAGGCGCGTACCTCGTCTTACGAGGCCTGATCGCACTGTTCTGAGCGGCGAGGCGTCGAGGACTTGACGCATCCGGGTCAGGCCGCCGCGTGTCGCCGGTGCGACCATTCCGGCGGTCGAGCGGCAGTGGCGACGTCAGTCCGGCCCGCGCCGTGTGCTTGCGGTTCGCGCATGAACCACCTTTCGACCCTCCGCCGCCCTCGTGGCGACGGTGCGGCGACCCGCCGCCCCTCCTTGGCTCATCGGCGGGTCGCCGCTTTCCGACGCCGATTGCTCCAGCTGGGTCATGCGTCTCGCGCGCGGGCCGTCCACGATGAGACCGGTCGGGGGGCGCACAGCACGCGACGATGTCCGTACTCTCTCCCTGGGCATCGTCGCGGTCCGTGCGGTTCACCCGAGCTGGGTGAGAGCGCCTCACTCCCGCGCGCTCGACTCTCGACGTCGATGAGCGCGACGTCGGCGACGCCGCTCGAGTTGCAGCGGGCGAAGGACGCCGCCGGGCTCTGGTGGCTGAAGCTCGTGACGGCAGCCTGCTGGCTCCTCTTCTCGGTGATCGTCTTCCGCTTCGATTGGACGACCGTGTCGGCGATCTCGATCCTCTTCGGGATCGTGATGCTCGGCGCGGCGGCGACGGAGGCGATCGGGATCTTCACGTCGACCGGCTGGCGGCGGCTCGCGTCCGCGCTGCTCGCAATCGCGTTCGTGGTGATCGGGATCGTGGCGTTCATCCATCCCGGCAACACCTTCTCGGCGCTCGCAGCAGTCCTCAGCTTCTACTTCGTGATCAAGGGCGGCTGGAACATCGCCACCTCGATCGGGCTCGGCGGGCTGCAGTTCCGCTGGATCACGTTCCTGGTCGGCATCGCGGAGCTCCTGCTCGGGTTCTGGGCGGCGGGCTATTTCGGCCACCGCACGGTGCTGCTCGTCGTCTGGGTCGGCGCCCTCGCGCTGACGCGCGCGGTCACGGACGTCATCGAGGCGTTCGCCATCCGGGATCTCCGCAGCGCCTGAAAGACTCTTCGCAAGCAGCATATTGACCCGTTTGAGTCAGGACAGATCGGCTCGTCGTGAGCAGCATCCACGACGCCGCCGATCGGGCTCGTTCGTCGCGCGACCGAAAACGCCGGCGCGGGCCCGTGCCCGCGCGCGCGGTTCCCTCTCAAACCGCCCGCGGGCAGCGGCGGCGCTCCAACAGAATCGGCGATGTCCACTCAACGAGACCCACAGGATCAGCTGGACGAGCTGCTCGAGCTCTACGCGGCGACGATCATCCCTGCGCTCCACCAGCTCCCCATGCCGACGTGGATCACCGACTCGCGAGGGCAGGTCCGCTGGGCGAATGCGGCCGCGCACACCGTGTTCGGGCGGACGGTGGGCATGCATTTCTCGAGCCTGATCGCACGCGAGCGCGTGAACGACGCGCGCGAGCTCTTCGCTCGAAAGGTCCTCGGCTCGACCACCGCGACGGTCCAGAAGTCGGTGCTCACACGCGGCGACGTCCGGGTGCCCGTCGAGATGACGTCGGTTCCGCTGCACGCCGACGGCGCGGTGATCGGCGTGCTGACGATCTCGCGTCCCGACGACGCGGTTCCGGCGGAGCGCCGCGAGCCCCTTCCCGACCTGACCCCGCGACAGCACGAGACGCTCGAGCATCTCGCGCAGGGCCTCTCCACGCCCGAGATCGCGGCGCGAATGCGGGTCGCCGAGGAGACGGCGCGCAACCACATCAGGAGCCTCCTTCGCGAGCTCGGCGTGCACTCGCGCCTCGAGGCGGTCGTGAAGGCCTTCCGCAACGACTGGCTCTAGGTCGACGAACGGCGTCCGGCCGATCCCTCCTAGCCCAGCGGCATCACCCCGGGCGAATGAGCCCGCCTCACCCGCAGCGCCGCCACCGTTCTGAGAGGCGTGAAGCGAGACGGCCAGAACATGACGCGCGTGCGTCAGACGGTTGCGCGCGAAGGCGGGCACCGTTTCCTGCATGAACGGATCGCCGTACATCTCGCAGGAGATCGAGTTCGAGGTTCCGCTGTATGCGCCGGCCAGGCGCTTCGCCGCCCGTTTGAGCCTCGCGTGGACGACCTACGTCGAGGACCTGGAAGACTCGACGCTGATCGTCGTCGAGCTCACCTCGAAGCCGACGTCCTTCTCTCGCGTGCTGCGTCTCGCAGAGGAGTGGGTCCGCAGCGAGGCGCTCGGTGCGATTCGCTTCATGGTCGACGGCCGGGAGTACATCCTGGAGGCCGGCGAGGTCGACTGGGAGCTGGATCTCCCGGCCGCCGCCGCCTGAGCGTCCGCCCGCTGCTCAGTGGAGCTCGTCATGGCCGGTGAGGCGCGGCGCACGCCGTCACTCGCCGAGCTCGGCGCCGACATGGAGCACGCGCTCTCGAATGTGAACATCCCGTCGTACGTGATCGACCGCACCGGTGTGATCCGGTGGATGAATCCGGCAGCCGAGCGCTACGTCGGGGACGTGCGCGGTCGCCAGTTCACATCGGTCTGCGCACCGGAGGAGACGCGGCGGGCACGTGAGCTCTTCGCGCGGAAGATCGCCGGAACGGCACGCGTGACCGACGCCGAGGGCGTGCTGATCGACCGCAACGGCGAGCGGATCTCCGTCGAGCTGTGCTCGGTCGCGCTCATGAACGGCCACCGCTGTATCGGCGTCTTCGGCCAGGTCGTGCACGTCGAGGAGCAACAAGACGTGGTGCACCCACCGCACCTGACGCCGCGTCAATCGGAGATCCTGCGCCTACTCGAGCGCGGTCACTCGACGGCGCAGATGGCGAGGGAGCTCCATCTGAGCGTCGAGACCGTGCGCAACCACGTCGCGGCGTTGCTGCGTGCGCTCGGCGTCCATTCGCGCGTCGAGGCCGTCGCCTACGGGCGGCGGACGGTGGTCACGCACTGAGGCCGGGTCACGCGGCCGCGCTCATGCGGGCCTCGATCGCCGCCGCCGCGGTCGGGTGCGCGCACATCTCGATCGGCTCGACCGGAACCCCGTAGCGCTCGAGGTCGGTGGTGACACGAACGGTCTCGAAGACGTCCGCCCTCCGCGGAACGAGGACGAACATACGCTGCGGATACGCGAACGCGGAGCGCCAGCCGAGCTCCGCCTCCACGACGGTGCCCCACAACGCGACCTCGCCGACGACGAAGTCGGGCCGCCGCCCCCATTTCGACCGTCCGAGCTGCGACGCGACGGTGCTCCAGAGCGTCGCGTAGATACCGCAGTCGCAGTCGCCGTCAGGCGCGGGGTGCGGCGCGCGTAGCCGACGCCACGCGAGCCTGGGGATCGCACACCGCGCCTCCAGCGGCTCGAGCCACGGCCAGACGTCGTCGAGGAACAGGCTCCTCAGACGGCTCTGACGGCGCCGCTCGGAGATGCGCCACAACCGCCAGCCCATGATGGGCTCGACGAAGTCGGGCGCTTCCACGCTAACGCTTCTGCGCGGTGACCTGGGGCTCCGCCTGGCGCGGTTCGGGCACCGGTGCGCGGCGCCTCTTCAATTTCGCGATCGGGTTCTCGATCGGTTCGACCTTGATTGTCCTGATTGCCTTGCCGATGTTCACGCCGTCCTCCTTCCGTCCCTGTGCCGTCGAAGAGCGAGACTGTTCCGGAGGCGGGCGAGCCCGCCTCACCCCCGGCGGGTGGGAAGACCTTAACCGTAGGTGGATCGTCCCGCCAGCACCGAGGCGTTCGGCGGGTACGGCGCCAGATCGTCCATGAATCCCGGCTGCGCCGCGACCCGGTCCAGCCACGCGCGGAAGTAGGGATAGCCGTCCGTGGCGATCCCGGCCTCGTCGGCCACGTGCGCGTAGGCGAAGACGGCGATGTCGGCGATCGAGTACGCATCAGCGGCGAGGAACGGATGCGAAGCGAGGTGGCCGTCGAGGATGCAGAGCGCCTCGTGGGCGCCGGTCCGACGGCGCGCAGCCTCGTCGCCGTCCGGCGCGATGCGGCCGGTGACGAGCCGGAACCGCAGCCCGCCGATCATCGGCATCACATCGGTCTGCTCATAGAGCAGCCAGCGGCAGACCTGCGCCTGCGCGAACGCGTCTGTCGGTAGGAACGGCGAGCCCGCCGCGAGGTACCAGAGGATCGCGTTCGACTCGACGATCGTGCGCCCGTCCAGAAGCTCGAGCACCGGCGTCGCCCGCTGCGGGTTCAGCCGCTCGTACTCGTCGGTGAGCGTGCCGCCGTCGAAGATGTCGATCGGCACGCGCTCGTACTCGCGCCGGAGTTGCGCGAGCAGAAGCCGCACCTTGTAACAGTTGGCGGAGGCTGCGTAGTCGTAGAGGCGGATCAGTTCCAACTCGCCGTTACAACGTGCGGCGGAGCGGTTTTGTGAGACGCCGTCGGGCTGCTGCGCGGTCAGGCGCGGGTCTCGCCGAGCGCAGCACGGCCGCGGTCGGTCAGCGCGACCATCGACGTCCGCGACGACGGCGAGCGCTCGACTCGGACGAGACCGTCGATGAGCGTGTCCTCCCAGATGCTGAGGTGCGGGCAGCGGCTGGACCAGGCCGCCAGCGTCTCGTGATACGTGCGCTCACGCTCGGCGACCCATTCGAGGAGCTCCATCGTCGACATCGTTCCCATGGTAGGCGCCGCGACGTAGTCGAAAGGTCGTTCAAAGGTCGCGCGATCAGCCTCCGCACGAATGCGCCGCCTGCGTCGGGGAGTCACGCCGCTCGTCACCGTCGTCGCCGCCCTGGCTGCGGTGGCGGCACCCGCCTGGGCGGTCGGCTCCATCCCGAACCTGACGATCGGCAATCCGAGCGCGCAACTCGCGGCACCGCCGAGCGTCGCGGAGAAGCTGACGCTGCCCTTCGACGGCGCGCCGGCGGCCGGGACGGGAGACACCGGCAGCCCCGAGGACGATCTCGCGCAGGCACTCGACGACCTCTCGTCCGCGCCCGACGTCGCGTCGGCGACGTCGGCGCGCACGCTCGCGCTCTCGATCCTCGAGGGCGACCCGATCCCGCGGAAGGCCTACTCGGGCATCCCGCTCCTGAACTGGAACGCGCCCGCGAAGGTGAAGACGGTTCCGGCCGGCGGCAACGTGACGGTGTCCGAGGTGCGCTTCGGCGACCACGTCCTGAGCGACACGTGGCTGCTCGACTTCGCCGACCCGAGCGCGCCGTTCACGATCACGTACGACGTCGCGGAGCTCGGCGTCGGATTCGGCGGTGTCTTCGCGCCGACGGTGCTCGCGTCCGACGGCAGCGGCCAACCGTCGGTGCTGCAGACGCTCGCTCTCCCCGAGCTGCCCGCCGGGACGACGACGACGAATCGCTTCCATCCCGCCGGCGCCGCGGAGCACACGCGTCTCGGCATCCAGCAGTTCACCGTCCACATGCCGCCGCCGCACGACGTCGAAGCGGTCGTCGACCCGGGCGTCGAGCCGGGACCGGGGGTGACGTCGCTCGTCACGCTCCGTCCCGCGACGGCGCAGCGTCTTGCCGCGGCGCAGGCCGACTTCGGGTTCTCGGGCCCCGCGCCCACGGACGCGCAGAAGATCGCGGCGATCGGCCGCCTCGGCGCGAACGCGCCGGAGAAGGTCCTCTGGTCGCACCTGCGCGCGCTCGACCCGGCCGCGCCCGATTTCCTCGCCGTCGCCCATCAGCTCGGCAGCCAGGACGCGGATCTGGTCGCCGCGATGCGTTCGCGATACGCGCCAGGCGTGCAGACCGATCCCGGCGCGGACGTCGCGGTCGTGCTGGAGAACGACGAGGCCTACCTCTCCCGCCGCCGGCTCCACCTCGATCCGGGCCGGCCGCTGACCGTGTCGGTGACGAATGCCGACGGCTTCACGCACCGGTTCCAGGCGCTGGAGCTGCACGATCGCAGCCCGGCGTTCGGCGCGCTCGACTGGGGCAGGTTCCAGTGGTCGCAGCTCGGCGACGAGGGCACGCTCGCACCGGGCGCGTCGGAGACGGTCACGCTGACGCCGAACGACACGACGTTCGAGCTCTGGCTCGGCGACCCCGACAGCGGCGACCAGGCCGGGCTCCCGCTCCGCCTCGATCGCGGCCCGCTGCGCCAGAGCCTCCGGTTCACCCCTGACTGGGCGCACCCGAACCACAGTGCTGTCGACGCGCACGGGCATCTGTGGGTGACGCTGGGAGGCGTCGACGCGCTGGCCGAGGTGACGCCCGACGACGATCTCTCCGCCGCGAGCGAGCGCGAGTATCCGCTGCCGGGCGGCGACGCGACCTTCGCGACCGGCGGCAAGCTCGATCCACACGATGTTGCCGTCGATGGCAACGGCATCGTCTGGGCGACGCTCGCCGACGGCAATGCGATCGCGCGGCTCGATCCGGCGCAGGCAAACCCAGGCACGAGCGCGGGCATCCATGTCTACCCACTCGCCGACTGCCCCGCGTGTGCGCCCCCGTTCCCGCCCGAGCCGGGAGTTGCGCAGCCGCCGACGCGCGATCCCGAGCAGCTCGCGGTGCAGCAGGATGCGGCGGGGAACACCCTCGTCTGGTTCACCGAGTTCGCGGCGAACGCGATCGGCGTCCTGCGCGTCGCGGGCGACGGCACCCTGCTCACCCACCTCGACGTGCCGTGCGACTGCAACCACCCGAAGGGCATCGCCCTGGGCGCCGACGGGTCCGTCTGGTTCAGCGAGGAAGACAGCAACCGGATCGGCCGGCTGACGCTCGCGCCCGGCCCCTTCGAGGCCGCCGGCATGCAGATCGTCCACTCCGGCATCCCGAGCGCGCCCACGATCACGCGTCCCGGCCAGCCGGACATCGCGACGTCGTCGCCGCACAGCGTCGCGGTCGACCCGCTCGGACGGGTGTGGTTCAGCGAGGAGGAGAACGCGTCGCTCGGGTACCTCGATCCGGCGGCCGCGCACTCCGGCACGACCGACGGCGTCGCCGAGGTTCAGCTCCCGGACAACGAGTTCGGCGAGCAGGCCGCGCCGGCCGATCTCACGGTCGACCGCGCGGGCAAGGTCTTCTTCGTCGACGAGTACGGCGATGCGGTCGGCGCGGCCACGTCCGGTGGGCTCGACCAGTACTGGCGACCGCGCGCGCGCCAGAGCATCACCGACAAGCCCGTGGTCGACTCGAGCGGGAACCTGTGGTTCACGGAGACGGGCGCGAACCTGCTCACGCGGCTCTCGAACGTCGCCGCGCCTGCGCTCCCGCCGGCAGCGCCGCCGGTCCTGACCGCCGACACGATCCGGCACACGATCGCCGCGACCGGCCTGCGCGACGTCGCTGCAGCCGACGTCGCGGTCGATCGCGACGGCATCGAGGTCGCACACGCGAGTGCGCCGGTCGCAGGCGGCGCATTCAGTGTCGGCGTCCCCGTCCAGGGCGGAGAGCTCGTGCACCTGACGCTCCACGGGACGTACGAGCAGGTGATCTCGTTCCCGGTCGCCGACGTGCGCGCCGCCGTTGCCGACGACGGCTCCGTCCGCGGCCGGCTCGCGCCGGGCGACGAGCCGCCCGGAGACGTCGTGCAGGTCGGCGTGGCGGGCAGGAGCGCAGACGCACCGCTCGCGCGCGACGGCAGCTTCGCGTCGGCGTCGGGCTTCGCCGCGACGACTGACTCGGGCACCGTGACGTACGCAGGCGCGACGACGGCCGGGATCTTTCGCAGCGTCCTCGCGTTCGGGCCGGCGCCCGCAGCGTCGGAGCCTGAGCCGCCCGCGGCGCCGGCACCGGCCGACCCGGCGCCCGCGCCCGCCGCCTCGGCCGCGCCGCGGCAGCATGGCGCGCCGCACGTGGGTAGCTCCCGCCGGGCCGTCTCGGTCGCTGCGCGCGGACGGCGTGCGCTCGCGCTCGTCTCCTATCGCTGGCGCCGGCTCGGCTACCGGATCGTCTTCGCACCCGCGAAGGTCGGCGTGCGCGCGACCACCGACACGCGCCGCCACACGATCACCGTCTACGTGCGCACGACCGACACGCCGCAGCGAATCGCGCACGACATCGCGCACGAGCTCGGCCACGCCTACGACGCGCGCTTCCTGCGTCCGCGCGACCACCGTGCCTACCTCGGGCTGCGCCGCCGGCCGCGCGCGACGTGGTGGCCGACCGCGCCCGGCTCGGACTACGCGAGCGGAGCGGGCGACTTCGCCGAGGTGTTCGCGCTCTGCCACGCGCCGAGCAAGGAGTTCCGTAGCACGCTCGCGCCGCGGCCGAAGCATCCGTGCGCGCTCATCGCCGCCGTGACGCCGAGGAAGGGAAACCGTTGAGACGTTCGTACGCTCTGCTCTTCGCCGCCGCTGCCGTCGGCGCGTGCGCTGCCGCCTTCCTGCTCCTGACGCATCCGGGATCGTCCTCGCCGTCCCGGCTCGATGCGCACGGGCTCAGGAAGGGCATCCCGTCTGCGCAGCTGCGGCACGTGCTCGACGCCGCCGACGTGATCGACACGACGGTGCCGAATGCAAAGCTCATCGCGGAGGGCAAGCACCTCTTCCGTGACCCCGCGCTGTACCAGAGCGGCCTCTCGTGCCAGAGCTGCCACACCGAGGGCGGCGCGAACGCCGATCTGGGGACGCAGGTGCACCCGACCGCGCCGGGCGACTTCACCGGCCCGCGCGACCCGCCGTCGCTGTGGGGCGTCGGCGAGACGGCGCCGTACCTCTGGACCGGCTCGGTGCCGACGCTCGAGGAGCTCATGGCGCGGCTGATCCGCAACTTCTTCAAGGACGGCAACCCGACGGCCGAGCGTGTCGCTGCGCTGTCCGCGTACCTGCGGTCGCTCGAGCCGCCGGTCTCGGCGTTCGACCTCGGGACGATGTCGCCGGCCGCGCTCCGCGGTCAGCGTCTCTTCCAGGGCAAGGCGGGCTGCATCTCGTGCCACATGGGCCCGCTCTTGACGGACAACCGCCTGCACAACACGCTCGTGCCGCAGGCCCCCGGCGCGAACGACCCCGGCGCGGCCGGCCAGCCGCACGCGTTCAACACGCCGCAGCTGCGCGACGTCGCGAACACCGCGCCGTACATGCACAACGGCGCGTTCACGAACCTGCGCCAGGTCGTCGAGTTCTACGACAAGACCGCCTCGACTGCGCCGCTGCACCTCACCGACCAGGAGATGGACGACCTGGTCGCCTACCTGCAGGCGCTGTAGGGCTCGCAAGCTTCGGTGTCTGACACCGGGTCGTCGCTCGCGAGCGCGGCGCGGTCGCAAAGGTGTCAGACACCTTTGCGAACAACGTCGCGAAATGGCCTCGCGGCGACGGTGTCTGACACCAAGGGTTTTCGGAAGGTCAAGACCGTAGTTTCGAGTTGTCAACGACTGCCCTTGGAGGAGATTTCAGTGACTGCCGCACAGGCGACAATCCGCCGCCTCTACGAACAGGTTCGCGTGCTCGAGACCGAGGCCGCGCGCACGCCGAAGCGGCGCACGCGGCTGCCGTACCTGTGCGTGCTCGTCGTCGCCGCCGGCATCGGCGCGGTGAGCGCAGGTGTGTCGCACACGCACCTCGCGGCCGCGGTTCATCCGCACACCTCACGCGTCGCCGCGCCGGTCGTGCATCTGATCGACCCGCCGGCCGAGCGTGCGCGCCCCGTCATCGCCGTTCCGCGGCGGCATCGCATCGTGCGCGACCACGTCGCACGCCACGCCGTCGCGCCCGTCCGCACGCACGTTGTGTCGACTCGACACACAGCGCCTGCGGCCATCGCGATGCCTCCGGCCCCCGCCCCTGCGCCCGCGCCCGCGGCGTCCGCGCCCGCTCCGGCTCCGGCGCCCGCCGTTCAGCCGGCACCGGCACCGGCGCCGGTACCGGCGCCGCCGGTCCACGACGCGCCGCCCGCACCGCCCGCACCGCCCGCACACTCCGCACACCCCGCACAGCCCGCCAAGCCCGCGCCCGCGCGCCCGGCGAAGACCGCCCCCGAGCCCGTCGGGATCGGCTCCGTGGTCGTCAGCACCTCGGACGAGCCCCTGCCCGACGACGCAGGCGCGACGACACCCACCTCGACCACTCCGTGACCACGAAGGAGACCGATGGCCATCTTCCATCCTGATTCAACGCGCCGTGTCGACCACCGCGGTGGCGACGCGGTCCTCGACGAGCTCGCGTACCTCACGAGCAAGGTCGGCTCGCTCGAGCGCGACATCGCACGTCGGCAGCGTCAAGCCGCCGGCCGCACGCTCGTCTCGGCGACCGCCGCCGCCGGAGCCGCGCTCGCCGCTGCGCTCGGCGCGCGCATGCTGACGCGGTCGGCGAACGTCGACCTCTTCTCGACGCGTGCGCTCATCGCGATCGCCGTCGCCGCCGTCGTCGTCGGCGCGGGCGTCGCAGCGTTCGCCTCGCGACGCGCTGTCCGCTCGCTCGCGAGCTACGTGCTCGAGGCGTCGGCGCAGCCCGCGCCGCGCGTCTCGCAGCGCGACAACCTGGTCACCGCGCTGCTCGCGTCGCTCGTGATCTTCGGCCTCTACCTCGACGGCTGGCGGCACATCAACCTCGCCGACAACCGCGCCGGTGCCTTCCTGACGTGGTGGCACGTGCCGCTCTACATCGGCGCGACGGTGACCGGCCTCTGGATCACGACCCGGAACCAGAGCATCCGCGACCTCCTGCGCGGGCGGTTCGACATCGCCTCCGTCCCGGCGGGCTACAGGCTCGGCGTCTTCGGGATGGGGCTGCTCACGGCCGGCGCCGCCGGCGACGCCGTGTGGCACACGTTCTACGGGATCGAGCAGGGGATCGAGCGGACGATGAGCCCGTTCCACATCGTGCTCTTCACGAGCGCCGCGCTGATCCTCAGCAGTCCCTTGCGGGCCGCGTGGAACGACGCCGGCCCGGTGGCGCCGAGCTTCCGGCGTTTCTTCCCGGCGCTCCTCTCGCTCACGCTCGCGACGGCGGCGATCTCGTTCATCGTCCAGTTCCTGCTGCCGTTCCTCTACTGGACGAAGCCGGTGCCCGACATCGCCGCACTCGGCGCGGCCGGCGAGAACACGCGCATCGTGGCTGTCGCGACCGTGCTGACGGCGAACATCCTCCTCATGGCGCCGCTCCTCTTCGCGATGCGCCGCTGGCGGCTCCCGTTCGGCTCGGCGACGCTCCTGTTCACGACGCAGGCGGTGATCGAGTCGGCGATGAAGGAGATGGAGCGCGGCTGGGCCGTCGCGGCCGCCCTGCTCGCCGGGCTCGCCGTGGACGCGCTGATCGCACGTCTGCGTGTCACGCCCGAGCGCGTCGGCGCCCAGCGCGTCGTCGCCGGCGTGGCGCCGCTCGTGCTCTGGCTGAGCTACTTCGGCATCCTCTGGTTCGGCTACGGGGTCGGTTGGGAGCGCAACATCTGGCTCAGCGCCGTGCTGCTCGCGGGACTGAGCGGCGTGCTCCTCAACTCGCTGCTCACGCCCGGCCTCCCCGCCGTCGCCGGAGCCGACGTGCACCTCCGCGACGCCGAGAACGACGACGCCGCGATGGAGGAGCGGCTCGCTGCGTAAGGGCGAGGGCCGCAAGGTTTTCGAAAGCTCTCGCAGCGACTCTCGAATCATGATCGTACTGGCCTGGAGCCTGGTTGCCCTGGTCGTCCTCGTGGCCGGCGGGCTCATCGCAACCGGCATCGAGCTGAACCGGCGCGACTACCGCGCCTATGACCGCGCCGCTGAGGGGAGCGGCGCGGTCGTCCCGTTCGCTGCTGCGGCCGACGCCGAGCAGCTCCGGGCGGCCTGACGAAGCCTCGGACGAACCAAAGGTATTTCGAAGGGCCGCTTCCGACTCTCTCAGCGCAAGCCTGCCCATCTCACCGTGCAGACGACTGGAGGACCCCAGTGCAGGACAGAACGAACAGAAACCGCAACCGTCGCAGGCCAACGTGGAAGGGCGGCATGCTCGCGTTCTCCCTCCTCGTGACGGTTGCCGTCGCCTTCTCCGCCCTGACCGGCCTCGCCTGGTCGGCCGGCGGCAGCCGGCCAATCGACGCGCTCTCGACCGAGCCCGTCCCCGAGCCGCCGAACCTCGCCGACTTCGTCGTCGACCGCGGCGCAGCGGTGGCGCTCGGCAAGGCGTTCTTCTGGGACATGCAGGCCGGTAGCGACGGCATCACCGCGTGCGCGACCTGCCACTTCAACGCCGGCGCCGACTCGCGCTCGAAGAACCAGGTGAACCCGAAGGGCGCCCCGTTCTTCGACGGCGGAGCAAACGGCCAGCTCACCATGGCGAGCTTCCCGACGCACATGCTCGCCGACCCGAACAACGCCGCCTCGCAGCTGCTCGCCGACACGAAGAACGTCGTCGGCTCGCAGAGCATCGTGAACACGAAGTTCGACCACGTCGTGCCCGGCAACGCGGTCGAGGTGGGGACGCCGGCGGCTGACAAGGTCTTCTCCGTCGGCGGCAACGACGTGCGTCAGGTCACGCCGCGCAACGCGCCGACGGTCATCAACGCAGCTTTCAACTTCCGCGAGCAGTGGGACGGGAAGGCGCAGAACGTCTTCAACGGCGTCAACGTCTGGGGCGACCGCACGCCCGGCGCGAAGGTGCTCGACGCGCCGACGCCCGGCCAGCTCCAGCCGACCCGCCTCGAGATCCCGAACGGTGCGCTCGCCTCGCAGGCGGTCGGACCGATGACGAACGGGGCGATCATGTCGTTCAACGGCCGCCTCTGGCCCGACATCGCTCGCAAGCTCACGTCGCTGCGGCCGCTTGGCGAGCAGAACGTCAGCCCGTCCGACAGTGTCCTCGGCCCGTACGCCGACCCGTCGGGGAAAGGCCTGAGCCTCTCGTACGCCGACTTGATCGAGAAGGCGTTCGCACCGCGGTGGTGGGACTCGACGCTCGTCGTCCAGAATCCCGGCGCGAACCAGACGTTCGTCGCTGCGCCCGCAGGGCCGCTCCCGGCGAACGAGATCACCCAGCTCCAGGCCAACTTCTCGCTCTTCTGGGGCCTCGCGGTGCAGATGTACGAGTCGTCGCTCGTCTCCGACCAGACGCCGGTCGACAAGTTCCTCGCCGGCGACAAGACGGCGCTCACCCAGCAGGAGCAGGACGGCATGGGTGTCTTCACCGGCAAGGGCCAGTGCTCAACGTGCCACGCAGGGCCCGAGCTGACGAACGCGGCGACCGCCGCCGTCACGCAGAGCCCGCTCACCGACGGCACCGACACTGGCTTCGAGAACATCGGCGTCCGCGATCCGAGCGAGGACCTCGGCATCGGCGCTCCGATCGACCCGAACAACCAACCGCTGTCGATGTCCGGCGCACCTGCCGACGCGATCAACGGGATGTTCAAGATCCCGGGCCTGCGCAACGTCGCGCTGACGGCGCCGTACTTCCACAACGGCAGCGCGGGCACGCTCGAGCAGGTCGTCGAGTTCTACAACCGCGGCGGCAACGTCGACGCGCCGAACAAGGCCGGCGAGATCAAGCCGCTCAACCTGAGCGACACCGACAAGGCCGACCTCGTCGCGTTCCTGCAGGCGCTGACCGATCCGAGGGTTCTGCACCAGCAGGCTCCGTTCGACCATCCGGAGCTGCTGCTCCCGAACGGCGCCAGCGGCGACACGGCTTCCGTCGCCACGAGCGCTCCGGGTGTTGCAGCGGACGAGTACCTCGAACTGCCTGCGGTCGGGGCCGGCGGCTCGGCGACGACGATCCAGCCGTTCCCGAACAACCCGTTCCTGCCCGGCTTCCTGCAGGCGCTGCCCGCGGGGTCGTTCCAGCCGGTGACCGGTGCCGTTCCTCCCGCGGCGCCGGCGCCGGCGGACGCGAGCCCCGCAACGCCTGCGGCTCCGGCCCCGGCCGCGCCCGACACGCCGGCCGCCCCCGCCGCCTCGCCGCCCCCGACGGCCACGCCGGCGGCGACGACCGCGCCTGCTCCCACAGCGGCCAAGCCGGCCGTGACGCGGACGCGCTCGATCGCAACGGTGACTGCGAGCATCAAGCTGAAGCGGGCCGCACGCCTGCGGATCCGCGCCCTCGACGGCAAGGGCCGCCGGCGGCTCGTGCTGCTCGCCGGCAGCAAGGTCGGCAGGATCGTGTCGCGCCACGACGCGTACGCGATCAGCGCCCGGCTCGCACGGGGCGGGAAGGTCACGCTCCGCCTGCGGATCGCACGCGCCCAGCTCGTCTCGGGGCGGAAGTTCCGCATCCTCGTCGACACGATGGGCCGCCGCGGCGCGATCGCGACCGCACGGCTCGACGTGGTGGCTCCGTGATCGCAGGCAAGTCGATCTCGACCCGGGGAACCCGGTGGGCGTCAGCAGCATTCGTGCTGCTGACGCTCGCCCTCGGGCTCGCCCTCGAGTGGGTGCCGAACGACGCCGACCAGGGCTTCAGCCAGCGCATCTTCTACCTGCACGTACCGATCGCGCTGACCGCCTACGTGTGCTTCGGCGTCGGCGCGTGGAAGGCGTTGCGGCTGCTGCAGACCGGCGCCGAGCGCTACGACGTCGAGAGCGCCGTCGCCGTCCATATCGGGACGATCTTCGGTGCGCTCACGCTCCTCACAGGCTCGATCTGGGCCCGCATCTCGTGGGGCGTCTGGTGGACGTGGAGCGAGAACCAGCTGGTGCTCTTCCTCGTCATCTTCCTCTTCTACTCCGCGTACTTCATGCTCCGGCAGTCGGTCCCGCCCGGGTTCGCGCGAGCACGCCTCTCGGCCGTGTTCGCCCTCATGGGCGTGATCCTGATCCCGATCAGCTTTCTCGCCATCCGCCTCGCGGCGAACTTCATCCACCCGGTGGTCTTCAGCCGCCGCGGGCCGCAGATGGCGCCCTCGATGTTCCTCGTCTTCGTCCTCTCGCTCGCCGGGATGCTGGCGCTCGCGCTCACGCTCTACGCGTTCGAAGTGCGCGCGAAGCTCCTCGACCGGCGCATGCGGGAGCTCCGGGAGGTGATCGCATGACCCCGTCCGACCGCTACGTCGCGGCCGCCTACATGGTGTTCCTGATCGTCCTGCTCTCGTACCTGCTCATCCAGTCGCGCAAGCTCGCGCGCTTCGAGCGGCAGGTCGCACAGCTGGAGCAGAGGGAGCAGTGAGCCGCGCACGTCACGTCGCCGTCGCCGGCACGTCGCACCGCCACGAGCCGCTGGATCGGCGCGAGCGGTTGCGGCTCGACGACGAGCTCGCCTCGGATTTCGTGCGGCGGCTCGCCGCCGACGGGTACGAGGCGGTCGCGCTCTCGACGTGCAACCGCACCGAGGTGTACGTCGCCGGCGCCGACGCGCGGGCGGCGCGGCGTCGCGCCCTCGCCGAGCTCAGGTCGCTCGCGCCGGGGACGACGTGCTTCCGCTACGAGGACGAGCGCGCAGCGCGGCACCTGTTCCGCGTCGCCGCCGGCCTCGATTCGCTCGTCGCCGGCGAGACCCAGATCCTCGGCCAGGTGCGCGCGGCGCACGCGCTCGCGCTCGACGCGGGCGCGAGCGGCGGCACCCTCAACCGCCTCTTCCAGCAGGCGATCGAAGCGGGGAGGCGTGTGCGAACCGAGACGGACGTCGCGCGCCATCCAGTCTCGGTGCCCTCCGTCGCAGTCGAGCTCGCCGCCCGCGAGCTCGGCAACCTCTCCGGCTCGACCGTGCTCGTCGTCGGCACGGGCGCGATGGGCCAGCTCGTCGCGTTGAACCTGCTGCACCGCGGCGTCGGCAGGCTCGCCGTCGCCGGCCGGAACCCGTCGCGCGCCGCGGAGCTCGCTCTGCGCCTCGACGCGGAGTGGCTCCAGCTCGACGATATCGCGCTCGGGCTCGAGGACGTCGACGTCGTCTTCTCCGCGACGAGCGCCGCCGGCTACGTGATCGGCCCCCAGCACGTCGCCGGTGCTCGCAAGCCGCTGCTGCTCGTCGACCTTGCAGTCCCGCGCGACGTCGACCCGGCGGTGCGCACGCTCCCCGGCTGTACGGTGCGCGACGTCGACGACCTCGAGAGCGTCGCCGCCGACGGCCTCGACCGCCGCCTCGCGGAGGTGCCCCGCGCCGAGGCGATCGTGGTCGAGGAGGCGCGCCGCTTCGCGGTGTGGCAGCGCGAGCTGGCCGCTGCGCCCGCGATCGCGTCGCTACGCCGGCGCGCCGAGGAGATCCGCACCGCCGAGCTCGCCCGCGCCGCGGCAAGGCTCGCGCATCTCTCGCCCTCGGAGCGGCGCTCGGTCGAGACCCTGACCGCGCAGATCGTGGCGAAGCTCCTGCACGCCCCGACCGTGCGGGCGCGGGAAGCGGCAGGACGGGACGAAAACATGTACGCAGACGCGCTCTTGCATCTCTTTGCAATCGACGACGCGTAGGCGCGAAGCAGCGTAAGCGAAAGGCAAAGGGAGGATTGCGAATGACATCGAAGAGTCACGTTCGTCTGGTGGTAGCGCTCTCGGTCGCGGCGCTGCTGGCCGTCTTCTTGCTCTACTCGAGCGTCGCCGGCAACGCGACCCCATCGCTCAGCCCGAGCCAGCTGCCCGGCCACCACGGCGTCGTGACGCTCGCCGGAGTCGTCGTGGGACCGGCGCGCGGCGACGCACACGACACGCCGTTGCGCTTCGGCCTGCGCGACATCTCGGGCCGCGGCGCGGCCGTTCCGGTGTCCTACCGTGGCGAGGTCCCGGACCTGTTCAAGGTCGGACGGCACGTCCTCCTGCGGGGTCGGCTCCAGGCAGGCACGTTCGTCGCGCAGCCGGACTCGCTCGTGACCAAGTGCCCGTCGCGCTACGTCGCGCAGAAGGGAAGCGGCAAAGATGGCGCTCCTCGGTGAGGGATCCGTTGCGCTCGCGCTGGGGCTGTACGTCTACGCGGCCCTCGTGGGCGCCTGGGGTGCGGCGCGCGGCTCGCAGCGGCTGCAGCGCTCCGCGCGGAACGCGCTGCTCGCCGCATTCCCGGCGACGGCGGTGTCCGCCGGCGCACTGATCGCCGCGTTCCTGCGCCACGACTTCTCGCTCGTCTACGTCGCGCAGCACTCGAGCCTCTCGCTGCCGCTCGTCTACCGCATCTCCGCTCTCTGGGGCGGCCAGGAGGGCTCGCTCCTCCTCTGGCTGCTGATTCTCTCCGTGGTCTCGTCCGGCGCCGTCTTGCTGAACCGCCGCCTGCTCGAGCGGACGCTGCCGTGGGCGGTGCCGATCCTGGCCGCGATCGCGTCGTTCTTCGCGTACCTGCTCGTGTTCGTCTCGAGCCCGTTCGAGACGCAGGCGGCGCCGTTCGACGGCGCCGGTCTCAACGCGAGCCTGCAGAACCCGTACATGCTCGCCCACCCGCCGCTCCTGTACGTCGGCTACGTCGGCCTGACCGTCCCGTTCGCGTTCGCGATGGCAGCGCTGCTGTCGCGACGCCTCGACGCGCGCTGGTTGGTCGCGACGCGCCGCTGGACGATCCTCTCGTGGACCTGCCTCGGCGTCGCGATCCTGCTCGGCTCGAAGTGGGCGTACGGAACGATCGGGTGGGGCGGCTATTTCGCGTGGGATCCGGTCGAGAACGCCGCGCTCCTCCCGTGGCTCACCGCGACGGCGTACCTGCACTCGGTGATGGTGCAGGAGAAGAAGGGGATGCTGCGCGTCTGGAACATGACGCTCGTCATCCTGACGTTCTCGCTCGCGCTGTTCGGGACGTTTCTCACGCGCAGCGGGCTCGTCAACTCGATCCACAGCTTCAGCCGCTCGTCGATCGGCGCGTGGTTCGTCGGCTTCATAGCCGTCGTCGTGCTCGCGTCGGTGGCGCTGCTGCTCCTCCGCCTGCCGATGCTGCGCGCGCGCAGCCCGCAGCTCGAGTCGCTCGCGTCGCGCGAGGCGGCGTTCCTCTACAACAACCTGCTGCTGGTCGCCTTTGCATTGACCGTGCTGTGGGGGGTGCTGTTCCCGGTGCTGTCGGAGACGGTCCGCGGCGTTCCCTACTCGGTCGGACCGCCGTTCTACGACTTCTTCCTGCGCACGTTCGGCCTGCCGCTCCTGCTCCTGACGGGAATCGGACCGCTCGTCGCTTGGCGCCGCGCCTCGCTGCGCTCCCTGCGGCGCGGCCTCGCCTGGCCGGCCGCCGCAGCGCTCGCCGCCGGCGCGACCCTCGTCGCCGCAGGGGCGGGCACGCGGCCCGCCGGCCTCGCGGCGTACACGTTCTCCGCCTTCGTCCTGGCGTCGATCGCCGTCGAGATCGTGCGCGGCACGCGCGCGCGGCGCTCGCTCGACGGCGGCTCGTGGCCGCGGGCGCTCTCGTCGCTGGTCGCGCGCAACCGGCGCCGGTACGGCGGCTACATCGTGCATGCGGCCGTCGCGATGCTCGCGATCGGGATCGCCGGCTCGAGCCTCTATCGCGCCTCGGCCGAGCGCACGATGCATCCCGGCCAGACGATCGCGGTCAGCGGCTACTCGCTCAAGTACCTCGGCACGTCGTTCCGGCCCGGGGCGAATCACGACGAGCTACGGGCGGTGCTCGCGGTCTCGCACAACGGCTCCCCGGACGGGCTCATCGCGGCCGGGCGGAACCACTACCACGCCGAGGCGTTCTTCGGGAACGCGGTCGCGATCAAGACGGACTGGCTCCGCGCGGAGGACCTGTTCGTCATCGCAGACACGTTCACCGTCGACGGCTCCGTGGACGTGAAGGTGATCGTGAACCCGCTCGTCGACCTGATCTGGCTCGCGGGCGTGGTCTTCCTCTTCGGATCGTTCGTCGCGCTCTGGCCCGATGCGCGCGAGGAACGACGGCTCGTCCGCCACGAGCTGGCGGTCAGAAAGGTGGCGACTGCATGATGTTCTTCTCGCTCCTCTCCCTGTTGCTCCTCGCGTGCGCCACGTTCGTCGCGTGGCCGCTGATCCGGCTCGCGCCGGACGCGACAGCGGGGCATCCCGAGCTGTATGAAGCCCTCGAGGAACGCGACCGCGCGCTCAACGCGCTGCGCGAGCTCGAGTTCGACCATCGCGCGGGCAAGATCGCCGACGACGACTACCGGAGCCTCGTGCGGACGCTGCGCCTGCGTGCGGCCGACGCCTTGAAGACGGTGGACGCGCATGCGTAGCGCCGGCCGGCTCGGGGCAATCGCGCTCGTCGCCGGGCTGCTGGTGCTGCTCGTCGTGCACATCGCGACCGCCCAGCGCGGTGCCCGGATTGCCGCGGCGGTCGCGGCCGGTCAGAAGCCGGCGGCGCCCGACTTCGAGCTCGATCGCATCGGCCGCGACGGCAAGCTGAAGCTCTCGTCGCTCCACGGCCGGGTCGTGGTCCTCAACTTCTGGGCGTCTTGGTGCCAGGCCTGCAAGGACGAGGCGCGCACGGTGGAGGCGGCGGTCCGCCGCTGGCAGCCGCGCGGCGTCGTCTTCGTCGGCGTTGACTCGCAGGACTTCACGAGCGACGCCCGCCGCTTCGCCCGACGTTTCGGGCTCACCTACGGCAGCGTCCACGACGGCTCGGGGAGCGTGATGACACGCTACGGCGTCACCGGGCTGCCGGAGACGTGGACGCTCGACCGGCGCGGCCGGCTCGTCGACCACATCCCGGGCGTCGCCGACGCCGGCCGTCTCGACAGCGCGATCGAGCGCGCACGCCGCTCGTGATCGCGCGGGTCCTGGCACTCGTCGCGCTGGCGCTCGTGCTCGCCGCGCCCGCGCTCGGCGCGAATGGTCTCGAGCGGCGCGAGGCGCAGCTCGAGAACCGCGTCATGTGCCCGACGTGCCACCAGTTGCTCGCGCTCTCGCACTCTCCGATCGCGGAACGCATGCGCACGTTCATTCGCGCGCAGCTCGCGGCAGGGAAATCGGAGCAGCAGATCGAGCGCGAGCTCGTCGCCCAGTTCGGCCCGGCGGTGCTGGCCGAGCCGCCCGCGCAGGGCTTCGGCCTGCTCGCATGGCTGATCCCCGCCGCCGGCCTCGTGGCGGGAGCCGTCGGCGTCTTCGCGGTCGCACGCGCGTGGCGGCGGCGCGCGCCCGCCGAAACCGCCGACGTCTCCCCCGAGGTCCTCCGGCGCATCGAGCGCGAGCTCGTCGCGTTCGACGACTGATGGCCGGGACGCGCGCAGCCGTGCTCGTCCTTGCGCTCGCGGCGCTCCTCGCCCTGCCGGGCGCGGCGGCGGCGCACGGCACGACCGACTACGTCGCCACGGTGCGCGGAATCGTCCCGCCGCTGCCCGGCGTGCAGGCGCGGATCGAGCGCGGCTTCCAGATCGTCCTGACGAGTCGCAGCCGCGTCCCCGTGGTGGTCGACGGGCCGGACGGGCGGCCGTACCTGCGCTTCACGCGCACTGGCGTTGCAGCGAACATCGGCGGCTGGACACTCCTCACGCCGAAGCGGACGTTCGCGTGGCCCGCGCCCGGCGCCTACAAGCCGAGCGTCGCGCCGCTCGCTGTCCGCAAGGAGCCGGGCAAGTCGCATCACCTCCGCGACTGGCGCATTCGCCTGCGCGCGGGAGGTCGCACCTATCACGTCGTCGGCGGCCTCGACTACCGCGTCTCCGACGGCGGGCTCGCCGAGCTGCTCTTCCCGTTCGCCCCGACGCCGCTCCTGCTGCTCTTCTCGATCGGGATCGTGCGCCGCGCCCGGCGCTGACCGCACGCCTCGCGAGCCAGCAGTGTCACGCCTCAGCTCGCAAAAGGTGTCAGACACCGAGGCAAGCGCATCGCCGACCAGTGACGCCGCAGACGGTGTCTGACACCAGTTCGGTTCGCCGCGGCGGTTCGCAAAGGTGTCAGACACCTTGCGGACTGCCTGCGCGGGTTGTTCGCGCTGCGACGGTGTCTGACACCAGCGCTG
>Ga0075425_100001263_pt1 | contig 24624 bp, 21 predicted proteins | sample SoiMethybrSBSTD4_FD_75300 | JGI IMG/M metagenome (GOLD analysis project Ga0075425, IMG submission 75300) | Bulk soil microbial communities from a Populus tree surrounding site in Tennessee, USA - Soil MetaG P. TD hybrid SBSTD4 | ecosystem: Environmental > Terrestrial > Soil > Tree plantation...
GCCGGTAGCCCCATGCGAGCGCCGTAAGGCACACCGCGTGTTACGCAACTCTCACGCCACGCAACTCTCACGCACGCGGGACGCCGAACGCACACCCGGCCTCTTCGCGCCTGGGCACGCTAGCAGCGGCTACAACTCTTGTCCGATCGCGCCGCCACCGCCACTTTGAAAACCTGTGGATAAGCATGTGATGGTGCCGCCAGGTTGCGCCCAGGCGTCAGCCCGAGGCGGTCGCGATTGGCCTTTTCCGTGCGCCAGCGCCATGCCAGTGTGGTCGCATGCGAGGCTCTGCATGCTCGACCGCCCTCAAGTTGGGTTTTTACGCCGTGACGGCTTATGTGGCCCTGGCGTTGGTCTTTGCCGGTGGCGCTCTGGCCCAGCTCCTCGTCGATCTCGAGCTGGTGCTCGCGGTCGACGTGTCCTTGTCCATGGATCTCGACGAGCAGCGCCTGCAGCGTGACGGCTACATTACCGCCTTTCGCGATGGGGAGGTGCAAAAGGCGATCACGTCGGGACCCCATGGCCGCATTGCCGTGACCTACATGGAGTGGGCTGGTCCCTCCGTGCAGAACGTGGTCGTGCCCTGGACCATTATCGACGGCTCGGCGGCGGCACAGGCCTTGGCCGATAAACTCGAGGCGCAACCGATTTCCCGGGCGCGCATGACCTCTATTTCGCAGGGCCTCGTGTTCGCGGCCCAGTTGTTCGACAGCAGTGGCGTCAAGGGGATCAGACGCGTGATCGACGTTTCGGGGGACGGGCCCAACAATGCTGGGCCCCTCGTGACCATGGTGCGCGACCAAGTGGTGGCGCAAGGCATTGCCATCAACGGTCTACCCATTCTGCTGAAAAAGCCGGCCAGCTTTTTCGACATCGCCGACCTCGATGTCTACTACCGCGAGTGCGTGATCGGCGGCGCTGGCGCCTTTATGATTCCGGTGCGCGAGCGTTTCGAATTCAAGACGGCCACGCGCCGCAAACTCCTGCTCGAAATTGCGGGTGGTGATCAGCCGGCCTTGCTGATCCCCGCGCAGCTGCGCGAGCCCATCAGCGGGGGGGATTGCACCGTTGGCGAGCAGCAATGGCGCCGGTACCTGGATACGGGCCCCAATTGAGCCGCAGGCCGGCGCAAAGCTTCCAGCCCTGCCTCAAACGCGTCGCGAACACCGCCTCGAACGGCTTGGTTAAGGCCGCATTAAGGGGGTGCGCTTATTGTCTGTAGCATGGTCCTGTCGCGCGTTCCGCCTTGCCTTCTCCCGCTGCTGGCGCTCGCCCTTTGGGCGTGCAGCCAAACGCCGCAGTTCATTGCCCGGGACGAGCCCTGGCGCGCGGACGAGGAACGCGCGTGCCTTGCCGCCGGCGTCGTGCGCGAAAGCGCCTTCGTCACCTTGCGCACCAGCCTCGGGGGACCTGCGGTGTGCGGCGCACTTAAGCCGTTCAGCGTCTCGGCGGCCGTCAATGGCGCGGTCGAACTACGCCCGCCTGCCCTCCTGCGCTGCCCGATGGTCCCCGCCATCGACCACTGGGTCGAGCGCGTGGTCATGCCGGCGGCGCGGCGCCATTTGCGTGGCGAGCTCGGTGCCGTGAAAATTGCCGGGTCCTATTCCTGCCGCCCGATGAACAACGTCGACGGCGCCCTGCTATCCGAGCACGGCCACGCCAACGCCATCGACGTCGCCGGTTTCGTTCTCGCCGATGGGCGCAGCGTCGAGGTCAAAAGCGGCTGGTGGGGCGTTTTCGCTCAGCGCAATTTCCTGCGCGAGGTCCACCATGGCAGTTGCGCTCTGTTCAGCACGGTGCTCGGCCCCAACTACGATGCCAACCACCGCGACCATTTTCATCTTGATTTGGCCCGGCACGGCCGCGATGCGGGCAATACGATTTGTAAGTAGCGACGCGGCAGTTTTTAGGCCGCACCCCACAAACGCAACCGACGTTTCCCGCTCGACAGGGCTTTTTTGAAACTCTAGCAAGCAGCAGGGCGTGGGCGGCAAACAGACTTCCGCGCACGCCATCACGTCTGAGCGGTGCGGGCAAAAGCATGAGTTCGGCGACAGCGACCGATCCCGGGGCAACACCCTCGCGCGCCATTCTGCTTCTCGCGCTCGCATCTTTTGTCGGCGCCGCCAATTTGCGCGTCTGCGACGCGCTGCTGCCACAAATCGCCGCCGAGCTCCGCATCACAATCGGGTCGGCCGCGAGCATGGTCACTGCTTTCGCCGTGGCCTATGGCGTCTGCCAGATCATCGTAGGCCCGCTCGGGGACGCCCGCGGCAAGCTTTTGCTGGTGGTGCTGGGCTCGCTCTGGGCGGGGGTTGCCACCCTCTTATGCGCCCTCATGCCATCCTTGGCGCCGCTCGTCCTCTTTCGCTTTCTCGGCGGCGCGGGCGCCGCGGCGGTCATCCCGCTGGCGATTGCCTGGATCGGCGATGTGGTGCCTTACGAGCGCCGGCAGGCCTTGCTGGCGCGCTACATTTCCGGTCAGATCCTCGGCATCGTCTTCGGTCAGGCGGCCGGCGGGCTGTTCGGTGAACTGATCGGCTGGCGCGCTACCCTGCTGCTGCTCGGCCTCCTGCATATCGGCGCCGGCCTGCTGCTGCTGAACGAGCAGCGCCGGTTGGGTGCCGGGCTCACTTCGCCGCGCCAGCCGCGCTGGATCGAGGCGGCGCGCGCGGCCTATCGGCTTGTGCGCCTGCCCTGGGTGCGCGTCGTGCTGATCAGCGTCTTCATCGAAGGCATGGCGATGTTCGGAGCGCTGGCCTATGTGGGGGCCGACCTGCATGCTCGCTTCGGCCTCGGTCTCGGCATGGTCGGCGCCTTCTTGGCCGCGTTTGGCGCGGGCGCCCTGCTGTTCGCGGTAAGCGCAAGCTGGCTGGTGCCGAAGCTCGGCCAGCCCGGTCTTGCCGCCACAGGCACCCTCCTGCTTGCGGGCGGCTATGCCACATTGGCCGGCATGCCTTGGCTGTGGCTCGCCGCCCCCGCCATCGCCTGCCTCGGCCTCGGCTTCTATATGCTGCACAACACCTTGCAGGTGAATGCGACGCAGATGGCCCCGCAAGCGCGTGGCCTGGCGGTGTCGCTATTCGCCTTTTTTCTGTTTACGGGCCAATCGCTCGGCGTTGCCCTGGGTGCGCCAGTGGTCGACCGCTTCGGCGCCCGCCCCGTGTTCGCGACAGCGGCCATCGTCCTGATATCGATCGGCTTCTGGTTCCGCGCGCAGCTGATCAAGCATACGCTCGCGAAGTGATGTGCCATGGCGCCGAATGCGCTAAACCTGCCGGGATGAGCTGGTCCAGACACGGCCGCGGCGGGCGCCGCGGCTACCACCACGGCAACTTGCGCGAGGCGCTGATCGGCGCCGCACTTGATCTCATTTCGCAAAAGGGTCCCGCTGGTTTCACGTTTGCCGAGGCGGCCCGGCAGGCCGGCGTCAGCCCAGCGGCACCCTATCGGCATTTCCGCGACCGCGATGCCTTGATGGCGGATGTGGCGCGCCAGGGCTTTGAACGCTTTGCCGAGCGCCTGGCGCAGGCGTGGGACGAGGGTCGGCCTGGCCCGATGCTGGCGCTTGACCGCCTCGGCCGTGCCTATCTGCGTTTCGCGCGCGAGGAGCCGGCCTACTTCTCGGCCATGTTCGAATCAGGTGTGCCCGTGGCAAAGCATCGGGACCTGCACGAGGCGAGCGAACGGGCCTTTGCCGTGCTGCGGCAGGCCTGCGAGGCGATTGTCGCCGCGCTGCCCCAGGTCAAACGGCCACCGGCGCTAATGATGGCGCTGCATATCTGGGCCCTGTCGCATGGGATCGCCAGCCTGTTTGCCCGCGGCGACGCGGCGCGCCGCAGTTTGCCGATCAGCGCCGAGGAACTCTTGGAAGCGGCGACGCTGCTCTATTTGCAGGGACTGGGGATCGCCGGGCCCGGCAAGTAATCCTCCGGTGCCATTTCGCTGCAGCTCGGTTCTGCTGTAGGCTTGCGAGCCAAGGGGTCGTGCGGATCAATCGCTCGCCAACCCGGGAGGAAACCATGCAAAAAATCGCCCTTCAGCTTGCACTTTTGGCCGCGATCGGTTTGGGGTCGGACCAAGCCGCCGCCCAGGCAGGCTTCCCGCCGCCGCCGCCGAAGGTCAGCCCGGCCGCCGGCGTCATCGACATGCACGCGCATTCGCACCCCGACGTTTTCGGGCGCAACATGGACGACATCGATCTCGCCCAACTCGCCAAGGCGCGTGGCATGCGCGGCATCGTGCTGAAGAACCACATCTCCGAAACGGCAAGCCGGGCGGCATTGGTTATGAAAGTGGTGCCGGGGCTCGAAGTCTTCGGTGGCATCGTGCTGAACAGGGCCGTAGGTGGCATCAATCCGGACGCGGTGGAATGGATGCACCGCATCTACGGCAGTCGCGGCAAGGTGGTTTGGCTGCCTACCTTCGAGAGCGATAAGCACGTCAAGACGCTCTCCAAGCCCGATGCCGTCGGTCTCACCGTGGCGCCAAACGGTCAGGTGTCGCCGGAAATGGAAGCGATCCTCAAGATCATCGCGCGCGAGAACCTTGTGCTGGCGACCGGTCACGTGCACCCAGAAGAGATCATCGCCGTGGTGAAGAAGGGACGCGAGCTTGGCGTCAAGAACATCGTTATCACGCACGCCTTAACCAACGTTCCCGGCCTCAGCATGGAACAGGCCAAGCAAGTGGCGGAGATGGGCGCGGTCATCGAAATCTGCTTTCTGCAGTTTTTGGCCGGCCCGAACGCGCCGCTCGCCTTCCTCACGCATTGGACGCAGGTGAATGCCAAACACGTGGCCCAGGCCATCAAGGAGTTGGGGGCAGAGCGCGTACTCGTCTCCACTGACCTCGGTCAAAGCAGCAACATGGTGCATCCGGACGGCGTGGAGGCAGCCATCGCCGCGATGAAGAAGGAGGGTATCGCCGACGCCGATATCGATACCATGATGCGCAAGAACCCCGCGCGGCTGCTTGGACTGAAAGCGGAGGGCTGAGGCACGATCGAGAAGACGCCGTGGGGCCAGGTTGCGCGCTTTCGGGGTGCCTATTGTGCCGTGAATTTGGGCGCGCGCTTGGCCAGGAATGCGCTGAGCCCTTCACGGAAGTCCCGACTGCCGTAGCAGAGCGCAATCAGATCGCGGTCATCGATGCCGCCGAAGTTGGCGCGCATCCGGCGCACGACTTCTTTGCCCGCCAGCATCGTGAGCGGCGCCTGGGTTGCCATCTGAGCGCCCAAGGCCCGGGCGCGCTCGAGCAGCGCTTCTGGCGTGTCGCATAGCTCGTTGACGAGCCCGATCGCCAAGGCCTCATCGGCACCGATCAGGCGCGTCGTGAGCAACAAGTCGAGGGCGCGGCCGACCCCGGTCAGCAACGCCACGCGGGCGATGTTGGCTGCCGATAGACAGTTGGCCAGCGTGCGCGCAATGGGAAAGCCATATTTCAGCTGGCGGGTGGCGATCCGCAAATCGCAGGCCGCGGCGATGACAGCGGCGCCCCCCGTGCACACCCCCGCAATGGCGGCGATGGTCGGTACCGGACACCGCTCCAGCTTGGCAAACATGCGCTCCATGCGTGCCTCGTAATCTATTCCCTCCTGCGCCGTGGCGAAATTCTGGAAGAGCGAAATGTCCGTGCCGGCCCCAAACGCGCGTCCTCCCGCGCCGGTGATAATGATGGCTTTCACGGCGCCGCCAAGGCGGATTTCGCCGCAGATGTCGCCCAGCCGGTCGTACATTTCGAAGGTCAGGGCGTTGAGTGCGTTGGGGCGGTTAAAGGTGACGAGGCCGATCCCATCCCTCACCTCATAGAGGAGGTCATCGTCGACACGGTTCTGCATCGTGAGCCTTTGTGTCTTGTTTTCTTGCTGGCAAAGCCATGGCCAAGGTGCAGTCTTAGGCCCGCGCCGTCGCAGCCACCTCGGTGAAATAGTCCATCGCCACGCGCACGCCGCCCGGCGTGTGCGGCACCTTGGCAAGGGCAAGCCCCATTTCCACCCCGGCCAGCGCGCCGAGCAAGGTGAGGTCGTTGGTGTCGCCAAGGTGCCCGATGCGAAACACTCTCTTTGCCAGTTTGCTGAGCCCGGTGCCGAGCGAGATATCGAAGGCTTCGAGCGCGACCGCGCGCAAGGCGTCGGCGTCCTCACCGCCCGGCAGCAATACGGCCGTCAGACTCGAGGAGTAATACTTGGCGTCCTTACACCAAATCTCGAGTCCCCAGGCTCGCACGGCCCGGCGGGTCGCCTCGGCGTGGCGGTCGTGGCGCGCAAATACGCGCTCCAACCCCTCCTCGTGCAGCATGTCGATGGCCTCCGCCAGGCCGTAGAGCAGGTTGGTGGCCGGCGTATAGGGAAAAAAACCGTCCTTGTTGGCGGGCAGCATCTCCTCCCAGCCGAAGTAGGACTTCGGCTGGGAAGCCGCGCGCGCCGCGGCGAGCGCCTTCTGACTAACCGCGTTGAAGCCCAGCCCGGGCGGCAGCATCAGGCCCTTTTGGGAGCCACCAACCGTGACATCGACCCCCCAAGCATCATGCCGATAGTCGATCGATGCCAGCGACGAGATGGTGTCGACCATGAAGAGGGCGGGATGCTTGGCAGCATCGATCGCCTTGCGCACCTCCTCGATGCGCGAGGTGGCCCCCGTCGACGTTTCGTTGTGGACCACGCAGACGGCCTTAATCGCGTGCGCCTTGTCCTGGCGCAGGTGGGCCTCGATCGCATCGGCGTCAACGCCGCTGCGCCAGTCCGAGGCAATCAGCTCCGGCTCAAGGCCCAGTTTCAAGGCCAGCTTGTGCCACAAGCTGGCGAAATGCCCGGTTTCGTACATCAGGACCTTATCGCCGGGCGAGAGCGTATTGACGAGCGCGGCCTCCCAGGCACCGGTGCCGGAAGAGGGGTAAATGAAGACATGCTCGGAGGTCTTGAAGATCGACTTGATGCCGGCCAGAACCCTCAACCCCAGGGCCCTGAATTCGGGCCCGCGATGATCGATCACCGGCATGTCCATGGCGCGCAAAATGCGATCCGGCACCGGAGTCGGGCCGGGGATCTGCAGAAAATGGCGGCCGGCACGCCGCGGCGCATTCAACATGCGAGCTCTCCATCGACAAGGGCGCCCTTAGCTTAAAGCAGGCTCGCAGCGCCCTGCCAACCCGTTGCGGCAATGCCGACGCCGGCCGCGGAGCGGCACGCCAAGGTAGGCGCGCCCCGAACGCTCTGCCCCTTCTGGCGGCAAAGGTCGGCACGGTCCCCTCCCCTTGCGACGATGGCGCCGCGCGCGCCGCGCAACGGCTTGGCGCATGCGCGGCGCGTTTGCTCGCCCCCCATGGGCGGCCAGCCAAGCACCGATCCCCCTTGTGTGCGCGGCCCTGGACGGGCATTACCGGGCCATGCCCGCCATGAACCCGGCCCCGATCTCGCACCGGCTTGCCGCACGGCTCGAGCGTGAACTCGAGGGCGACGTGCTCTTCGACCGCTTTTCGCGCGGGCGCTACGCCACCGACGCCTCGCATTACCAAATCGAGCCGATCGGCGTCGTGGTTCCCAAGACGGACGATGACGTGCGCGCGGCGTTGGCCATCGCCCGCGAGGAGGGCGTCCCGCTGCTGCCACGCGGCGGCGGCACCTCGCAGTCGGGCCAGACCGTGGGCCGCGCGCTCGTCCTGGACTTCAGCAAATATTTGAAGCGGCTCATCGATCTCGATGCCGGCGCCCGCACCTGCATCGTCGAGCCTGGCATCGTGCTGGACGACCTCAACCGGCAACTGAGGCCATCCGGCCTCTGGTTCCCGGTCGATGTTTCGACCGCCAGCCGCGCCACGATCGGCGGCATGGCGGGCAACAATTCCTGCGGCACGCGCTCGATCCGCTACGGCATCATGCGTGACAACGTCATCTCAATCGCCGCCCTCCTGGCGGACGGCAGCGCGGCTGAATTCGGCGAGGTTGGGCGAAACCTGCCAAGACCGATGGAGGCGCTCGCCGCGGGGCCCGCGGCGCGGCCTGCCAGCTTGACCTCGTTGGCGACCCAGGACCCAGCCGCACCCGCCCTCCTGCGCGATCTCATCGCGCTCGGTCAACGCGAGGCCGCCCACATCGCGCAGGCCTTTCCGCAGGTCTCCCGACGCGTTGGCGGCTACCTGATCGATGCTCTGATGCCCGGCCCGGGCCCGGTCAATCTTGCCACCTTGCTGTGCGGCTCGGAGGGAACGCTGGCAATTTCCCGCCGTATTGAACTGAAGTTGTCTCCTCTGCCAAAAAACAAGGCGCTCGGCATCTGCCACTTTGCCAGCTTTCGCCAGGCCATGGAGGCGCCCCAGCACATCGTCAAGCTCAACCCCGTCGCCGTCGAGGTGGTCGATCGCACATTGATCGAACTTGCGCGCGAGATTGCCATCTTTCGTCCCGTGATGGACAGCTACGTGCGCGGCCAACCGGACGCCTTGTTGTTGGTCGAGTTCGCCGAGGATGAGCAGGCCGAAAACCTGGGCCGGCTGGATCGGCTCGAAGAGCTGTTAGGGGACCTCGGACATCCCGGCAGCCTCGTCAAGGTCCTCGATGCCGCCGGGCAGAAGGCGGTTTGGGACGTGCGCGCCTCGGGCCTCAATATCATGATGTCCATGAAGAGCGAGGGCAAGCCTGTCTCTTTCATTGAGGACTGCGCGGTTCCACTGCACCACCTCGCCGACTACACGGAGCGCCTGAGCGCCATCTTCGAGAAGCACGGCACGCGCGGCACGTGGTACGCACATGCCTCGGTCGGCTGCCTGCATGTGCGTCCCGTGCTTAACTTGAAGCTTGAGAAGGACGCGCGGACCATGCGCGCGATCGCCGAGGCGGCGTTCGCCATGGTTAAGGAGTACCAGGGCTCCCATTCGGGTGAGCACGGTGACGGGCTGGTGCGCTCGGAATTTCACACCAGCATGTACGGCCCGCACACCGTCCGATTGTTCGAGGAGGTGAAGGACCGCTTCGATCCCAAAGGCCTCATGAACCCCGGCAAGATCGTGCGCGCCCCGCGCATGGACGACCGCCGCTTGTTTCGCTTCAAGCCTTCCTACCACGTCGGCGAACTCCACACGGCGCTCGACTGGTCCAGCTACCCCGGCGCTGGGGGCGGGTTCCAGGGGGCGGTCGAAATGTGCAACAACAACGGCGAGTGCCGTAAGCTCACCGCCGACGTGATGTGCCCGTCGTTTCGGGTCACCGGCAATGAGCGCGATGTGACGCGCGGCCGTGCCAATACCTTGCGATTAGCCATTTCCGGACAACTCGGCCCCGACGCTTTGGCCGCACCTGCGATGCTGGAAACGCTTGCGCTGTGCGTGTCCTGCAAGGGTTGCCGACGCGAATGTCCGACCGGCATCGACATGGCGAAGATGAAGATCGAGGTGCTCGCCGCCGCCAACAAACATCGCCGCCTCTCCCTGCGCGACCGCTTGATCGCCTACCTACCGCGCTATGCGCCGTACGCGGCGCCCTTCGCGCCACTCCTCAATGCGCGCGAGGCCGTGCCTGGCGCGGCTTGGCTGAGCGAACGCCTGCTGGGGTTCGCCGCGGCCAGACCGCTGCCGCGCTGGCAGTCGCGACCTTTCCGCCCGCCGTTCCCCGAACATGGCCTCCCAGGCGGGCGCGCCGCCAGCCTCGGGGCGGAGCAGGGGCGCGAGGTGGCGCTATTTGCCGATACCTTCAACACCTACTTCGAGCCCGAGAACCTCAACGCGAGCGTCGAGGTTTTGCGCCGCCTCGGGTATCGCGTGCATGACTTTGCGGCCGGCCCCCGCGGCGGCAGCCCGCTAAGCTGGCCGGTGCCGACGCGCCCTTTATGCTGTGGTCGCACTTTCCTCGCCGTGGGGCTGGTCGAAGAGGCTCGCACCGAGGCTCGGCGCGTGCTCACCGCCGCGCGTGCGTTCCTCGAGCGCGACATCGCCATTGTTGGGCTCGAACCATCCTGCCTGCTGACGCTGCGCGATGAGTTCGTCTCGTTGCTGCCGGGCGCCGACACCGAGCGGCTGGCTGGCCGCGCCCTGTTGTTAGAGGAGTTCCTGGCCCGCGAGGTCGAAGCCGGGCGGATCCGCGGTCCCATCGGCGGCCTGAGCGGCAAGCTGCTCCTGCACGGCCACTGTCACCAAAAAGCCTTCGGCGCCATGTCCGCCGTGCAGCAAAGCCTCGCTCTCGTCAGCGGGCTGGCGGTCGAGACGTTGGACTCGAGCTGCTGCGGGATGGCCGGCGCCTTCGGGTATGCCGCCGAAACGCACGCTGTTTCTCTCGCCATGGGAGAGCTTTCGCTATTGCCCAAGGTGCGCAATGCCGCGCCTCAGACCCTGATCGCCGCGGACGGCTTTTCCTGCCGGCATCAAATTCGGGACGGCACCGGCCGCAGCGCCCTGCACGTTGCGCGCGTGCTCAGGCAGGCCATTGCGGCCCACCCCTGATGACTGGATCGGCCAGGAGGCCCGACGGCGACGGCCAAAGGGGCTGGCGGTGGACGGACCAGCAGGGGAACGGTAGGGTCCCTCCCGCCTTGACGCGAAAGAGCCCAACGGCAAAGGGCCCGCGGCAGGGAACAAGACCGCGGCAGCAGGCAAGGCAGCGGCCGGGAGATACGGGGAAGGAAAAATGTCGCAAGCCCCTCATCGAGGTCCGTCCAGACGCTCGGCGATCGATATCGCCGGCGGCCTATTCCTGCTCGTGATCGCCGCCGTCGGCTATATTGGCGGCTTCAGTCTGCCGGTCGGGCATCTGTCGGGCATCGGCTCGGGGCTGCTGCCCAAGACGCTGGCCGTCCTGGTGGCGGCCTTCGGTATTCTTCTCATTCTGCAAGGCCTGATCGGTCCGGGTCCGGCGCTCGAGCGCTGGGCCATTCGCGGTCCGTTCTTCGTGCTCGGCGCCGTGGTGCTGTTCGCGGTGACGATCCGCTGGGGAGGCCTCATCATCGCCGGACCCTTGGCGGTCGTGATGTCCGCCTTGGCGTCCGACGAAACAAGGCCGACGGAGATCGCCATCTTTGCCGTGGCACTGACCTTGCTCTCTGGCCTGATGTTCAAGGAGCTCCTGAATCTGCCCATTCCGTTCGATCCCCTGGGCCTCATTCCCAGTTTCGTGGCTCAAGCCTACATCGCCGCCAAGGCTGCGCTCGCCGGACTGTTCACGGCGCTGAAAGGCGCTGTCACGAGCTAAGGAACCCGACGTGACCTTCGATCTCATTTCCAATTTGGCGCTCGGCCTTGCTGTCGCGCTTACCCTCAAAAACCTCTGGCTCTGTTTTCTCGGCTGCCTGATCGGCACTTTGATTGGCGTGCTGCCCGGCGTGGGGCCTATTGCCACCATCACCATGCTGTTGCCGATCACCTTCGGCATCGATCCGGTCGGAGCGCTTATCATGCTCGCCGGCATCTATTACGGCGCGCAATACGGCGGCTCGACCACGGCGATTCTGGTCAATATCCCTGGCGAAGCCACCTCCGTGGTGACAACGCTCGACGGCCATCAAATGGCCAAGCAGGGGCGTGCGGGCGTCGCCCTTGGCATCGCCGCGATCGGCTCGTTCATCGCCGGTTGCGTGGCCACCGTCATCATTGCGGCGTTGGCGGCGCCGCTCACAGCCATGGCCCTTCTGTTCGGGCCCGCCGACTACTTCGCGCTTATGGTGCTGGGCTTGATGTTCGCCGTGGTGCTGGCGCGCGGCTCCGTACCGAAGGCAATCGCCATTATCCTCGTTGGCATTCTGCTCTCGACGGTGGGTACCGATCTGGAGAGCGGCGAGGAACGTCTGACCTTCGGATGGTCGGAAATCTCCGACGGCCTTGATGTTGCGGTTTTAGCCATGGGACTGTTTGGATTTGCCGAAATTCTGCGCAATCTGGAGGTCACGCAAGCCCGTGACGTGGTACGCGCCGCCATCGGCAATCTCCTGCCTAACCGCCAGGATTTCGCGCAGTCGGCCGCGCCCATTGCCCGCGGCACCTTGATCGGGGCGATACTGGGGCTGCTGCCCGGAAACGGTGCGGTTTTGGGTCCGTTCGCGTCCTACACCATCGAAAAGAAGCTGGCGGACGACCCCAGTCGGTTTGGAAGAGGCGCGATCGAAGGCGTCGCCGGGCCGGAGTCGGCCAACAATGCCGGTGCGCAGACGGCATTCATCCCCTTGCTCGCGCTCGGCATCCCACCCAACGCGGTGATGGCGCTGATGGTCGGCGCCATGACCATCCATGGCATTGTGCCCGGTCCGCAAATCATGACCAAGCAGCCCAACCTGTTCTGGGGCATGATCACCTCCATGTGGATCGGCAACCTGATGCTGCTCGTCATCAATCTACCTCTAATCGGATTGTGGGTGCGGTTCTTGAAGGTGCCGTACCGTCTGATGTTTCCGGCCATTATTCTGCTGTGCTGCATTGGCATCTACTCGATCAACAATTCACCGGTCGAGGTGCTGATGACCGCTGGCTTCGGCTTGTTCGGCTACGCCGTGGTCAAATTCGGCTTCGAACCTGCGCCTATGCTCCTTGGCTTTGTGCTCGGCAGGCTGATGGAGGAAAAGTTGCGCCAGGCTCTGGTGATCTCGCGCGGCAGCTTCATGACCTTCGTCGATCGCCCGCTGAGCGCAGGTCTCCTGCTGCTCTCCTTGATCACCATCGTGCTCGCCGTCTTGCCGGCAATCCGCAAGGGCCGCGAGGAGGTGTTCCAAGAAGCGGACTGATCTGCGCGGCGTCGGGGGAGGCCGCGGTGGGCATTGCTCGCTCGCGGCCGCGAGGCTTCCCGCCACAAGACGAGCGGAACGCATCCGATCCGTTGTTTTTGAGCGCCTTTGCGCCTGCGGCCGTGGAGGGCTCGAGCCTGCACCATGCCGCAGGACCAGGCCCGCACGCGGCCACCACAGCCACCGGTGACCCCGAGCCATTGCCGACGAGCCGTGCCGCCCCCGATGGTCCTTGCGAGCCCTGCCGTCTGAAACTCAGCCGGGTTTCAAGAACCCCTTCGGGCTCAGAACGCAACCTCGCTAGGGATTGAGCGAACCGACGTCGTCGAGGTCGGTTGCCACGATCCACCAGTGTGGCCATTGGCTGCGCAAGGCGAGCGCGGCCGCTGTGGCCTGATCCTCACTCGCGAAAATGCCAAAGCAGGTGGGCCCGCTGCCCGACATTGCTGCCGCGCGGCAGCCCGGGCGGCTCAGGAGTGCCGCCTTTAGCGTGGCGATCACGGGCTCCAGGGCGGCCGCCGGCCGTTCGAGATCGTTGCCCACGGCACCCATGTGGTCGAACAGCGCTTGTCGGGAACGGAGCGGTGCGGCTGGCAGATCGCGCGCGGGCGTGCGGTCAACGGGCGGTGCTTCGAGGGCTGCAAACACGCGTGGGGTTGCCAGCCTCACACCCGGGTTGGCGAGCACGGCGGGCAGCGGTTCGGAACCCGGCGGCAACGGGTAGACCTCCTCGCCGATGCCGCGAATGAGGGCCGGCCGATCGGCAAGGCAGACGGGAACGTCGGCGCCGAGCCGGCCCGCCACCTCGCGCCACAGCGGCTCTTCGAGCCGTTCCGCATGGAGGGCACGCGCCAAGCGCAGCAGCGCAGCGGCATCGGCTGAACCGCCGCCCAAACCGGCGGCGACGGGGAGGTTTTTCTCCAACGCGATCGCCCCGCGCAGGTCGATGCCCTGCTGCCCTAGCAAGTCGAGAGCCCGCTCGAGGATATTTGGAGCTTCGATGGCATCGGCATAGGGCCCGCTCGCAACGAGGTGGGCCGGCTCGCCGGGCACGAAGCTCAGGCGATCGGCGACGGTCGCAAAGGTCACCAGGCTTTCCAGTTCGTGATAGCCGTCGCTGCGGCGCCCCAGCACCTTCAGGGTGAGGTTCACCTTGGCGCGAGCAAGTTGCCTAACGCCCATGCCCTGCCCCTCCGCCCTCCGCGCGCGGCTTGCAACGCTGCTGGCGCCGCCCAGCGCCAACAGACCTACTTGAACAGGGGCAGACTGAAGGTGGTTTCAGAGCTCTTTTTCAGATGCTCCTTCTTCACCACTTCCTTGGTTCGCTTGACCGGCCGCGCCTGCTGGGGCGAGGGCAGCCCGCGCTGCAGCTTGCGCTTAATTTTGTCCGTATCCTCGGGTTCCGGCTTCAGCGTCAAGGCCTGTTCCCACTGGAAACGCGCCTCCCGTTCGCGGCCAACGCGCCAGAACGCATCGCCCAAATGGTCGTTCAATACGGGGTCTTCCGGGCGCAGCTCGACCGCCCGCTCCAGGTGCTTGACTGCCTCTTTGAAGTTACCGAGCCGGTAGTGGGCCCAGCCGAGGCTATCGACGATGTAGCCGTCATCGCGCTTCTGGCGCACGGCCTTCTCGATGAGCGCCATCCCTTGCTTCAGGTTCTTGCCCTGATCGATCCATGAGTAGCCGAGATAGTTGAGTGCCAGCGGTTGGTCTGGGCTCAGCTGCAGTGCGCGCTGCAGGTCGGCCTCGGCCAGCGCCCATTTCTTGACGCGTTCATAGCAGGTGCCGCGCGAGTAGAAGAAGGACCAATGCTTTTGCTCGGGCTTGTCGATCAGCGCGATGGCGCGGCTGTAATACTCGACCGCCTCCGCGTAACGCTTGTGGCCGCGCATGATGCCGCCAAGGGCGTCGAGCGGGCGCACGTCGGCGGGATTGCGCTGCGCCGTGCCCTCCAGCAGGTCCTTGGCCTCCTCGACGCGCTCGAGCTGGTTGAGGTTCAGGGCCTTGCGAATTTCGACGCTGACCTGGAGCGCGGTATCATTGGGTATCCGATCGTAGGCATCGATGGCCGCTTGATAGCGCTTGGTGGTCTCGTAGGCATTGGCGAGGGTGGCGAGAGCGAAGGGAAAGTCGGGCCGCAAATAGAGGGCAAACTGCAAATATACGGCGCCCACGCTGACGCCACCTTCCCCGGTCAAGGCCTCGCCGAGCCCATAGAACGCCTCGGCAAGACCTTCGGTCGGCGTGCCGACCAGAAGCGTTACCTCGGCTCCGGCGTCGATTTGATCCTGCAGTGCCATGGCCTCCGGGTGGCCGTCCGCCTTGGCCTTGTCGAAGTGCGCTTTCAAAATGCGCTGGGCCAGCTTCGCATCGCCGGCGTTGGCTGCATGACGGGTGTAGGCCAGCGTGATGCGTAGCGTGCGCTGGTCGTTGGCGGGAATGCGCTCGTAGGCGGCGCGCGCCTCCGCGCGCCGGCCGGCCACGTCGGCGATCAGGGCGCGATGGTAGCGCAGGTAGAACTGGGCCCAGTCCGGCAGCTTCGGGGCCTCAAGCAGGGCCAGCGCCTCCGTCGTCTTGCCCTCGGCCTGCGCGACCCACGCCCGTGCCAGCGCACTCGTCAACTCGCCGATCGGATTGCCGCTCACGGCTTTGAAATGCTCGTCGGCCGCCGCGTAGCGCTGCGCCTTGAAGTCGGCGAGGGCCAAGAGGGCGTGCGCCGTGCGATGGTTGGGCTGGGAGGCGACGAGTTCACGCGCCAAGGCCTCGGCGCGGGACCATTCGCCCTCGCTCGTCTCCATCAGGAACGCCTGCTCGATGAGCAAATTGTTGCCGGGGTCCTGCGCAAGCGCCTGCCGATAGAACATGGCCGCGGCGCGGGTATCGTTCTGCGCCCGCGCTACCCGACCGGCTAAGTAGCTCCCAAGCAGCGAGCCGGCTTCCGGTGAGGCGCCGAGGCCCGCATGCGACGGCACCGCCTGGGCGGCGAGCGCGGCCGCCACAACAGCGCTGAGGAGGCTCAGCAGAGAAAGCCACCGACGCATGTCACCTCGTGCCGTAAAAGTTAGCTTTGTGCATTCGTTGATTCCCGTGAGCTAGGCTAGCAGGAAAGAGTTGTGCAAGCGACTCCAGAACGCCCGCCCCAGACCGTTTGTTCGCCGATCCCGGTCGCTGCCATCGGACGGGCACATTGGGGCAATTAGAGGACCGGAAAGCCTGGACGCTCGCCGGCGGGATCCCTGTAGTCGGGGCCGGCAAGTTGTGGATAATCACGCACCGCTCCGGTTCAGGCCGAAGGCCGCGGCCAGGCGTACGGTGCCCCGCTCAAGCGCGCGCCGCGCATCGGCGACGATACGTCCCATGGTGATAAAGCCGTGTATTTGTCCCTCGAACCGCTCCAATTCGACGGGCACGCCAGCGGCGGCAAGCGCCGCGGCGAAGGCTTCGCCTTCATCGCTCAACGGGTCGAAGCCCGCCGTAATGATGAGCGCTGGAGGCAGGCCGCGCAGGTTTGTCGCGCGCAGCGGCGAGGCACGCCAATCTTCTACGTCTTGCGGCCCGTTGAGGTAGTGGTTGAGGAACCATTGCATGCCTTTGCGCGTCAGCGGCAGCTGCTCGGCATGCCGTAGAATGGAGGCGCTTTGCATGGCCATGTCCGTGCCGGGATAGATCAAAAACTGAAACACCGGCCGGGCCTGGCCGCTGTCGCGCGCCGCGATGGCAGCGACGGCCGAAAGGTTGCCCCCGGCGCTGTCGCCGGCCACCGCCAGGCGGTTGGGATCAACCTTGAGCCGGTCGGCATTGGCCGCAATCCAGCGCGTGGCGGCGATCGCATCTTCCACCGCGGCGGGAAACTTGTGCTCGGGCGCAAGCCGATAATGCACGGCTATCACGGTCGACGGCACCGCGTTTGCGAGTGCGCGGCAGAGCTGGTCGTGGCTTTCCAAATCGCCGATCACCCATCCCCCACCGTGGAAGTAGACGACCACGGGCTGCGGGCTTGCCTGTTCGGCCGGCCGCCCGCGATACAGTCGCAAGGGGATTGGCCCCGCCGGCCCCTCTGCCTGGAGGTCTGTTATTTCCGCGACCGGTTCGGGATCGGGTTGCAGGATCGGCTTGGAGGCGAGGTAAACGGCGCGGGCCTCGACCGGCGTTAGCGTTTCGATGGGCGGGCGACCCGAGGCGATGATCATCTCGCACACCCTTTGTGCATCAGGATGTAGCTTGTCGGCGGGCATTGCTCCCTCCTTGCGTGGTTAGCCTGTTCGCGCGGGCGCTCACATGCCGGAATAATTTGGTCCGCCGCCGCCCTCCGGCACCACCCAATCAATGTTCTGGTTGGGATCCTTGATGTCGCAGGTTTTGCAGTGGACGCAGTTTTGCGCATTGATCTGGAAGCGGAGCTTGCCCGCCTCCTCGAGCCATTCGTAGACCCCCGCCGGGCAATAGCGCGTCGAGGGGCCGGCATAAACATCGTGCTCGGATTGCCGCTGTAGGACCGGATCGCGCACCTTGAGGTGCACGGGCTGATCCTCCTCGTGATTGGTCGCGGAGAAGGAGACGTTGGTGAGGCGGTCGAAGGTCAACGTGCCATCGGGCCTGGGATAATCGAGTGGGCGCTCGGCCTTGGCGATATCGAGCGTCGCATGATCCGGTTTGCCGTGCTTGAGGGTGTAGCCAAAGCCAAGGCCGGGAAGGACGGTATTGGCCCACATATCGGCGCCGGAGAGCGCGGTGCCGAGGAGCGTGCCGAACTTAGACAGCATCGGCTTGGCGTTGCGCACGCGCCGCAAATCGCGGGTGATCGGCCCCGAAGCTACCGCGGCCGCGTACGCCTCGAGCCGATCCTGCGCGCGGCCCGCGGCAATCGCCGCGAAGGCGGCGTCTGCCGCGGCTATGCCGGACAGCATGGCGTTGTGCGAGCCCTTGATTCGCGGCACGTTCATAAAGCCGGCGGCACAGCCGATCAACACGCCGCCGGGAAACGTAAGCCGCGGGATCGACTGCAGACCGCCCTCGGTTAGAGCGCGGGCGCCATAGCCGATGCGGCGCCCCCCCTCGAAGGTAACTGAGATCAGCGGATGCGTCTTGAAGCGCTGGAATTCCTGATAGGGCGAAAGGTAGGGGTTGGCGTAGTTGAGGTGCACGACAAAACCGACCGACACCAGGTTGGCGCCGTAGTGATAGAGGAAAGAGCCGCCCCCTGTGCGGTCATCCAAAGGCCAACCGAGTGTGTGCTGCACCAAGCCTGGACGGTGGCGCTCGGGTGCCACCTCCCACAATTCTTTGAGACCCAAGCCGAACTTCTGCGGCTCGCGACCCTCGCGCAGGCCGAACTTGGCGGTCAGGACCTTGGCCAGGGAGCCGCGCGCCCCTTCGGCGATGATGGTGTACTTGCCCTTGAGCTCCATGCCCCGGCTGAATCGCTCCGTCGGCTTGGCATCCTTGTCGAGCCCCATGTCGCCGGTGGCAACGCCGGTTACGGCGTCGTTCTCGTCATAGAGAACCTCGGCGGCCGCGAAGCCGGGATAAATTTCGACGCCGAGCTCCGTCGCCTGCTCGCCGAGCCAGCGGCAAAGATTGCCCAGGCTGACAATGTAGTTGCCGTGGTTGCGCATGAGCGGCGGCATGATCAGGTTCGGTATGCGCAATTGGCCCGCCGGTCCGAGGTAGTAGAAGCGGTCGTCGGTGACCTCCGTTTCGACGGGGGCAGCCTTGGCGCGCCAATCGGGAATGAGCGCATTGAGGCCAATCGGGTCGATCACGGCACCCGACAGAATATGCGCCCCGACCTCGGAGCCCTTCTCCAAGACGACCACCGAAAGCTCGCGATCGCGCTCTGCGGCGAGTTGCTTGAGCCGGATGGCGGCAGCAAGGCCAGCGGGGCCCGCGCCAACGATAACGACATCGAACTCCATCGCCTCCCTGGGCGAGCTCTGAGCATCCGCGAGCGCCATGGGCGTGTTCCCGAAGTGATCCCGTGTGGTTCGATAGGTCGAGCCCGCCCGGCGCGTCAAGGTCGCGCTAGCGGGCAACGGGGCTTTGCTGCAATTCCCACGCGGCTGGCATAGATTGCCGGCATGACCGATCAGCGTCACGCCGACCTGGCCGCCCTGTTGGGTTGGTACCGCGCCATGGGCGCCGACGAGGCGCTCAGCCAGAGCCCCATCGACTGGCTTGCGCGCGGCGAGCAGGGCCCAGGCTGTAGCTTCGCCCTGACGGGTCCGGCAAAGCCGCCGGCTGCGTCGGCCGCGCCAGTGAGCACGCCGCCGCGGCCCCACGCCGCCACACCCGTCCTGCCGCCGGGCGCCCCACAGCGGCCGTTTGCCGCCGTGCCGGCCGATGCCGCCCTTATGGGCGCGCGCTCCGCTGCCCGTGCCGCTCAGTCGTTGCAGGAACTGGAAATCACCCTGGCAGGCTTCGACGGCTGCAGCCTCAAGGCCACGGCCAAGAACCTATGCTTTTATCGCGGAGCTCCGCGCTCGTCGCTGATGTTGATCGGGGAGGCACCCGGGCGGGATGAGGATCTCGAAGGCAAACCGTTCGTGGGTCGCGCCGGTCAGCTGCTGGACAAGATGTTGGCCGCCATCGGCCTCAGCGAAGCGGACGTGCACATCACCAATATCGTGTACTGGCGACCCCCCGGCAACCGCACGCCGACGCCGCAGGAGGCCCAGGTCTGTCGCCCGTTTCTTGAGCGCCAGATCGAGCTGGTAGCACCGAAGGTCATTGCCCTGTTGGGCGGAGCTGCCGCCAAGCACCTCTTGGATGTGACCGAGGGCATCATGCGTATTCGCGGCAAGGAACGCGCGATCCTGATCGGCGCGCATAGCGCCAAGGCGATGGCCACTTTGCACCCGGCCTATCTGTTGCGCACACCCGCCGCCAAGCGGCTGGCCTGGCGAGATCTGATGGCCGTTCAGGCGTTATTGCGGGGATGAACCGTGCCGGGCGCGCAGCATCCGCAAGCCCCTGCAGGCGCAAAGAGGCAGCCCAATGCTGGCGCGCGGGCTGCGCCGTGGTCAGGGGAAGCACGCGCAGCAAACCTACAAACTGCCGCGCACCAGATCTAGAAAAGCTGCTCGAGACGGAGACCGCGACATGGCCAAAATCGACGAAAAGCGCCCGTTCCTTGCCGTGCGCATTGCGGTGCTGACGGTATCGGACACACGCACCGCGGCCGAGGACAAATCCGGCGACAGCCTAGCCGAGATGATCCGCGCCGCAGGGCACGCGGTCGCCGATCGCGCCATTGTCCGGGACGACGTGGCGAGTATCGAGGCCAAGGTGAAGGCTTGGATTGATAATCCCGCCATCGATGTCGTGATCACGACCGGCGGCACGGGATTCACCGGGCGCGACGTCACGCCCGAAGCCGTAAGACCCCTGTTTGAGAAAGAAATCGACGGCTTTTCGATCGTCTTCCACATGATTTCGTTTCAGAAGGTGGCAACCTCCACCATCCAGTCCCGTGCCTGTGCCGGACTGGCTCACGGCACCTACATCTTCTGTCTGCCGGGCTCGCCTGGTGCCTGCAAGGATGCGTGGGAGAGTATCCTGCGCCACCAGCTCGATAACCGCCACCGGCCCTGCAATTTGGTCGAAATCATGCCGCGCCTGGAGGAGCACCGTGCCCGGTGATCACGGCGCCTCGCCGGTCAGCCCCCTTGGCCCCGAAATCATCGCCGTTGCGGGTCCGCTGTCGCCGGCCTGGCTGGCCCAGGTGGAGGCGATATTCTTCGAGGCAAGCGGTCGCCGCTTCGAACCCGGACCGGCGCGGGATGACTTTCGCCAGCGTTGGCTCGGGCGCTATCTCGACGCACCGGGGGATCCGGTGTTGCTGGCGGTCGCCGGCGCGACGGTCGCCGGTTACCTGATCGGGAGCCTGGAGGATCCCGCCGAGCAGCCGAGGTTCGCCGATTTGGCGTACTACGCCACGCATTTCGCGGCCCATTGCCGTCGCTTTCCGGCACATCTGCACGTCAATTTGGCGCCTGGCTACCGCGGCCACGGCCTCGGCAAGGCGCTGATTGCGGCGTTTGCGGCACAGGCCACGGCGGCCGGTGTCGCCGGCGTTCACGTTGTCACCGGCAAGGGGATGCGCAACGTGCGCTTCTATGAAAGATGCGGTTTCGAGCCGGTCGCCTCGGCGCCGTGGAACGGACGCGAGGTGGTTTTGCTCGGCAAGGAGCTGGCCGCGGGCCAGCCAACGCAAGCAAAGGACTGACAGCTGATGCGCGCTTTCAGGGCTATGGCGTGGCTCGCACCCCTCACGTTTGCCGCGCTGACGCTGGTGCAGAACGCCGCCGTCGCGCAAGTGGCCGAATACCACGCCGGCAAAATCAAGATCGTCGCGCCCTGGACGCGCGCCACGCCCGAAAGCGCCAAGGTCGGTGGCGGCTTTATGACCCTGATCAACACGGGAAGCGAGCCCGACCGCTTGATTGCGGGCTCAACGGAAGTGTCGGAAGGCCTAGAAATTCATGAGATTAAGATCGTCAATGGCGTCGCCATGATGCGGCAGGTCAATCCAGGTATCAGCCTCAAGCCGGGAGCAAGCGTGGTCCTCAAGCCCTTCGCACACCATCTGATGATGATGGACCTAAAACGGCCATTGCAGGCGGGGCAGACGATCAAGGGCACGCTGGTGTTCGAAAAGGCGGGTAGCGTCGAGATCACCTACGTCGTGGTGCCGATGGGGGCCGATGGGCCCGGCGCGGGCGCACGGACACGCAACAAATGATCGGGCGGTGGCCGACCGGCAGGCCCGCGCGGCGGCGTTGTCCTATCCCGGTCCTTGCCGATCAGACCGCGCGCGGCAGGCGATCCGCCGCCGTGCACCGGCCGCCCCCGAGGTAGGGAACCTCGCCATCTCCGGCCTGAGGACCGAGGCGGCCAACGCGCTTCTCGCGGACAACTTCGCGCCATGGGTGCTGGCGAGCGGCCTCAAGGTGGAGAAAATCCTCGCTGAGGGCGGCTTCTTGCGCCTGCCGTTTGCCGCCGAGCTTTGCCGCAGGGGCGGAATTCTGTGCGGCCAGGCGCTCAGCAGTGGCGCCGATAGTGCCATGGTGCTGGCGCTTGCGGCCGCCAATGGCGCCTTCAAGCCTTGTACGACCATAGATCTGAGCATGGGCGACATGCGGCCCATTAGTCAGGCAGGCGCGCTGTTGGCGGCCAAGCTGATGCGGCTCGGCAAGACGCTGACATTTTGCAGCTGCGCGGTGAGCGCGGCCGGTACCGACAAGCCCGCCGCCTTTGCAACGGGCACCTATGCGCTATTGGAGTGAGCCCGGCAGTGCCGGGGCGGGTATCGGCTGGGGGCCGGTGGACCGGCCCCCAGCGCGGGCTCAGTTCTGACCCGCGGGCCGATCACCCCTGCCGTTGCAGGTCCGCGCCGGGGGCGGGCTCGAGCCATATGGCGTCGCCCAAGCTTTTGGCGCTGGCCAGGTGCGCGGGCCTGCGCCCACCATTAGATTAGATTGATAACCGAGCGCTCGGGCGGCGGTGCGAAACCACGCCTGGTAAGGTGGATGGGCGGCGCGCTCGCCGGTGTGATAGCCTGCGGCGGCCGGAGGAGACAGGATGAACAAATCCCTCGTGCAAGAGCAATTCGGGGCCCATGCGGCTGCCTACGTCACCTCGACGGTGCACGCCAAGGGCGCGAGCCTAGCGCGGCTCGTGGAGCTGGTGCAGCCACAGAAACAGTGGCAGGCGCTTGACGTGGCGACCGGCGCCGGCCACACGGCGCTCGCCTTCGCTCCGCATGTGGCGAGCGTGATCGCCAGCGATCTGACGCAACAAATGCTCGATGAAGCGGCAAAGCTGGCTGAGATGAAGAGCATCGCCAACCTCTCCACGGCGCTGGCCGACGCCGAAGCGCTGCCCTTCGAGGACGCACGCTTTGACCTCGTCACCTGCCGCATCGCCCCCCATCACTTTCCCGATATTCCGAGCTTCGTAGCCGAGGTCGAGCGCGTCCTGAAGCCGGGCGGCACCTTTGCGCTTGCCGACAACATCGAACCGGACGCCGAATCAACGCCAGGCTTCGTACCGATCGAGCTGCGGGAGGCAGCCCTCATCTACAATACTTTCGAAAGGCTGCGTGATCCCAGTCACAGCCGCTGCCTCGGCATGACGGAATGGGGCGAATTGATCGAGGATGCGGGCTTGGCCGTGATACACAAGGAGCGCGCGGCCAAGGAAATGGAGTTCGAGCCCTGGGCAACCCGGATGGGCTGCAGCGCTCCGACGGTTGCGCGCTTGCGCTCCATTCTGCTGGAGGCTTCCCCGGCCTTGAAGGCCTTTCTCAAGCCGCGCAGCGAGGGCGGCGTCCTGTTCTTTACGCTGGACGAGGCGGTCATCATCGCGCGCAAGCCGGCCGCCTGAGCCGGCAAGCTGGTGCACCGCCCGACGGGCTATTCGGCTAAGCGGCGGCGCATTTCCAGAATGCCTCGGTTCAGCTCCGCACCGAGGATCACGACCACGGCTGAGAGTTGAAAGAACACGAGCGCGCTCATGATCTGGGTGAGGCCGGCATAAAAGCGGGAATAGTCGCTGATGCTGAGCCAGGATCCGAACAGGCGCGCTGCGGCAATCCATAGCAGCAGGCTGAGCAAAACGCCGGGTAAGACTTCGCCCAGGCCGCGCGAGCCGGCCGCGAGCCAGAGGTGGTAGGCCAGCAGTTGGCCGCCGATGGCGATGATGACGATCCCGTAGCGCCCGATGAAAGCGGTCCAACCCTGATCGGTAAGCCAAAGCAGCCAGCTCGGCTTTAGGCCGGCCGCCACTTGCGGCCCCACCACCACGCCCCAGGTAAGCGCGAGCATGCCCACCGCGCTGAGAACGACGAACAGTGCGCTTTGCGCCATGCACGACAGGTAGGAGCGCTTCTCCTTGACGCGATAGGCGATGTTGAGGGCCGCGCGCAGGCTTTCGACCGCACTGGTCGCGAAAAAAAGGGCAATCAGGGCGCCGACGGTCAACAGGCCGAAACGGCTCTGGCCCATGACGCGCATGACTTCGGGGGCGATGGCCTCGACCACGGGCGCCGGTGCCAGCTGGAAGAGCTGCTGGACCGCGGCTTGGGCCAAGGCTTCGCCCCCGAAATACCCCGCCAGCGCCGCCAAAAAGATGCAAAAGGGAAACAACGACAGCACGAACGAGTAGGCCACGGCACCAGCCATGGAAAAGCCGCTGTCGGCAAACGTCTCGTGGAAGGCAATAACAACCGGCTTCAAATGGCGAGAAAACATGCCTGCTCCTGGGTCTTTGCAGGGGCCAGCCGCAGTGCGCGAGGCGGCGCGCAACATGGTGCGACCCTAGGCGTTGGCGGCGCGGCCGTCGAGCCGAGCGGCCGGCGTGCGGTGCGCTTAGACGCCGGCGAGAATAGTTGGCCGTGCGGCCTAGGCCTAGAGGTGGCGTGCCCGGCTCCACGGCAGCAGCCAAATGCGCTAGCCTACCCAAGCACCGGTCGCGCGCAGCGGCAGGAGGGAAACCGTGATGTCCGTTGATGAGGAGAGCAAACTCGTCGCACTGCGGCGGGCGCGCGAACGCCTTGAGGTTGCGCTGGCCGCCGATGAGAGCTGGCAGACCTTGCAGCGCTTAGGCGCCGGCACCGCCGGTCGCGATCAGGAGATGGCGAGCCTTGAACTTCGGTTGCAATCGAGCCCGATCTACCGGGCGTGGAAAAACCTCAACGCGGCGATCGAGGCGCGCCAACGCGACAGCGCGGGGTCGGCAGGCACCGCCCCCCTCGCGCAGAAGACCCCAGGCCAACCCCCCGAGCGCACCCCGCCGGGCGGCGAAAAGACCGCGCCCGGCCGTCCCGACGCCACCGCGCACCCAGCATCGCCTGCGCCCGCGCCAGGGGTGGCCAGCACGAGCGGCGGGACGCCGAACGTGCCCCCAGGGGTGCTGCCGACCGAGGCCG
>Ga0075425_100001264_pt1 | contig 24620 bp, 27 predicted proteins | sample SoiMethybrSBSTD4_FD_75300 | JGI IMG/M metagenome (GOLD analysis project Ga0075425, IMG submission 75300) | Bulk soil microbial communities from a Populus tree surrounding site in Tennessee, USA - Soil MetaG P. TD hybrid SBSTD4 | ecosystem: Environmental > Terrestrial > Soil > Tree plantation...
AATTTCCCGCGCCGAGCGATCCGGCGCCGGGCGCCGCCGTCGCCGCCACCGCGGCGGGCGTCGCGATGATCGCGTTCTTCCAGGCGACCGGCTTGCTCAGATAGTTGCGGCGGAACGTGACGTTGGCCGTGACGAGATTCGGAATCGTCGGATCCGCGCCGCCGAGGAGGAAGTTCTCGCCCGCGCCCTCGAGATAATTGTTCTCGATCAGGTAGTTGCCCGGACCGTTGTATCCGCTGATCGCCTGCGAATCCTGACCGACGACCTTGCACTCGGAGACGTACGAATTGACGATGACGGTGTCGCTGCTGTGGAGCGCGATGCCGCGCTTCTGGCCGGTCACCGGATCGCCGTGCACGTAGACGCGATCGACGACTAGCGCGTACGGCACCTGCGCCAGCGTCGTCTGCGTCGAATCGCCCGCGCCGAGTGCGATGACGTCGCCGTAGCCGCCGACGTTCGCCTGAAATTCGAGGAACATCAGCGCGTAGTGGTTGGCGCCGGCCAGCGTGCGAAGCGCCGACATATTGTTCGACGACTTGATCTTCGCGAGAACACCGGCATACGCCGGCGTCATGCGGACGTTCGCCGGCGGCAGCGACGCGTCGGGCGTCGCGGTGCGAATCGTGATGTAGTCGGCCAGCGCGCCCTTGTTCGGCAGGACGAAGTTGCCGACGTAGGTCGCGCCCGGCGCGAGCGCGATGACGTCGCCGGCTTGCGCGTTGTTGATGGCCTGCTGCAGATCGCCGCCGGAAGGCACGTTGATGGTCGCGGCGTTCACCGACGTCGACGATGCCGACACCGCGAGCGCACAGATCACCCCACTAACCCAGGCGGGGAAACCAAACCGCATGAGAGCTGCTCCTGAAGATTTTTCGAGTTGGAGATCGAGTCGCGCGCTCCAGAGGCAAGGCGACTGCCACGAGGGCCCGACGCCTACGGAAATCGTTATGGACGGAATTCGTTCGAGGATTCACGCGGCTGCATCGACACCTCTGCCGTACAGGAACGTCAGGTCAGCCGTATTGGATTTCAATTCTGCTGAGTCGGATTACGAACTTGGCGCTTGCTGAGCCGTTATCGACACTCTCGCGGCGGTAATGATCTCGTCCGCTGCGCCGTTCAACCCGCCCTGAGCGAGCTCGTTCTTGCCGCCTCCACGCCCGCCAAATCGGGCGATCAGCAAGGCGAGCAGCTCCTGCGCCCGGAGCTCGACATCCGCAGCGCGGGCGATCACGACGAGCGAAGGCCGAGATATCGAAGCGAACACGGCAATATGCGAGCCACGCTCAGCTATTATCGACGCCAGCGTTTTGAGCAGGTTCGCGTCGCCGTCGATCGTGCGAGCGACGAGCCGGATCGACCCGACTGTTTCGGCATCGGCGGCGAGCTCGTCGGCGCGGTATTTCGCCAGATCGTTCTGCAGGCCCGTCAACGCGCGCTTTTGATCCTTTGCGTCCATCTGCATCCGCTCGATCGCCGCAGGCAGCTCCCGGGGCATCACCGAGAGCATCCGGACGCTCGCCGCTACCGTGTCGCGCAGCGATCGGAGCCGCCCCAGCGCGCGGCCGCCGCAGAGAAATTCCACTCGCTGCCCGCCCTTGAACTTTTCGGACGCCGCGATCGCGATGACGCCGATGCCGCCCGTGCGCGCCACGTGGGTGCCCCCGCAGGCGGAAAGATCGAAGTCTTCGACGTCGATGAGGCGCAGCGTCCCTTCGCGCGCCGACGGCTTCCGCAGCTTCAGCGCCGCCGCATCTTCCGCCGTGGCGTACTTGATGTGGACCGGGCGGTCCTCCCACACGATGCGGTTGGCCTCGTCTTCGGCGGCCGCAATCTCGGCCGCAGTGACGGTCCGCGCGAGATCGATCGTCGACGAATCCGCCCCGAGATGAAAGCTGACGGTCGCGGCCCGGAACAGCCGGTCGAATGTCGCCGACAGCACATGCTGCCCGGTGTGCTGCTGCATGTGATCGAATCGCCGGACCCAGTCGATCTCGCCTCGGACGGGGGCACCGGCTTTCAGGCTCCCGGTTCCAGGTTCTCGGTTCACGGTTTCAGGTTCCAGGTTCACGACGTGCGCAATCGCGCCGTCGTCCTGATCGATGACGTCGACGACCCGGAAGCCGCCGAGCGTGCCCGTGTCGAACGGCTGCCCGCCCGACGTCGGATAGAACGCCGTGCGGTCGAGCGCGACCACGAGCGACGCGCCGCCGTCGCGTGTGTCGATTGACGCGATCGTCGCGTCAAAGCTTCGGCGGTACGGTTCGTCGTAATAGATCCGATGGGTCATCGTTCGCGCGCGGACGGTTGGCGGGATCGTCGGCCGGCAGCTCGAAGAAGAAGGTTGCGCCGTCCCAGTCGTTCCGGTACTGCCCGATCGAGCCGCCGTAGGATTCGATGATTCCGTAGCTGACCGACAGGCCGAGCCCGGTGCCTTTTCCGACCGGCTTCGTGGTGAAGAACGGCTGGAACAGCTTCGCCTCGTTCTCGGCCGCCACTCCCGGTCCGTCGTCGGCGACCTCGACGCGCACCCTGCGCGCACTGTCGAACGCGCGGATGTGGATGCGGCCGCCGACGCGGCCGGTCGATTCGATCGACTGCTGGGCGTTGACGACGAAGTTGAGCGTCACCTGCTCGATTTCGGTGAAGTTCGCGTAGACCTTGCGTGCGGTCTCGATTGAAGAATCGAGCTTGATGGACGAGTCCTCCAGATCGCGGCGGCGGAGCTGGACGACTTCGGCGATGACTTCGCCGAGATCGACCGGCGCCGGGGCGCCGGAATGCTGGCTGCTGAAGCGCGACAGATTGCGGATGATGTCCCGCGCCCGGCCGCTCTGCGTCTTGACGAACTCGATCTCCGAACGCACGTGCGTCGACACGTCCTGCTCCCGCTCGAGCAGCTCGATCGTGCCGAGGATCGCCTGGAGCGGATTGTTCAGTTCGTGCGCGACGCCCGACACCAGGACGCCGACCGCGGCGAGCCGCTCCTGCCGGACGACCTGCCGCTGCAGCGACTGCAGCACCTCGCGCATCTTGCGCTCCTGCTCGACCTGCCGATCGAGCGCGCCGTGCGCCTCGCGCAGGCTGGCCGCCATCCGGGCGAACGAATCCTGGAACTGCGCAAGTTCGAGGTTCGTCACGGTCTGCAGCACCGGCGGCGAGAGATCGCCGTCGGCAATCCGCTGCGCCGCGAGGCGCAACCCGTTGAGGCTTCCGCTCAGGCGGCGCGACACCCAGAGCGACACGAGCAGCACCGTCGCGAGCCCCGCAACCGCGATCGTCAGGTTCCGCCGCCAGAGCGGCTCGAGCCGCAGCAGCGCAACCGTGCGCGGAATCCCGACACTGACCAGCCACGGGCCGCGGCGGATCGGCGCGTTGCCGAAGAACCGCTCGACGCCGTCCACGCCGGTGCGAATCTGCGTCGCCGCCACGTCGCCCGGCGGCAGCGGCGACGCTTCGGCCCGCTGGCCGATGTATCGCTCGCCGTCGGCGCTGCGCGCGAGGACCCGGCTGGTGCTGTCGGTCAGCGTGACGACGGATCCGGCTGGCAGCGGAATGCTGCTGAAGAGATCGACGAGCCGCGTGAGGTTGACGCCGAACGCCAGCACGCCGCTGATGGCGGCGTTTCTGCCGTGCACGGGATACGCCAGTATCACCGTCGGCTTGCCGCTGACCGCGCCTTTCGTCAGGTCGCTGATGAACGGCGCATCCCGCGCGACGACTTCATGGACGTACGGCAGGGTGACCGGACCGAGCGCTTCGCGCCGGGGCAGCGCGCTGCCCTCAATGGCGCCGGTCGTGTCGGTGAGCACGATGTTGAGGATGAGGGGCTGATCGCGAAGGACGTCGGCCAGGAGGCGATCGGTGCCGGCGTGGTCGAACTCGAGAACGGCGGGGTGCCGGACGATGGCCGACGCGACCGAATCGATGCTCGCGAGGTACTGATCGAGATATGCCGCGGTCGTCGCCGCAAGCGTCGACGCCTCGAGCGTCACCTCCTCTTCGCGATCGACACGCGAGCGGTTCGCCGACCACGCAATGAGCGCCGCGAACGGCGCCGTGATCAGCAGCGAGATCGCGATGACCTGTCGCCGTATCGGCTGGCTGCTCAGGAACCGCAAGAAGCGGATTGTAGCCTATGGCAGGAGCGGATCGAGGAAGCCGGCCTCTCGGAAACCGCGCGCCCGGAGTACGCAGCTGTCGCAGTGGCCGCACGGACGGTCGCCGACCGGATCGTAACAGCTGTGCGTGAGGGCGTAGTCGAGGCCCAGGGAGTGGCCGCGGCGGATGATGTCGGCCTTGCTCATCGAGACGAGCGGCATGTGCACGCGGAAACGCGCGCCTTCGACGCCCGCGCGGGTCGCCAGATTCGCGAGCGTCTCGAAAGCGGCGACGAATTCCGGGCGACAGTCGGGGTAGCCGGAATAGTCCAGCGCGTTGACGCCGATGACGATGTCGTTCGCGCCGGCGGCTTCGGCCCAGCCGAGAGCGAGCGCCAGGAAAATCGTGTTTCGCGCGGGCACATAGGTCGACGGAATGCCGGCGGCGTCGAGATCGCGATCGCGCGGAACGGCCGCGCCGCTCGTCAGCGCCGATCCGCCGATCGCGCGCAGATCGAGATCGAGCTCGAGATGCCGCTCGACGCCGAGCGCGCGCGCGACGCGGCGTGCCGCGTCGATCTCGCGGGCGTGCCGCTGGCCGTATCGAACCGTCAGCGCCAGCAGCGCGTAGCCTTCGGATTGTGCGATGGCCGCGGCGGTGTAGGAATCGAGCCCGCCGCTGAGAAGGACGACCGCTTTCATGATCGCCGCGCCGCCCTCAGACGCCCCGCTGCGTCGGGCTCCAGATGAACTTGTGCAGCTGCAGCTGCAGTCTGACCGGCAGGTGATCGGCGAGCACCCACTCCGAGAGCGTCCTGGGATCGAGGACGCCGTGAACGGGCGACAGCAGGATCGTCTGCGCTCTGGTCGCCAGGCCGCGCTCGGCGATCGCCCGCTTCGCGAAGTCGTAGTCCGCGCGATCCTTGACGACGAACTTGACTTCATCGCGCGGGCCGAGGACGTCGAGATTGGCCCAGTGATTCCTGTCGGCTTCACCGCTGCCGGGGCACTTGACGTCCACGATCTTCTTGACCCCGGCCGGCACGCGATCGATGGGCCGGTGACCGCCCGTCTCGAGCATGACGCGGCGGCCGTCCGCCAGCAGCCGCTCCATCAGCGGATAGACATCGTCCTGGAGAAGCGGTTCGCCGCCCGTGATCTCCACGAGCGGGCAACGGTGTCGATCGACCTCGGCGACGACCTCGTCCACCGTCATCTTGCGACCTTCATGGAATGCGTACGCCGTGTCGCACCACGAACAGCGGAGATCGCACGCGGTCAGGCGCACGAAGACGCACGGCTCGCCGGCGCGCGTCGACTCGCCCTGGATCGAATAGAAAATCTCGTTTACCGTGAGCACTGCTTTATATTGTATCGATATGGCGAAGCCGACGTTTTACACGAAGCCCACGTGAACGACCTGCAAGAACGCCAGAAGTTTTCTGGACGAAGCCGGCGTGGACGTGAACCAGATCGACATCAACAGGGAACCGCCGAGCCGGGCGTTCCTCGAGCAGCACATCGACGCGAAGAACTTCCTCGACTACGTCAGCACGCGCAGTCCGGTCTGGAAGGAGCGGCCGATGCCGAAGTCGAAGAAGGAAGCGATCGACCTGATGATGGAGAATCCGAACCTGATTCGACGTCCGATTCTGATCAAGGGATCGAAGGTGACGTTCGGATTCGACAAGGATGAATACGGGAAGCTCTGAGATCCGGATCGGCACCTCCGGATGGAACTATCCCTCCGGCAGGGGCACGTGGAACGGCGTCTTCTATCCGAAGCGCCGGCCGAAAGCATTCGACGAGCTCGCCTACTACGCGGAACATTTCGACACGGTCGAAGTGAATTCGACGTTCTACGGCCAGCCGCGCGCCGGGGTGTGCCGTGGATGGGCGGACCGGACGCCGCGCGGGTTCGAGTTCGCCGTAAAGCTCTACCAGAAGTTCACGCACCCGCGCATGTTCGGCGAGCGTGTCGCGAAAGGCCTTCCGCGCGAGCTGCGATCGGAACCGGACACGATCGCCGCGCTGTCCGGCTTCAACCAGGCGGATCTCGACGAATTCCGGCGCGGCATCGAGCCGCTCGCCGCCGCGGGCAAGCTCGGCGCCCTGCTCGCCCAGTTTCCACCGAGCTTCAAGGACACGCCCGAATCCCGGGACGTGTTGACGGGGCTGCTGCGCGCGTTCCACGACTACCCCGTCGCAGTGGAGCTGCGCCACAGGACGTGGAGCGACGGCATCGCCGAGACGCTTTCGATCCTCAATGGCTTCAACGCGGCGTGGGTGCAGATCGACGAGCCGAAGTTCCGATTCTCCATCCGGCAGAATTACCTGCCGAACGTGACGGGCTTTTACTACATGCGGCTGCACGGACGGAACGCCGCCAGCTGGTGGAAGCACGACCGATCAGAGGACCGCTACGATTACCTGTACTCGTCCGACGAGTTGAAGGAATTCTCGGAAACGGCGGCCGCGACGCGCGCGCTCGTCAAGAAAACGTACCTGTATACGAACAATCATTTCTCGGCGAAATCGGTGGCGAACGCCGCGATGATCAAACAGCAGCTCGGCGAGCCGATTGCGGGCGAATATCCGCCTGAGTTCCTCGAACGCTATCCGGAGCTGCGCGACGTCATTTCACCGACATCCGCACAATCAGATCTCCTCGCTCGAGTCGAGACGGAACCTCGCCGCCGCGGATGACGCGCCCGAACACGGCGTACTGACCGTCGAGGTCCGGTCGATCCGCGAGACTGACGAAGATCTGACTGTCGGCCTGAGAGGCCACGCCGGGATGCGCGACGGCGACCGCGCCCCTCACGTTCCTGCGGGTCGTCGCGATCTCGCCCACGCCGATCGGCTTTCCGCTGGACGCGTCCGGCCCGCGACCCCAGTCCGATTCCCGCGACTGGTCGCGCGACCGCGGATCGCCCCACTGCACGACGAATCCGGGCAATGCCCGATGGACGCGCTGCCCGTCGTAGAAGCCGCGCTTCACCAGCTCGACGATGTGGGCGACGGTTTTCGGCGCTTCGTCAGGATACGTTTCGAACTCGAACGCGCCCTTCGAAGTCTCGACCACGATCACGGGCGCGGCGGGCTGCGACCAGAGCGTCAGGCAGGCGCAGACCACGCAGAGAACGCAGAGGAATCCTTTGCTCATGCCTTCGACACGCGGGTGACGCCGATGCGCGCGCAGTGCGCGCGGATGACGCAGGCGCCGCACCGCGGATACACCGGCCTGCAGACGTTCTGTCCCCACGTGACCAGGTACAGATTGATGTAGGGCCACCAGCGGCTGTGCGTCGCCTCGTACAGCGCCTGCTCCGTTTCTTCCGGCGACCGCGTCTTCACCCATCCGAGACGGTTCGAGATCCGGTGCACGTGCGTGTCGACGCAGATGTTGCGCAGGCTCCGGAAGGAAAGGATCAGAACGAGGTTGGCCGTCTTGCGGCCCACGCCGGGCAGCGTCAGCAGCTCCTCCATCGTGCCTGGCACGCGTCCGCCAAAACGTTCGACGAGGATACGGCACGTCTCCTTCACGTGCTTCGCTTTGTGGCGGTAGAAGCTGACCGGATAAATCAGTTTCTGAATCTGCGCCACCGTCAGCTTCGCCATGGTCCTCGGCGTGCGCGCGACTGCGAATAAACGCGCCGACGCGGCCGCCGTCACCGGATCGCGCGTCTGCGCCGACAGCATCGTGCCGATCAGAACTTCGAACGGATCTTCCTGGCTGTCTTCGGCGATTTTCTCGACCGCGGGGAGATCGTGATTGTCGATCGCGCGCGCCAGTTTGCGCATGACCGTGGAGACGGATGTCGCTCTCGGAGCGCGGGGCTTCGGCCGGGCGTTCATGGCACCGGCGTGATCGGCGGCCGGCCGGACAAGACCGCGAGCGCGTTGCCGACGGCGAGGTCCGCCATCGCCGTCCGCGTTTCGGTCGTCGCGCTGGCGATGTGCGGCAGCAGCAGGACGTTGTCGAGCGTCAGCAAATCGGGATACACGCGCGGCTCCTGCTCGTATACGTCGAGGGCGGCACCGGCCAGCAGATGCTGCTTGAGGGCCCACGCAAGCGCCTCTTCGTCGACGACGGGCCCGCGCGACGTGTTGATCAGGTACGCCGAACGCTTCATCCTGGCGATCGCGCGCTTGTCAATCAGGTGCCGCGTTTCCTCCGTCAGCGGCACGTGCAGCGAGACGACGTCCGACGTGTTGAGCACGCGATCGATCGACGTCGCTTCGGCGTGCGGCACGTCGATCGGCCGGCGCGACGCGTAGACGACGCGCATGCCGAACGCCGGCGCGCGCATGGCGACCGCGCGGCCGATCCGTCCGACGCCGATCAGGCCGAGCTGCTTGCCGCGCAGCTCGGACCCGAGCAGCTGATCGAGCGCCCAGCCCGGCCATCGGCCGCTGCGCACGAGCCTCTCGCCCTCGGAGATCCGCCGGGTAATGGCCAGGATCATCGCCCACGTGAAGTCGGCTACCGACTCCGTCAGCACGTCGGGCGTGTTGGTGACGACGATCCCGCGCGAGCGCGCATGGGCGACGTCGATGTTGTTGTAGCCGACCGCAACGTTCGACACCACCTTCAGTCCCGGAGCCGCGTCGATCACGCTTCGATCGATGCGATCGGTTAGAAGGCAGACGATCGCGTCCGCCCGGGCGACCCGGGCGCGCAGATCGGATTCGGGAATCGCGGCCTCGCCCGTATAGAGATCGACGTCGGCGGCCGCTTCGAGCTTCGCGAGGACCGAGGATGGAAGTCTGCGCGTGACGAGAACGGTAGGCATCGGGCTGGATCGGCAGGATCGGCAGGATGTTCCCTCCCGGTCCCGCCCCGTTTCAGTGTCCGTATGACAAACAGTACCCGCAGTGATTGCAGCGCACCGACGGCTCGATGAGACAGGCACCGTCGCCGTCGCCGCCGCTTGACAGCGGGAGCAGCGCGAAGCTCGCGTTCGACGGGCCGGGCAGACGATCCGGCGGGCGCGAAGGCGCGCCGCCGCCCATCTGGCGCGTGATCGATTGGCGAACCATCTCGCGCAGTTCCTGATCAGTCATTCTCACGTGGGGCTCCGCCCCACACAGCGCGGCCGTCGCCCGCGTGGCTACCCACCGCCTCGCTCCGTCGCGACCTCGATCGAGTCGATGATACCGACGATCGCGGCGTCCACGGGAGCCGCTTTCCTGCCGAGCGCCTCGCCGGCGGCGCGCCCCTCGAGGACGACGAGCACCTTCTCGTTCACGCCGGCGCCGACGCCGTCGATCGCGAGGAACGCCGTGCCGCGCGGCGTGTCGTCGACGCTCAGCGGCTGCACGAGGAGCAGCTTGGCACCTTCGAACTTGCGGTGCTTCTGCGTCGAGACGACCGTGCCGATCACCTTAGCGATCTGCATTCCGCAGCCCGCATTCCGGAATCCCCATCAGCCGAGGTCCCAGTGGTCGATGATGCCGACGATGCCGGCGTCCACCGGCGGTTCGGCGTCCGGATAAAACGGAAAGCTGGCTTCCTTGCCGCGCACGAAGAACACTTCTTCGCCGACGCCCGCGCCGACGGCGTCGACCGCGACCAGGGGACGGCCGGCGGGCTCGCGCGCCGGCGTCAGCGGCTGTACGAGAAGCAGCTTGATGCCGTTCAGCTGCTCGTCCTTGCGCGTGGCGACGACGTCGCCGATGACCCTGGCGATCTGCATCAGGATTTCTTCCCGTCCGCGGGCACCTGCCCCCCGGACTTCCCCTCGGTCTCTTCGATCTCCACGGCGTCGATGATGCCGACGATGACGGCGTCGACGGGACAGTCTTTCATGCCCGATGCCATGCGCGCCGAGCTGCCGCTGACGACGAGGACGGTTTCGCCGACGCCCGCGTCGACCGTATCGACGGCGACGAGATAGCCGCCTTCCGGCTTGCCGCGCGGATCGATCGGACGCACCACGAGCAGCTTGGTGCTCACGAGGCGCGGATCCTTTCGAGTGGCGACGACGGTGCCGACGATCTTGGCGAGAAGCACTGGAGCCCGGAACGCGGGTTAGGCCTTGACCGCTCCCGACTTGCCGATGGGCAGCGCGTCTTCGAGGTTCGCGTGCGGACGCGGGATGACGTGCACCGACACGAGCTCGCCGACGCGGCGCGCCGCGGCGGCACCGGCGTCGGTGGCCGCTTTCACGGCGGCGACGTCGCCGCGCACGATTGCGGTGACGTAGCCTGCGCCGATCTTCTCCCAGCCGACCAGCGTGACTTTCGCGGCCTTCACCATCGCGTCGGCAGCTTCGATCATCGCGACCAGCCCCTTGGTTTCCACCATTCCTAACGCCTCGCCCATTGCTGCTCCTGTACGCAATCCCGGGCCGCCCCGGGCGCTATCGCACGTTCCTGATGGCGTCTTCGATGAGCGCCGACAGTTCGCGGTATGTTAGCCGAATTTCGGCGTCTTCGCTGGCGCCGCGTGGCTGGCGCACCACGGACGACACCAGTCGCGATCCGGGACTCGAGGGCGCCTGAACCACCTGGCAGTTCGCGGGATCGTCCGGCGAGCTGTCCGTCGACGGATCGGCGCAGATCGGCGCCGGAGCTTTGATCCCGTACGACCCGCGCAGTCCCTGCAGCCGTTCGACTTCCTCGCGCGAGATCAGGTTTTCGCGTCCGAGGAGCCTGGCCACGAGGCTGATTTTCGCGAAGTGCTCGATCGTCTCCATCTTGAAGTACGCCGCGTAGAGGTCGCCGCCCACGGTCAGCGCGCCGTGGTTCGCCAGCAGCATGCCGTCGTGCGCCTTGATGTACTGCCGCACCGCTTCGGGCAGCTCGCGCGTCGACGGCGTCGCATAGTCGGCGATCGGAATGCTTCCGAGCGTGGTCAGCACTTCGGCGAGCACCGCGCGGTCGAGCGGAATGCCCGCGACGGCGAATCCCGTCGCCGTCGGCGGATGAGCGTGCACGACCGCCTGGACGTCCGGGCGCTGGCGATACACCTCGAGGTGCATCAGCATTTCGGACGAGGGATCGCGATCCCCCTGGAGCTTCTTTCCTTCGAGATCCGTGATGCACATCATGTCGGGCGTCATAAAGCCCTTGCACACGGATTTCGGCGTCATCAGCAGACGCTCCCGGTCGAGACGCGCGCTGATGTTGCCGTCGTTGCTCGCCGTGTAGCCGCGCGCGTACATCCGGCGGCCGATTTCGACGATGTCGGCGCGCAGCGTCGCGTCATCGAGCATCGCGGGGCTCATGCGGTCCTGGCCCGATAGGCGTCTCGGCACTTCTCGGAGCAGAAGTAGACGCGATCAGGACCGCTTCCTCCGGGGACTCCCGGCCCCTGGACGATCGACACGGCGCGCTCGGGCACGACGAACGTGCCGCACACCGGGTCGCGGGCCATCTGAACGGGGTGGCGGGACGGCCCGCCGCGGCCGCGGGCCTGGCGCCCGTCGCCGGCGGACCCGCGCAGCCCCTCCATGAATGCGCTGTAGGTGCTGAGGATCACCCGCAGCGCGATCGTGAGAATGAGGCTGATGACGACCGCGCGGAACATCTTACGAGCCAGGCTTCGCGCCGCCCGTCATCCCGGGGTGCGCGGACTGCAGGCTGTCGAGCGCGCGCCTGGCCGCCTGCGCCTCCGGCGAACCTGGCGCGAGTTCGATGACCTTCTGCCACGATTCGGTGGCGCCCTTCAGATCCTGCTTGCCGAACGCGCGCACGATTCCGACGTTGAGCAGCGTCTTCACGTGCTTTGGATCGAGCGCGAGCGACTTGTCGAACTGCGCGAGCGCCTTGTCCGCCTGGTTCGTGTAGTAATAGGCGACGCCGAGATCGGTGCTCACGTTCACGTCGTTCGGCGCCAGCGCGCGCGCCTGCTCGTACCACTTGATCGCATCGTCGTAGCGATCCGCGTCGAAGTAGAGATTGGCGAGATCGATGCGCGGCTTCGGATTCCTGGGATCGCGCTCGGCGACCGACGTGAGCGCTTTGACCTGCGCCTCGTCGAGGACGGCGGCGCGCGTCGATCCGCCGCCGGCCGGCTGGTCGGCGGCCTGAGCGCTCTGCGGCGTCGCGATCGCGGGCCGCGACGCCGCCTGCTGCGAGCCAATCACCCACCCGGCGATGAGGCCGAAACAGATTCCGGCGATACCGAAAGCGATGGCGTCTGATTTCATTCTTCCGTGGGGCTCCGCCCCACACCCCGGCTCGTTGCTCGCCCTTCGGCCGGCTCAGGACGACCCCGAGCGACCGTCTGTCCTTCGGGAGGCCGAAAAGCCGATCATATCAAACGGCTCCCGGGCGACCCGCGAGGACGTCGAGATACTCCCGCACGACCGTCGACAGCCCGACGAAAATCGCGCGCGAGACGATCGCGTGGCCGATCGACACTTCGTCGAGGTGCGGCAGATCCCGGAACAGGACGAGATTCTCGAGATCGAGATCGTGGCCGGCGTTGATGCCGAGGCCGAGCGAGTGCGCGAGCGCCGCCATCCCGGCGAACTGCGCGAACGATCGGCGTCCTTCGTCGAGGCCGCGCTCGAACGCGCGCGCGAACGGCTCGGTATACAGCTCGATGCGGTCGGCGCGGGACGAGGCCGCCCACCGGATCGGCTCGGGCGTCGCGTCGACGAACACGCTGACGCGAATGCCGCGCGCGTGAAGACGTTCGATCACGTCCGGAATCTGCGTCGTCGCCGGTCCGGGCTGCCATCCCGCCTGGCTCGTGACCTCGCCGGGCGCGACCGGCACGAGCGTGACCTGCGTCGGGCGCACTTCGTCGACGAGATCGAGCAGCTCCGGACGCGGATCTCCCTCGATGTTGAATTCGACCGCGCGCCCCGCCTTCGCCACGCGCCGCGCAACTGCGCGCACATCGTCGGGGGTGATGTGGCGGCGGTCGGCGCGGGGATGGACCGTGATGCCGGGCACGCCGGCGGCGATGCAGACGTCGACCGCATCGAGCACGCTCGGCACGCTGCCGCCGCGCGAATTCCGCACGGTCGCGACCTTGTTGACGTTCACAGAAAGGCAAATCATGAAGACTTCAGCAATCAGCGATCGGCCAATCGTCCTCAGCCAAGGTGCTGCTTGACGACGTCCACGATCTCCTGAGCCCACGCGCGGATTTCGTCCTCCCGCTTGCCTTCGAGCATCACCCGCAGCAGCGGCTCGGTGCCGGAATAGCGGACCAGAAGGCGGCCCTGGCCGGCGACGCGCGCCTCGACGCGGGCGATCGCCTCGGCGATCGGCGGAACGGCCTTCAGGTCGGCCTTCTTCTTCACGCGGACGTTGAGCAGCACCTGGGGATAGGCGACGAGATCGGCCGCGAGATCCGCCAGGCTGCGGCCCGTGAGCGCGACCGTGCGCAGCACGTTGAGCGCGGTGCAGAGGCCGTCGCCGGTGAACAGGTAGTCGGAGAAGATGATGTGTCCCGATTGCTCCCCGCCGAGCGACAGATCGCGCTTGAGCATCTCCTCCATCACGTACTTGTCGCCGACGGGGCAGCGCACGAGATCGATCGCGAGTGGCTTCAGCGCGAGCTCGAGCCCGATGTTGCTCATCACGGTCGCGACGATCGCGGCGCCCTTCAACCGCGATTCGCGCTGCAGCTGGCGCGCGCACATCAGGAGCACCGCGTCGCCGTCAACGACCTTGCCGGCCTCGTCGACGAAGATGGCGCGGTCGCCGTCGCCGTCGAAGGCCACACCCATGCTGCAGCGGCGCTCGACGACCGTCGCCGACAGCGCCTGAGGGTGAGTAGATCCGCAGCCGAGGTTGATGTTCCGGCCGTCCGGCTCGTTCGCGATGACGATCGCCTGTATTCCGAGCGCCGCGAACAATTTCGGCGCAACGGTCGTCGTCGCGCCGTTGGCGCAGTCCACGGCCAGCGAGAATGACGACAGAGACGCGGCCTCGGGAAAAACGGCGCGGAGGTGATCGATGTACGGAGCGACCGATTCGCCGTGCGAGAGCGGGGCGGGCGCGCCGTCGCGGGCGCGCCACGACGTGTCGGCCATGACGGCCTCGACGTCGCGCTCGACGGTCTCGGTAAACTTCTCGCCCTTTCCCGAAAAGACCTTGATGCCGTTGTCGCCGTACGGATTGTGCGACGCCGAGATGACGACGCCGAGGTCGTAGCCCAGCCCGCGGGTGAGGTACGCGACGGCCGGCGTCGGAACGACGCCCGCGCTGGCGAGCGAGGCGCCTTCGCCCGCCGCGCCGTGCGCGAGCTCACTCTCGATCCACGCTCCCGATTCGCGAGTGTCCCGTCCGATGAGGATGCGGGGCCCGGCGGCCCCGGGGTTTTCGGTGCGCCAGGCGCGGACGAGGGCGGCGCCCAGCCTCCGCACGGTGGGATGATCGAGCGGGTACTCGCCCGCCACCCCGCGGACGCCGTCGGTGCCGAACAATCGGGGAACGCCCGTCGCTGATCCGCTCATGTTATTTTGCACGCACGATGCGCACCTGCACCGACTCCGGCGCGATGCGGGTCACGCCAACGCGATCCGGCGCGTCGACGTGGACGGGAAGCGCGCCGTAGTCGCCGGCGCCGACATCGGTCAGATCGACGTACGCGACGATCGCGTCGGGGTCGAGCCGCGCCAGCGCCTCGCGGCTGCCGCGCAGCATCACGTCGACGGTCGCGGGCTGGACCTGCGCGTCGAACGTGGCGCCGAGGTTCCTGCGGTGCACCGGCCGGCCGCGCAGCGTGCGCTCCAGCGGCGCGGCCTGAATGGCCGCCGTCACCGTCGCCGATTGAGGCCCCGTGATGCGGAGCGCGGGATCGAGCAGGCCGATCGTCACCGCCTCGCTGACCTTCTCGCGCGCGCCGGTCACGACGACCGGCTCGGTGACCGCCTCGCTCGCGCGGCGCACCGCGCTCTCGGGGCCGGTGACCTCCACCGTCGACGGGTCCGCCTCCAGCTGGCCGACCTCGTAGCCCGGCGCCGGCGTGCCGTCCACCGAAGGACGCACGGGCAACCGCCGCGTCATCGTCTTCTCGAACATCATCGCGATCGCCGACGGCGTCACCTGCACGATGGAGACGCCGAAGGGCGTTCGAACCTGTTCGGGCGTCAGCGAGAACACGCGCTGGCCGGGCCGCGCGCCGCGCAGGTCGAGCACGGCAACCACGTCGCCCGGCGCCATGCGGCTGAGCGCCGTCGACCCGCCGCGGACGCGGACGTCGACCGTCGTCGGCAGCTCGCCGCTGATCTCGAGTCCGGCCGGGAACTGCTGCAGTTCGAGCGGCACACGCAGACCGCGCTCCACCGTCTCCTCGCCCGACACCATCACCCAGAGGGTGATCGCCGCGGCGATGGAGAACAGCTTGGCGCCGATGTGCCGGAAGGGCCACATATCCGGGATTCTAGTTGTACTGCGGCTCGGGTTTCGCGTCGTCTTTCACGCGGCGCTGCAGCATGTGCGTTCGAAGGCGTTCGCGCAGGAGGTCGGCGTCGACCGCGCGCTCGATCTGTCCGTCGGCGACGAGAGAAATCAGCCCGGTCTCCTCCGACACGACGATCGCGACGGCGTCGTTCTCTTCGGTCAGGCCGATCGCGGCGCGGTGACGCGATCCCAGCTCCTTGCTCAGCTTCGGATTCACCGTCAGCGGCAGGAAGCAAGCGGCCGCGGCGACGCGATCGTCCTGCACGATGACCGCGCCGTCGTGCAGCGGCGAATCGTGCTGAAAGATGCTGATCAGCAGGTCGTACGTCAGCACCGCGTCGAGCGGAATGCCGCCCTCGATGTAATTGCGCAGTCCGATCTGGCGTTCGACCGCGATGATGGCGCCGATCTTTCTCGACGCGAGCATGCTCGCCGCGACCGCAAGCTCTTCGATCGATTCCGCGGCCGACTCCGGTTTGGCGAACAGCCGGAAGAACGGCGCGCGTCCCATGTGCGCGAGAGCGCGGCGGATGTCGGACTGAAAGAGAACGATGACGGCGATGACGAGATAGCCGAAGAGATTCCGGATGACCCAGTTGACCGTGTCGAGGTGCGCCCACCGCGATCCGTAGAACAGCGCCACGAGCATCACGCCGCCGACCGCCATCTGCACCGCGCGCGTTCCGCGGATCAGCTTGACGACCTCGTAGATCAGGATCGACAGAACGATGATGTCGGCGACGTCCCACCAGCCGACGGATGGACGGCGGAGCAGCGACGTTAACCACGTCATCGTCATGGCTGACGGCTGACGGCCATCTTCAGAATCTCCTCTGCGGCACGCACGACCTGAATCATCTCCGCGACCGCGTGCACGCGGACGACGTGCGCGCCCCCGAGCACCGCGGCCGTGACGGCGGCCGCCGTCGCCCAGTCGCGCCCCGGCGCGTCGCGGTTGCCGCTGGCAGCGCGCAGGAAGGACTTGCGCGAGGGCCCTGCGACGATCGGTCTGCCGAGCGCGACGGCGATCTCCGGGAGCCGCGCCAGCACACCATAGCTGTGGTCCGGACGTTTGGCAAACCCAATTCCCGGATCGACGAGGATGGCGTCCAGCGGGACGCCGCGCTCGACCGCCGCCTGCACGCTGCCGCTCAGCTCGGCGGAGACTTCCGCGACGACATCGGCGTAATGCGCCCGGGCGTTCATATCGGCCGACGTACCGCGCGTGTGCATCAGAATGATCGCCGCACCCGCGTGCGCGACGGCGTCGGCCAGCGCGGCGTCGCGCCGCAGCCCGCTCACGTCGTTGACGATCGCCGCGCCCTCCTGCAGCGCTGCACGGGCGACGTCAGCTTTGTACGTATCGACTGAGATCGGAATTCGGATCCGGCCCGCCAGCCCGCGGACGACCGGCAGCAGGCGGCGCCGTTCCTCGTCCGCGTCGATCGGCACCGCGCCCGGCCGGGTCGATTCCGCACCGATGTCGACGATGTCGGCGCCGTCGGCTTCGGCGCGGAGTGCCGCCTCAATCGCAGCGGCGGGGTCGAATGTCCGTGCGGTTTCTGCGAACGAGTCGGGGGTGACGTTGACGATGCCCATGACGAGGCAGCGCGCGCCCAGTTCGAGTACCCGACCGTGGCGAAGCGGGACGGAAAACGCGTGGCGATGCGGGCCAGTCACCGTCATCAGTCTACAAGTCGACGGTCCTGACCGGTGAGCTGCGACCGACGGACAGCGCAGCCGATGTGACAAATGCTCGACGGCCCGCTCGACGCCCGCTCGGTGATAATGGTCCCGCCCGGTCCTCATTAGCGCCCACAAGATGGTCCAACGTCGGTACGTCCCGCACGCCGTCCTGATCGTGTCGGCGCTGCTGTGCGCAGGTTCTGCAGCCGCGCGCGCGTTGCTGCCGGCCGGCGACGGCCTTCTCGGCCGGTACTACGCCAACCCCGAGATGTCCGGAGTACCGCTCTTTTCTGCGACTGATCCTCGCGTGTCCACCGCGCAGGTCGAGCGGCGTTGGGGAGGCGCCGCTCCGTCCGCGTTCAGCGTCGTCTGGACCGGTTACCTGACCGTCGCCCGGTCCGGCACTTACACGTTCGCGTCTCGATCCGACGACGGATCCCGGATCTTCATCGGTCGCGAGCTGGTTGTCGACAACTCGGGCAATCACGGGCCGGCGACGCAGACCGGTCGGGTCACGCTGACTCGCGGACCGCATCCTCTGCGCGTCGAGTACGTGCAGTCCGGCGGTGCGTTTGCGGTCGAGTGGTTCTGGGCTGACGGTGAAGGAACGCTCGAAACGGTGCCCTGGTGGATGCTGTCGCGCAGGCGAACGGACTATCCGACCGTTGTTGCCGCTCGTGTTTCGGCGGCATTACGCGACCTGGCCGCCGCGGTCTTCTGTGTTTGCGCAGTCTGGATGTCGAAACGGCGGTGGCACGAACTGACCGGCACGATCGCGTTGGCGATCGTCGCGGCAGCCGCCCTGCCCGGCGACCCGATCATCCGAACGTCTGAATACGAATACCAGGTCCATCTCAGCGCGCTCAGACATCTGCGGTGGGGCGTCGACGTTGCGCCGACGTACGGACCGTGGGGCTTTGTCGGCATCCCGCTGTACAACCCGACGACGTTCCTGCCGATGGCCCTCATCAATGCCGTCCTCGTTGGCTTCACCGCGCTCCGCGTGTTCGTCTTCGTCCGGCGGATCCGGCCGCAAGCGCGGAATGCCGGCTTATGGGCGGCGGCGGCGCTGCTGCCGTTAACGGTGATTCCAGTCGCCGAGTGGTCGGCGGCGCTCTTTTCCTTCCAGATCATCGCCCTCGCCATGAGCGTCGAGTGGTTATGCCTGAAACGACCTGCGTTCGACTTGATCGATGCGTTCTCGGCGATCGCGCTCGGATTCCTGTCTCTCGTGAAGATCAGTGTTTGGCCGCTCCTGCCGCTTCTGGTGATTGGCGCCTGGGTGCAATCGCGCAGGCAGGCGATGACGCTCACCACGTGCGTCGTCGCCAGCGCGGCCGCAGGCTGGTTGGCGGCTCGCCAATCACTCGGGGACGTGCCGGCTTTCATGCGACTCAGCGCCGACGTTATTGTGGGCTACAAGAACGGATTAGCCCTCTGGCACTGGTCCGCTGCGCCGTCAACGCTGTTTGTGACTGCCGCAGTTCTGATGGTCGTCGCGTTGATCGTCCAGTTCCCGCAACGCGATCCGGCCGCCTGGCTCGTGTGGCTCGTTCCCGCTGCCGTTTGCGTGCAGTTGTTTCAGGCCGCGTTCGTGCGTCCGGACGGACATCACATCGTTCCGAACGTCCTTGCGCTGGCCACGGTTGGCGTGATGGTCGCTACAGCAACCCTACGACAGCGGGCGCTCGTCTCGGCGATGTTGACGCTCGGCCTCGTTGCGATTTTCCCGTTGCTTGTGCGCGCCAGTCCCGGATCGCCGTATTACGGCAGGCCCGCGATGGAACTTCGCGGCCTTCTGAACCTTGCCGCGGACGGCGTTACGCAACTTGATGTTCACCGCGCAACCGTTTTCGCGCGGCTGCGTGCCGCCTTTCCTTTGCCGCCCGAAGCGACGCACGGAACATTTGCGGTGTGGGCCGGTGATATCGGTGTTCTCGAGGCGTACGACGTGCCGTTCGTGATCCAGCCTACTTTCACGTCCTACGCCGCCTACACCCGGCGTCTTGAACAGGCGAACGCCGGCTGGATCGAGCATGGTGAATTCGATTGGATGTTGTGGTGCGGCCCGGCAACCGTGGACGATCGGTATCCTTCGGAAACGGACAGCCTGGCGCTGCTGTCGCTGGCGGCGCGGTTCGTCTACCACGGCCCCGTCCGCGGCTGCGCGTTGCTGCGCCGCCGCACACCGGGCCTTCAACTGGCAGCGCGAGACACCGAAGAGCATCGCATTGGTTTTGGTGCGCCCTTACAGATGAGGACGGGCCAGGACAGTCTGGTCTGGGCCGAGATTTCCGTGCCGAGGACGTTCCTGGGGACCGTGATGGGTACCACCCTGAAGCCCGTCCCGGTTCTGCTGAGCGTTGTCCTGCGGGACGGGACCACGGTCCGCCATCCGATCACGCCATCGCTGACCGTCGACGGGTTTCTGTTATCGCCGTACGCCAGGGGATGGGATCCGATTGCCGCCGCTGCCGAAGGCGGCCAGTCCGGCAAGGAGGTCGTCGCACTCCAATTGGAAAGGTGGGCGCTCGGCGCCGTTTCGTCGGATCGGTTCTACCGTTCCGAGGCGACCGTACGGCTGACGACCTTTTCCCGCAACTGACCGCGGTTATCGCGACCAGATCTGGAGCTGAGTCTCTCTCAAATCCAGGCGCTTCCGGTAGTCTTCGCGCGAGAGGTACTTCTCGAGGTAACAGTAGAAGACGATGAACAGATAACGCGAACCCATCTCCTCGATTCTGAACTTCGATTTGCCACTCGTCCTGTTGAACCACGAGGTCGGCACGACGGCGAAGGAATAGCCCCTCACAATGGCTTTCAACGGTAGCTCGACCGTCAGGTTGAAGTGATACGCCAGCAGTGGATGCAGCCCGGCGATCACCGAGCGGCGATACATCTTGAAGGCGTTGGTCACGTCGTTGTATCGCATCCAGAACAGAACGCGAATGAAGAAGTTCGCGAGGCGATTGAGTGCGAGCTTCAATCTCGGATAGTCGACAACGCGCGCGCCTTTCATGAAGCGCGATCCGAACACACAGTCGTAGCCCTCGCACAACTTGCGGTAATACGTGACGAGATCGGCAGGGGCGTCCGAGCCATCCGCCATCACGATCGCGACGGCATCGCCACGAAAGACCGACAGCCCGGCGCGGACGGCATAGCCGAACCCGTTCGGCGGAGGGTTGTTGACGTAACGCACGGACGGGATTGCCGCGGCGAGGCTCTTGAGCACATCCTCTGTCCGATCGCGGCTGTTGTCGTTGACGACCAGGATCTCGTGTGAAATGCGTGCGTCGAGCAGCGCGTGATACAGGTTCCGAACCGTCGATTCGATCCGCGCTTCTTCGTCGTGCGCAGGGATGACCACCGACAGCATCCCGTTCACGCCGTCAGCTTCCCACTCGGCGAGCGAACGAACCTCGAGGGGCATATCAGGCCTGCCCTATGTGCAGAGGTCGAGCGGACATTGCAGCGTGCAGCTCGTGAAGGATACGGTCGAGCGGGTACAAGGGCACCCACGAGGGATAGTGGCCGCGAAACCGTCGGACGTCGCTGATGTACCAGATATGATCGCCGGCGCGACTCACATCGTTGTACGACCAGCGCATCGGCCGGCCAGTCAACCGTTCAACCGCCGCGATCGCCTCCATCATCGAACAGTTCGAGAAGGCCCCTCCGCCGATGTTGTACACCTCTCCGACCCGCGGGGCACTGAAGAAATGCCAGAACGCGCTGACCAGGTCGTGGCTGTGCAGGTTGTCGCGGACTTGTTTTCCTTTATATCCGAACACCGTATACGGCCGGTCGCCGACCGCGCACTTGACCAGGTACGACAGGAAGCCGTGGAGCTCGGCGCCGGCGTGACCGGGACCGGTGAGGCATCCGCAGCGGAAACACACCGTCCTCAACCCGAAATAGCGGCCGTACTCCTGCACCATGAGGTCGGCAGCCGCCTTCGAAACACCGAACAGGCTGTGCAGGGATTGATCAATCGGCATCGACTCGTCGATGCCGTGATCACAGTAAGGATGGCCGCCGGCGACCGTCCACCTCGTCGCCGCTTCGACGAGCGGCAGTCGGTTCGGCAGGTCGCCGTAGACTTTATTCGTGCTCGTGAATACGAACGGCGCGTCGGGACAGAAGCGGCGCGTCATCTCGAGCAGCAGGAGCGTTCCATTGGCGTTGACGGTGAAGTCCGTCATCGGTTCGCGAGCCGCCCAGTCGTGGGAGGGCTGACCGGCCGCATGAATGACAACCGCAATCGCGCGGTTGTATTCCGCGAAGACGCGCTCGAGAGCATCCGCGTCGCGAATGTCCGCCTCGACGTGCCGGTAACGGCGGACTCGCTGCTCGAGATCCTTCCTTCTCGAACGGGTGCTCCCCTCGTCGCCGAAGAAATAGCGGCGCATGTCGTTGTCGATGCCGACGACGTCGAGTCCTTTTTCGGAAAAGAGCGACGCGGCTTCGGACCCGATCAGTCCGGCGGCGCCGGTAATGATGGCAACGGCCATTTCAGCCGCGGAGAAGGAGCTCCGGTCGAGCCGCCGTTTCGAAGAGGAGCGGCTCGAGCAGCGCGCGATGACGGGTCAACCAGCTGAAGACATCGTCGAGAGTGCGCTCGATGCCGCGCACAGGCCGCCATCCGCTCACCGATGTCACCGGCGCATTGTCGGTAACGTAATACGGAATGTCGACATGCTGCGTGTCCGGTTCGCGGCCGATCGCGGCGGCGCGGCCGGCTCGTTCACAGCAATACAGGGTCAACTCCGCGAGCGAGACGCTGCCGGCGCGCCCGCCGCCGACGTTGAACGTCCGGCCGGCACAACGGTCCGGCTCCTGGAGCTGCGCGTGAATCAGCTCGCACAGATCGTCGATGTGCAGAACGTCTCTCACCTGAAGGCCGTCGCCGCCGAATCCGCGATAGGTCAGCGGCTTGCCGAACAGGTGGCTCGCCGCCCACCAGACAACGAATCCCTGGTCGACTTTGCCCATTTGCCACGGACCGGCGATCACGCCGCACCGATTGATCACCGTGCGGAGTCCGTACATCGCGCCATATTCTTCCACCAGCAGTTCCGCGGCCAGCTTGGTCGCGCCGTACAGGCTGCGATGCCCGGCCAGAGGGAAATCAGTGGTGATCCCCTCGAACGACCAGCCGCTGCCGGAGTCCGACGGGTCGAGGTCCAGGCGATCGCCGTGCCGTTCGAGCGGCAATCCGCGCAACCGATCGATCGGATATACTCGGCTCGTCGAGAGAAAGATCACGTTTGCGCCATGCGCGCGCGCAGCTTCGAGACAGTGTGCCGTGCCGATCAGGTTCGTGTCGATGACGTACGCCGGATTTCCCGCGTAGCCGGCGTGCACTGAAGGTTCCGCGGAGCATTCGACCAGAGCATCGAAGCGGCCTGCACTCGCCAGATCGGCCGGACACCGGACGTCCCCATGCACGAAGTCGACGCCGGCGTCACGCAGACGAGGCAGCGCGGATTCGCTGCCCCGCCGCCGCAAGTTGTCGAACGCGCACAGCTCCGCGCCGGGCAGTCGGCGCTTCAACGTCGTCGCCAGATTGGATCCGACGAAACCCGCGCCGCCGGTCACCAGAATTCGCATGAATGCGGTGCTGACAGGTGAAGGAACGCGGTTATTGTAGCCGATGTCGACCAGACTCGATCCGCTCTACGTGACGCGATTTCCGGAAGCCGATCGCGCAGCGAAGGACGCGATTTGGCGTGAGCTCTGCCGCCACTTTTTTCAGCGCTACGTCGGGCGCGACGAGGTGGTGCTGGATCTCGGTCCCGGCCTCGGCGAGTTTCTGCGACACATCGAATGCGCGCGTCGAATCGCCGTGGACATCGAACGACTCTCGGGGCGGCAGCTGCCCGCCGGCACCGAAGAGGTTGACGCATCGAGCGATCAGCTGTCGTCCCGTGTTGCGCCCGATTCTGTCGACGTGGTCTTCTGCAGCAACTTCTTCGAGCATCTTCCCGACACGAAAGCGTTCCTGGCCACGCTCGCGGAGATTCGAACCGTGCTCCGGCCCGGCGGCCGCCTCCTCGTTCTGCAGCCGAACATCCGCCTGATCGGCGGCGCGTACTGGGATTTCGTTGACCATCACCTGCCGCTGACGGATCGCACGCTGGTCGAAGCGTGTGAGAGCATCGGCTTCACGATTCGTGAGATCATCCCGCGGTTCCTGCCTTACACCACGCGCAGCGCGCTGCCTCAGGCGCCGTGGCTCGTGCGGCTTTACCTGCGAGTGCGGCCGGTGTGGTACCTGCTCGGCGGCCAGACGTGGCTGGTGGCCCAAAAACCGAGGACGTGATCGACACGCCGCCGGCGCCGACGGACGCGTGCCGCGGCGTCGACGAGCGACGCCGATTACTCCTGCGGAATCGGTTTGTTGAGCGAAGGAACGATCGAGGGACGCTCCTTCGCGCGCGGGCGTGAGTCGTCTTCTTCCACCCGCGGCGGCGGCGCGGTGATCGTCGGCTGCGGCTCGTCGAGCGCGAGGCCGGCCGCGAGGCGCTTGACCTGTTCGGCGTCGAGCACTTCGCGCGCAAGCAGCGCGTCGGCGATTTTGACGAGCGTGCCCTTGCTCGCCGTCAGCAGGTCGTGCGCGCGCTTGTAATTGTCGGTGACGAACTTCTTCACTTCCTGATCGATCTTGAGCGCCGTGTCCTCGCTGTAGTCCTGGTGCTGCGCGATCTCGCGGCCGAGGAAGATCTGCTCTTCCTTCTTGCCGAAGGTCAGCGGGCCCATGGCGTCGCTCATGCCCCACTCGCAGACCATCTGCCGCGCCATTTCGGTCGCGCGCTCGAGGTCGTTGCCCGCGCCCGTCGTGAGGCTGTCCATCGTGATCTCCTCGGCGATGCGGCCGCCGAGCAGAATGGCGATGCGATCGTTCAGGTAGTCTCTCGAGTAGTTGTGCTTCTCGTCGATCGGCAGCTGCTGCGTGAGTCCGAGCGCCATGCCGCGCGGGATGATCGTCACCTTGTGGATCGGATCGGCGTGCGGCAGCAGCACGGTCAGCAGCGCGTGGCCGGCTTCGTGGATCGCGGTGACGCGCTTTTCCTCGTCGCTGATGATCATCGAGCGGCGCTCGGATCCCATCAGCACCTTGTCCTTCGCGTACTCGAAGTCGTGCATGCGCACGACCTTCTGGTTGTAGCGCGCCGCATTGAGCGCCGCTTCGTTGACCAGGTTCGCCAGGTCCGCGCCGGAGAAGCCCGCCGTGCCCCGCGCCAGCACCGGCACTTCCACGTCGTCGGCCATGGGGATCTTGCGCGTGTGAACGCCGAGAATGCCCTCCCGGCCCTTCACGTCCGGTCGGTTGACGACGATGCGGCGATCGAAGCGGCCCGGCCGCAGCAGCGCCGGGTCGAGCACGTCAGGGCGGTTGGTCGCCGCCACGAGGATGACGCCCTCGTTCGACTCGAAGCCGTCCATCTCGACGAGCAG
>Ga0075425_100001265_pt1 | contig 24608 bp, 24 predicted proteins | sample SoiMethybrSBSTD4_FD_75300 | JGI IMG/M metagenome (GOLD analysis project Ga0075425, IMG submission 75300) | Bulk soil microbial communities from a Populus tree surrounding site in Tennessee, USA - Soil MetaG P. TD hybrid SBSTD4 | ecosystem: Environmental > Terrestrial > Soil > Tree plantation...
AATTCGGCGCGCCGATCCTCGCCCGCGGCGGCGGCACATCGCTCGCCGGACAATGCTGCAACGTTGCCGTCGTCATGGACTTCTCGAAGTACATGCACGACATCGTCGAGATGAATCCGCAGGCGCGATTCGCACGCGTGCAGCCGGGCATCATCCTCGACGACCTTCGCGATGCGGCGGAGAAACACAAGCTCACCTTCGGCCCCGATCCCGCGACGCACAACCACTGCACGATCGGCGGCATGATCGGCAACAACTCGTGCGGCGTGCACGCGCTGATGGCGGGGAAGACCGTCGACAACATCGACGAGCTCGAGATCCTCACCTACGACGGCGTGCGGATGCGCGTCGGCCCGACACACGACGACGAGCTGGAGCGCATCATCAACGAAGGCGGACGTCGCGGCGAGATCTACGCCGGACTCAAACGCCTGCGCGACACGCACGCCGTCGAGATCCGGCAGCGTTATCCGAAGATCCCGCGCCGCGTCTCCGGCTACAACCTCGACTCGCTCCTCCCCGAGAATGGATTTCACGTTGCACAAGCTTTGGTCGGCAGCGAGTGCACGTGCGTGATCGTGCTCGAGGCGAAGTGCAAGCTGGTCTACTCGCCGCCTGCGCGCACGCTCACCGTTCTCGGATACGAAGACATCTTCACCGCCGCGGACGACGTTCCGCGCCTCCTCGAGTTCGAGCCGATCGGACTGGAGGGTGTCGACGACCGCCTCGTGCAGGACATGCGCGCGAAAGGTCTCAACACGAACAACCTCACCCTCCTCCCCGAAGGCAAAGGGTGGCTGCTCGTCGAATTCGGCGGCGACACGAAAGAGGAAGCGGACGCAAAAGCGAATCGCATGTTCGACGCGCTGAAGAAGTCGCACCTCGAGCCGTCGATGAAGCTCTACGACAACAAAGACGACGAGCACAAAGTGTGGAAGATTCGCGAGTCGGGACTCGGCGCTACTGCGTTCGTTCCCGGCCGCCCGCGCACGTGGGAAGGTTGGGAAGACTCCGCCGTCGATCCGAAGCACCTCGGCAACTATCTGCGCGAGCTGCGCAAGCTGATGGAGAAGTATGAGTACATCGGCGATCTCTACGGCCACTTCGGCCAGGCCTGCGTGCACACGCGCAACAACTTCGACCTCGAGTCGCGCGAAGGAATCGCGAAATATCGCTCGTACATCGACGAAGCCGCGGACCTCTGCATCAAGTACAACGGCTCGCTCTCGGGCGAGCACGGCGACGGGCAATCGCGCGCGGAGCTCCTGCCGAAGATGTACGGCGAAGGGCTCGTGAACGCATTCCGCGAGTTCAAGTCGTTGTGGGATCCGGAGTGGAAGATGAACCCGGGCAAGGTCGTCACTCCGTATCACCCGACGGAAAATCTGCGCCTCGGCGCGGACTACAGACCGTGGTCGCCGAAGACGCACTTCCAGTTTCCGGAAGACGAAGGACGGATGGAGCGCGCGGTGCTGCGCTGCGTCGGCGTCGGCGAATGCCGGCGCATGGACAACGGCGTGATGTGCCCGAGCTTCATGGCCACGCGCGAAGAAGAGCACTCCACGCGCGGCCGCGCGCATCTACTGTTCGAGATGTTCCAGGGCGAAGCGATCCCCGACGACTGGCGCAACGACGCGGTGAAAGACGCGCTCGATCTCTGCCTCTCCTGCAAAGGATGCAAAGGCGAGTGCCCGGTCAACGTCGACGTGGCGACGTACAAAGCCGAGTTCCTCGCGCACTACTACGAGAACCGACTGCGCCCGATTCAGGCGTACACGATGGGATGGATCCATTGGTGGTCGCGCCTCGCGGAGCTCGCGCCCGGCATCGCGAACGTGTTGATGTCGATCTCGAAACCGCTCGCCGGCGTCGCGAGCGAGCGCCGCATGCCGCGCTACGCGCCGAAAACGTTTCTGGCGCGATTCGCCGAACGCGTTCGCGCGCCGCACGCCGAACCGAACATGCGCGTGATGCTGTGGCCCGACACGTTCAACAATCACTTCCATCCCGACACCGCCATGGCCGCCGTCGAAGTGCTCGAGCACCTCGGCTATCACGTCACCATTCCGAGCAAGCGTCTCTGCTGCGGACGTCCGCTCTACGACTGGGGCTTTCTCGGCATGGCCAAGAGCGTGCTGCGCGAGACGATCGATGCGCTGCGCCCCGCGCTCGATGAAGGGATCGCCATCGTCGGACTCGAGCCGAGCTGCATCTCCGTCTTCCGCGACGAGCTGCACAACCTCTTCCCCAACGATGCGTACGCAAAGAAGCTCGGCAAAGCGTCGATGACGCTCAGCGAGTTCCTCGAGCGCGAGAAGATCGATCTGCCGCAATTGAAACGAAAAGCGCTCGTGCAGGCGCATTGTCATCACAGCGCGATCATGAAGTTCGACGCCGAACAGAGCGTGATGAAGAAGATGGGACTCGACGTCGAGCATCCCGACTCCGGCTGTTGCGGCATGGCCGGCGCGTTCGGATTCGAGCGCGAGAAGTACGACGTCTCCGTGCGCATCGGCGAGCGCGTGATCCTGCCGAAAGTGCGCAGCGCGTCGAGCGAGACACTCATCGTCGCCGACGGCTTCTCGTGCCGCGAGCAGATCGCGCAGCGGACGAATCGCGAGGCCATGCATCTCGCGCAAGTGCTGCAGCTCGCCATTCGCGGCGACGGCGCCGGCGATTTCCCGGAGCGCAAAGTGATCGAGTCGAAGCCGCTCTTTCCGTCGCTCGGCAAAGCGCTCGCGATCGGCGGCGGCATCGCATTGTTCGCAGGCTTCATTGCGTTGGCGAGGAGATGGCGCAAGTAACGCCGATCGAGGACTACGCGATCATCGGCGACACGCGCTCGATCGCGCTCGTGTCTCGCAACGGATCGATCGACTGGCTTTGCTGGCCGCGCTTCGACTCGCGCTCGGTTTTCGCGCGCATTCTCGACCCCGATCGCGGCGGCCACTTCTCGATCGCACCCGACGCGCCGTTCCGCACGACGCGACGCTACGACGGCAACATCCTCATCACCACGTTCACGACCGACACCGGCGTTGCGCAGCTCATCGATCTGATGCCGGTGATGCGCGAAGAAGAAAAACGCAAACGCCTCGCGCCCTTTCGCCAGCTCCTTCGTCGCATCGAATGCATCGAAGGCAGCGTGCCGATCGTCGTCGAATACGCGCCACGTCCCGACTACGCGCGCAATCACGCCGGACTCGAGCTGCGGTACGGGAACGTCTTCTGCGTCGACGGACCGACCGTCTTTCACCTGCACACCAATGCCGGCGTCACGCTCGATCGCGACGTCGCGCATGCGCGATTCACGCTCGCGCGCGGCGAGCATCGCAGCTTCGCGCTCGCCTTCGACAGTCACTCGCCCGCGGTCTATCCGCACGTCGAGGAGGGCATCGAAGAGACGAAGAAGTTCTGGAGCGATTGGATTGCGAAGCTGAAGTACGACGGTCCGTATCGCGATCATGTCGAGCGCAGCGCGTTCGCGCTGAAGCTGATGACGTACGCGCCGTCGGGCGCGATCATCGCCGCGCCGACGACGTCACTCCCCGAACAGATCGGCGGCATTCGCAATTGGGACTATCGCTACTGCTGGCTGCGCGATGCGGCGTTCACCGTCGCCGCGATGAACGATCTCGGATACGACATCGAGAGCGGCGCGTTCGTCGACTGGCTGATGTACGCGACACGACTCACCCATCCGAGTCTGCAGATCCTCTACGACGTCTTCGGCGAGTCGCGTTTGCCCGAGAGGCAACTCGATCACTTCGCTGGATATCGCGGATCGAAACCGGTGCGCATCGGCAACGACGCGCGCGGCCAGTTCCAGCTCGACGTCTACGCCGAAGTCCTCGGCGCCGCCGAAGAGCACTTCAACGATTTCCCCGACAAGCCGATGATGCACGACGCCCGCAAGATGCTCACGCGACTCGCCGACATCGTCGTGAAGCGATGGCGCGAGCCCGACAGCGGCATCTGGGAAAAGCGATCGGGACGCCGTCAACACGTGCACGGCAAGGTGATGGCGTGGGCCGCACTCGATTGCGCGCAACGCCTTTTCGGCAAGAACGACGTCTGGTCGCGCGAGTGCGACGCGATCAAGCGCGAAGTGATCGCGCGCGGATTCAACACGCAGCTCAACAGCTTCGTCAGCGAGTACGACGGCAACGAGCTCGATGCCAGTCTGCTCTACATCACGCGCGTCGGGTTCGTCGAGCCCGACGATCCACGCATGCTCGGCACCATCGACGCCATCCGCAAACAGCTCGGCCGCGATGAGCTGATCTACCGCTACGACACGCGCGGTACCGAAGACGGACTGCCGCCCGGCGAAGGGGCATTCCTTCCCTGCAGTTTCTGGCTCGTCGAAGCGCTCGCGTTCGCCGGACGGGGAGACGAAGCGCGCGACGTGTTCGAGAAGCTCATCGCGCGCGCGAACGACGTCGGACTGTTGTCCGAGGAGATCGACGTCGCCAGTGGCGCGTTCCTCGGAAACTTTCCGCAGGCGCTCACGCACATCGGACTCGTCAACGCGGCGATCTGTCTCAGTGAGGAAGGTAGAACGCGCCGAGGATTGCGCCGTAAAGAGCGTGGGCAAGGATCGTGATGATCGGAGTGTTGCGGCCGTAGTTCGTCGCAAGGAATCCGGGCGGCTCGAGAAGTCGCGTCGGCTCGGGCCCGCGGAAGTCGCTCACCATCCGCGGATGCACGCCCGGCAGCACGGGAAGAAGCACGACGACGACGAAGATCCCTTGCACCGCGCCGATGAGCGCGCCGAACCACCACGTCGCCGTGTGGATGTTCTCGAAGAAGAGCGCGTAGACGATCGCAAACAGCCAGCCGTTGACGACGTGCAGCACGACGCCGACGACCTTCGCGCGATCGCGATCGGCCGTGAACATCGTGCCGACGATGAACGGAATGTCGACGCGCGTGAGTCCGAGCGATTGGCAGGCGATCGTGACGGTGGTGAGCACGATCGTCGCCGCGAAGCCCCAAAGAAGGATGGATGGCAGGTTCATATCTTGCGTGCACGTGAAAGCATGAGCGAAGTCGTCGTCATCACCGGTGCTTCTGCCGGCGTCGGTCGCGCAACGGCGCAGGCCTTCGGGAAACGCAAAGCAAAAGTCGGACTCATCGCGCGCGGCGTCGACGGACTCGAAGCCGCGAAACGCGAGATCGAAGCGGAGGGCGGCGAAGCGATCGTGCTGCCGCTCGACGTCAGTGATCACGATGCGGTCGAGCGCGCTGCTGCCAAAGTCGAAGAACGCTTCGGTCCGATCGACATCTGGATCAACAACGCGATGCTCTCCGTCTTCTCCCCGATTATGGCGATGCAGCCCGACGAGTACAAACGCGTCACCGACGTCACGTACCTCGGCTACGTCTGGGGAACGCTCGCGGCACTGCGTCGCATGAAGCCGCGCGACCGCGGCGTCATCGTGCAAGTCGGCTCCGCGCTCGCGTATCGCGGCATTCCGCTGCAGTCGGCGTACTGCGCAGCGAAGCATGCCGTGCAGGGATTTCACGACTCGCTGCGCAGCGAGTTGATTCACGACAACAGCAACGTTCGCGTCGTGATGGTGCAGATGCCGGCGTTGAACACGCCGCAGTTCCGATGGGTGAAGAGCAGACTGCCGCGAAAAGCGCAGCCGGTGCCTCCGATTTTTCAACCGGAAGTTGCAGCAGACGCAATTGTCTGGGCCGCTTACAGCGACCGGCGCGAGATCAATGTGGGCTGGCCGACGTCGAAAGCGGTCATCGGCAACAACTTCGCGCCCGGCTACGCCGATCACTATCTCGCGCGCAACGGATACGAAGCGCAGATGATCGATGAGCCTGAGGATCCGGCGCGCGGAGACAATTTGTGGGGCCCGCTTGCCGGCGATCGCGGTGCACATGGCGTGTTCGACGATCGCGCGATTTCGCACAGCCTGCAGTTCGTCGTGAACAAAAACCGCACTTGGTTCTTAGCAGCCGCAGCCCTACTCGGCGGTGCGCTCGCGCTCGGCAAATTTTTCGCTGGGCGAAACGAACTCGGCAAAATTTAGCCACCAGTCTGGAACGCGATTCGCTCCTTTTTGTAGTCCAGTGGAGGATAGGCGCCCCGCCTGTCCGGCGCCTATCCTCCACTGGAACACGAGAAGGAGGTCTTTATGGACGCGAGAGCAAAGCTCTTCGGGCATCCGGTCCATCAGATGCTCATCGTCTTTCCCCTCGGGCTGCTCGCGACGTCGTTTTTCTTCGACATCGCTTTTCTCATTACGCGCCGCACCGATCTCGAGATCGTCGCGTACTGGATGATCTTCACCGGCGTGATCACGGGACTGCTCGCCGCGGTCTTCGGTTTGATCGACTGGCTGGCGATTCCGCGGAACACGCGCGCCAAGGCAATCGGCGTGTGGCACGGACTCGGGAACGTCGTAGTCACGCTCTTGTTCGCGGTGAGCTGGTTCACGCGCTACGGAAGTCCGGCCGCGCCGATTCCGACGGCGTATTACCTGTCGGGCGTTGCGTTCGTGATCGCGCTGCTCACCGGATGGCTCGGCGGTGAGCTCGTCGATCGTCTATCTGTCGGCGTCGATGAAGGCGCGCATCTCGATGCGCCCAACTCATTGAGTGGCCGGCCCGCCAGCGAGACGAGTCGAACGCACAGTATCGGTACGTAAAGATAAAGGGCGGGCCTACGCCCGCCCTTCACTTCACCATTGCGTCTGCGTCAGATGCGGTCGCGCTGCTCGTTGTTGTTCTCGCGCCGTTCGTTGTTGCGCGATTCGAATCCGCTTCTCTCGGAATTCACTTGCCGCTCGAACACCTGTTCGCCGCGCGCGACATCGGAACCGCTGCTGATCGAAGAAGTGGCGGCAGCAGCGCGCGCGCGAGCGCCGCGGCTGTGACCTCCTTCGCGTCCGATCGCGGACATGTGTGCGCGATCGCGACTGACAGCCTCGCCTCCTTTGCGCCCTGCGACTCGCGCCTCGTCAGACGTGAATTCGTGAGCCGTTCCTTTCGCGTGAGCCGCGCGTCCGCCTTTGCTCGCAATTTCACGCTGCTTCGTGGGATCCATCGAAGCAAAACCGCGTTTGCTGGTCGCCATGAGGTTCTCCTTGGAACACAAAAAATTGGATACTGCGTGAACTGCGCACCTACTAATGAGGCGACCACAGGTTCGAGCACGAAATGTGCCTGAAGAGGCGGGTTGGATGTGAAGTTTGCGCTTCGGGGGTCTGGCGGAGAGAGAGGGATTCGAACCCTCGGTAGAGCTTTAAGGCCCTACGGCGGTTTAGCAAACCGCTGGTTTCAGCCACTCACCCATCTCTCCGGCTGAAGCGCGAGGACGATTCTAACGGAAAGTGGTGATAGGTCATTCCGCGCGACGCTAGTCCCCTCGCCCCGCTTGCGGGGAGAGGGTGGCGCGAAGCGCCGGGTGAGGGGGGAGTGCGAGGAGATTGAATTTCGAATTTCGAAGTTCGAATGAAGAAAGAAGAATTGGAAGATCAGCCCATTCTTAATTCTTAATTCTTCATTCGAACTTCGACATTCAATCTCCGGTGTCTCACGGAATCAACAGCACCTTCCCCGCCGTCTTTCTTCCTTCGAGCAGCCGATGCGCTTCCGCCGCATCGCGCAGCGCCAGCTCGCGATCGATGCGCAACTTCACGGCGCCGGACTGCATCGCATCGAACAGATCGCGCGCGCGCCACAGCAACTCCTCGCGCGTCGTCGTGTAGTGCGCGAGGCTCGGACGCGTGAGGAACGTCCCTTTCTTGGCCAGACGCGAAGGCTCGAACGAAGTCACCGGTCCGCTCGATTGTCCGAAGAGGACGAGCATTCCGCGCAACGCCAGCGACTCGAGACTCTTGTCGAACGTCGTCTTGCCGACCGAGTCGTAGACGACGTCGACCCCGCGATTGTTCGTCAGCCGCATCACTTCCGACTCGAAGTCGCTCGTCGTGTAGTCGATCACTGCATCGGCGCCGTCTTCGCGGACGATGTCGAGCTTCGACGTCGACGCGGTGCCGAACACGCGCGCGCCGCGCTGCTTCGCCATCTGCACAAGGATTCCGCCGACGCCGCCCGCGGCCGCATGAACGAGCGCAGCGTGTCCTTCGTTCAACGGGAACGTGCTCGCGGCGAGATAATGCGCGGTCATTCCCTGCAGCATCGCCGCCGCGGCGGTGCGCGAATCGATTCCTTCGGGCAGCGTCACGAGCTTCCACGCCGGCGCGATCGCGTATTCCGAATACGCCCCCGGCACCATCGCATAGGCGACGCGATCGCCCGGCTTCACGTCGCGAACATTCGCACCGACTTCCTCGACCACTCCGGCCGCCTCCGATCCCGGCGTGAACGGCAGCTCGAGCTTGTACAAGCCGGTGCGGTGATAGACGTCGATGAAGTTGACGCCGATGGCCTCGATGCGAACGAGGGCCTCCCCTTCGCGCGGCGAGGGCCGATCGACTTCGACGTACTCCAACTGCTCGGGGCCGCCTGTTTTCGTGACACGAATGGCATGCATCTTCATAGCGCCGACCGAAAGTCCTTCTTCACTTCCGCGATCTTCTTCTCATCGCGTTTGTAGAACGTCCACCCCTTGAGGCGCTTTGCGCGAATGAGGCCTGCGTGCGTGAGAACGCGCAGGTGCTCGCTCGCGGTCGGCGCGCTCACGCCGAGCTTGTTGGCGATGAAGACGCCGCAGACGCCGTCGCGCACGAGATCGCCGTCGACCTGCGGCGGGAAGTGCGCCCTCGGGTCTTTCAGCCAGTACAGAATCAGTAACCGTTTGTCATTGGCGATGGCCTTGACGACCGTCATCGTTAGCATATAAGGTAATTTGCCAATTAGCTAAGAGGCTGTCAAGGATGACGATCACACGCAAAGACATCGCCAACGCCTACGACAAGATCGCGCCACACCTCCGCACCACCCCGGTCGTCGAGTACGACGGCGTCACGTTCAAGCTGGAGTTCCTCCAGCACACCGGCTCGTTCAAAGCCCGCGGCGCGCTCGCCAACGTCTTCCTGCGCGACGTGCCGAAGGCCGGCGTGGCCGCAGCATCCGGTGGCAATCACGGCATCGCCGTCGCGTTCGCGGCGCAGAAAAGCGGCATTCCCGCATCGATCTTCGTCCCGAAAGACGCACCCGCCGCGAAGAAGGCGCGCATCAGAGAGTACGGCGCGAAGCTGAACGACCGTTGGACGCACTACGACGACGCCTACAAGGCCTGCGACAAGTTCATCGCCGATTCGGGAGCGATGGGCATCCACGCGTACGACCAGCGCGAGACGATGATGGGCGCCGGCACGCTCGGCCTGGAGCTGTCGCGGCAGGCCAAGGACATCGACACGATCATCGTCTCCGTCGGCGGCGGCGGATTGGCTGCAGGCATTGCGGCGTGGTACGGAGGGAAGATCAAAGTCATCGGCGTCGAGCCGCGGCTCGCGCCGACGCTCAACGCCGCGCTGAAAGCGGGCGTGCCCGTCGAGGTCAATCCGCGCAGCATCGCCAACGACTCCCTCGGCGCGAGCTGGGTCGGCGACGAGCCGTTCCCCGTCGCCAAGAAATACGTCGAGAGCGTGCTCGTGAACGACTCGGACATTCGCAACGCGCAGCGCGAGCTCTGGAAGCGTTATCGCATCGCCGCCGAAGCCGGCGGCGCCACGGCATACGCGGCGTTGCTGTCGCAACGTTACGTTCCGAGCAAGGGCGAGCGCGTCGCAGTACTGGTCTGCGGCGCGAATACCGACGCAGTGGCATTTCCGAGGAAATGATGATCGAGGAAAAACTGAGGTTGCTTGGAATCACTCTTCCGCCGCCGACGCGCGCCGTCGGCGCCTACGTGCCGGTCGCGCGCATCGGCAACACCGCGTTCGTCGCCGGTCACATCGCGAAACGCGACGGCAAACCGTGGGTCGGAAAGCTTGGCGCAAACGTGAGCCTCGAGGAAGGCAAAGCGGCGGCGCGCGGCGTAGCGCTCGATCTGATCGCCACGCTCGCCGACGCCATCGGCGGCATCGACAACGTGAAGCGCATCGCCAAGATCATGGTGCTCGTCAACAGCGCCGACACCTTCACCGAACAGCATCTCGTCGCCAACGGCGCGTCGGAGCTGATCGGCGACATCTTCGGCGAGATCGGCGCGCACGCACGCAGCGCGTTCGGCGTCGCGCAGATTCCGTTCGGCGCGTGCGTGGAGATCGAGCTGATCGCAGAAGTCACATCGTGACGCTGAACGACGACTTCAACTTCAGCTCGAAGCGCGACCCCGCCGCTTCCTGAAAGTCGAACTTGCCCGTCGCCGCCGCGGCGCCGATGCCGACGCCCGCGCCGATCGCGGCGCCTTTCGCCGTCGAGTTGCGGTTGCCGCCGGCCGCCTGCCCCGCGAGTGCGCCGAGGGCCGCTGCGCCCGTGATGTAAGCGGCGTTGTGCTTCGCGTGCGCTTTCCCTTCGCGGTAGTAGCTCGATGAGCTGACGTCGGCGCGCGTGCCGTTCGCCAGCGTGATCGACGATAGCCGGAACGCGAGCTTCGCCGATCCGCCGATGCGGCCCGACGCTTCGGCGCTCGTGATCTTCACGTGGCCCGGCGCGCCCGCATTCGCGACGGTGCGTCCGTTCACGACGATCGGCTGCGTCAGCTCGATCGGGACGCGCTGGCCCGCCTTTGCATTCGCGGTGTTGATCGTCTGCTTCAGCTTGAAGTGCACCGCGGTGCCCGCCGGCACGACGATCGTTTGAGGTGCTGCGGCAATCGAAAACGCGGCGAGGAGAGACAGAAGGACAGCAGTGCTTCGCATGCGCTTATCATAAGCGCGGTCCTGCATGCACAACGCTGCGCCGTCGCCGGTTCCGGTGGAAGTTCCTCGCCGCGCCGAGTGTCCGCCCGCTCTCGTCGCGTGGTGGACGATGGTCGCGCCGTCGCAGGCGCTGCGCGCGGGACGAATCCTCCGCTTCGACTTCGGCGATCGTCCTGTCGTTCTCTTTCGCGGGCGGCATGATCGCGTCGTGCACGCGCTTCCCGCCCATTGTCAGCATCAAGGCGTCGATCTCGCGCGCGGCAGCGTCGTGGGCGATTGTCTTCGCTGTCCGCTGCATCACTGGGAGTACAGCGATCGCTGCGTGCGCATCCCCGGCCGCGATGAAGTACCGGCGCGCGAACAGATCGTGAGCTACATCGCGACGGAGCATCGCGGGATGATCTTCATCCATCCCGGCGACAGCGCCTCGATGCCGATTCCCGACTTCGTCTCGATCGACAATGACTCGCTCCACTTCCGCGCGGGCAAGGAGCTCGTGCTCGATTGTCCGTGGTATGTGCCAGTGGCGAACGCGTTCGACATGACGCATCTGCGCACCGTGCATCATCGCGAGCTCCTCGGCGGCCCGGAGATCTCGCAGCCGAATCGCATGCTCTTCGTCGTTCGTTACTCGACCGCGGTCACCGGCACGAGCTGGAGCGATCGCGTAATGCGCGCGCTGTCCGGCAATCGCATCGACGTGATCGTCACGTGCGCCGGCGGAACGATGGTCATCATCGAAGCGACCGTCGGCTCCATTCGCAGCTTCATGATGATCAGCCTGCGCCCGACGGCGAGCGGCGGCGTCTCGATCCTGCCGCTTTACGCCGTACCGCGGCAACCGGCCGGGCTGCATCATCTGCACGCGCAGCTCGCGCGCGCACTCTTCACTGCGTTTCTGCAGCGCGACTTCAGCGCATTGAGCGGAATCCGATTCCCCGAAAACTACGTCGACCAACAGGACGCAACGATCAACGCCTGCTACCGATATTTGTGTCAACTGCCGAGGTGAAATTTGATGAGACGAATGGGACTGAGTTTCTTGATGATGATCGTTTGCGCGCCGGGATTCGCGCAGACGCCGAATTCCGACGTGCACAACGCGCTGCGACAGCTCAGGGCGACGATGGAGAAAGCGCTCAACGAGCGCGACATGAACACGATCCTCGCCAACGTCACGCCGAGCGTCATCTTCACGACCATGAACGGCGACGTCTGCTACGGCCGCGACGCCGTGAAGACGTACTTCAACAAGATGATGACCGATCCCGGGCACATCGTGCAGAGCATCACCACGCACTTCGAAGCCGATGCGCTCACGACGCTGTACGGCGACGACACCGGCATCGCGTTCGGCAGCTCGAACGATCACTACGTGCTGACGAACGGCCAGAAGTTCGACATCCGCGGACGCTGGACATGCACGCTGGTGAAGATGGATGGACGGTGGCTGATCGGAAGCTTTCACTACTCCGCGAGCATCTTCGACAATCCGATTCTGACGAAGGTGCGCGCCATGCTCCTCGGCGGCGGCGCAATCGCGGTGGTGATCGCGCTGCTCATCGGCATCGTCGTCGGCCGCGCGACGACGGCGAAGAAGGCGAGCGCCTGAAGATTCCGGGAACACTCAACGTCGCGTTGACCATCTTTGCGGCCGCGACGTGCTGCGCGCTGCTGTGGCTCGCGTCGCACGGCTGGCTGCTGCTCGCCGCGATTGCATTTTCCTTCGTGAACAACACGGTGTTCTCGCTGCTGCACGAGTCGGTTCACGGCATCGCACACGAGAATCGCGCGGTGAACGAATGGCTCGGGCGCTTCGCCGCCGCCTTCTTCCCCACCAGCCTCACCTTGCAGCGCGTCTTTCACCTCGGGCATCACGCGCACAACCGAACGGTCGACGAGCAGTTCGACTACATCCGCCCGTTCGATCGCCCGTTTCTGAAATACGCGCAGTGGTACTCGATCCTCACCGGCCTCTATTGGGTTTTCGTTCCGCTCGGCGCGCTGCTCTACGCGATCTCGCCGCGACTGCTGGAGATGAACGAAGGTCTGGCGCGACAGACTGGAGCAGCGTCGATGTTCGCCGGATTGCCGCGCGCCGATCGCACGCGCATTCGACTCGAAGTGCTGCTGACGCTTGCGATGCAGACCGCGATGTTCGTCGCACTCGATCTTCGCTGGACCGCCTGGCTCGCCTGCTACGCGGCGTTCGCGATCCATTGGAGCTCGCTGCAGTACGCCGATCACGCATTCTCCGCGCTCGACGTTCGCGACGGCGCGTGGAACCTGCGCGTGACGCCGGTCAGCCGTCTCTTCTTCCTCAACTATCACCACCACCTCGCGCATCACCAAAACCCGCAGATCCCGTGGCTCTACCTCGGCCGCTTCGTCGACCGCCGCGCGGCCCGCCCGCTGTTCTGGCAGATCTACTTCGCCATGTGGCGTGGACCCCGACCGCTTCCATGAACGCGCTCTGGGTGGAAGCGTGCTGCCTCTGGCAATGCGCGCGCTTCTCGCTGCGGCATCCGCGCTACTTCGTGATCTTCGTGTCGATCTGGGGACCATCGCTCTTCGCATGGCGCAAGCGTCGCGCCGTGCGCATCGCATTCGTGACGCTGCAGTGGATCGACGATCTGCTCGACGGCGATCGCAAGTCGAAGCGCGAGCCGCTGGAGATCGTCGATGAGCTGCTCGACGGCACTTCCCGTCATTCACTCGCGCGTCTGATGGCGGCGCTCTTCGCCGATGTCGATGCGGAAACTCGAGGCGAATTCCTCACCCTCATTCGCGAGATGCGCCGCGACCGCGTCCGCATGCTGGCGCGCGAAACGTGGAGCGAGAGCCAGCTCGACGAACATCATCGGAAAACATTCAACCTGTCGGTTGACCTTCTTCTGCGCGTGACGGGATGCCGCACGCATGCGGACAACGTGGCGCCGCTCGTCGACGCTCTCGCCTGGTGCTCCGTTTTTCGCGATCTCGAAGAAGACCAGCGCAAAGGCCTGAACAACGTCCCGCGCGACGTCGACTTCGACTCGTGGTCGCGCGCGCGGCACGCCCAAGCGAAGATCACGCTGCGCGAATCCGCGCAGGCAATCGCCAACCTCGGCGATCCGCAAGCGCGCAAGATCCTCGGCATCTTCCAGCGATCGATCGAGCGCTTCGAGCGCCGGATGAAGTAGCGCGTCCGAATTCAGTTCGTCGCGTGATCCCTCACCATTCGCAACTGGTAATACCCGGTCTGATCTTTCGATCCAATGTGTCCATACGGCACGGTCGAGAATGTTTTCTCGCCGTTCTGTCCAGGGATACGGCACGTCGATGTTCCGTACACGATCGTGCCGTATCCGATCACTTCGTCGACGCTCGACCAGATCGTGTAGACGAACGACCCTTCGCGATGCGAGACCGAGTTCATGTCGACGAGGATCGACGATACGTCGTACGGTCCGGTGAAGCCGATCAGGTATCCGGGATAGAGGCCGTTGATGTCGCTGCAGGTCGGCGTCGTCGGACCGCTGTTGTAGCAGGCGACGAGTCCGCGATTTGCGCCGGCGATGCCGACGAACGTGTCCACCGATGACGTGAGCGCGCTGCCGAGGTTGTAGTTGCCGCCGGCGGCGGAGTCGTAGGCGGTGCCGCCGATGATCGCTTTACGCGCGAGCGTGACGCCCATCGAGTGCGTGACGACGTCGACTTTCGCCGCGCCGGTGTAGGCCTTCACCGCTTGGATGAATGCGCGGATCTGCGTCATGTAGGCCTTCGAGTGGTACTGATTCGACGCGAGCAGCGAGTTCGCGGGACCCCACGTCGTCGCGTACAGCTCGGCGGAGGTGTAGCCCTGCGACTTGAAGTAGGCGATCGACGACGTCCAGCCGGTGAAGCTCGAGCTGTAGCCGAGGGCGGAGTCGGAGTTGCCGTGGATGAAGATGACGGGATCGTGCGCGAGGGTTTGTCCGGCGACGGTACGGCCGCCGTAGCTGCCGCCGGCGATCTCGCCGTGCGGAAAGTTGTAGCTGCCGTAGCCGTTCGCGGTGAGCCAGTTGCGGAAGTCGGTGGTGAGTCCGACGGCGGGATCGCCGCTCAGTTGGGCGAATGCAGAGGACGCCGAGAGCACGAGGACGAGGGCAACGAAGAGTCTGCGCTGCATGCCATCTCCTTACCGGACGGTCGGTTTGTAATTTGAGGAAGTGTAGCACTTGACGCGAGCTACGTATGTTGTAGTAGCATCACCGCGCTTTGTAGGACTCTTCATGAAGAAGCCACGTCTATCGAAAACGGAAACGCGCATCCTGGAACAGTGCTGGAAGCTCGGAGTCTGCTCCGTGCGCGAGATGCTGGAGAGCCTCCCTGCCGATGAGCAGGTCGCGTACACGACGGTGCAGACGCTCGTCTATCGGCTCGAAGAAAAAGGGGCGCTGCGCAAGGTCAAGAAGATCGGCAACGCCCAGCTCTTCGAGCCGGCCATCGATCAGAACGAGCATCGCAGCGGTCTGATGCACGATCTCCTCGATCTCTTCGGCGGCTCCCCGAAGCAACTCGTGTCGAATCTCCTCGAGACCGGCGCGATCTCGCTGAAGGACCTCAAGGCGCTTCAGGACGCTGCGGCGAAAAGGAAGAAGCGCCGTGATTGAAGCGCACCTCTTCTACGCGTCGGTCGTTTGGATCACGGCCTGGCTGCTGACGTCATGGCCGCGCGGCAGCGCCACGGTGAAGTATTGGATCTGGGTGGCGACGTCGATCAACTTTCTCCTGCCGCTTGCCGCGATTCCCGCGCGCTATGTTCCGTTGCGCTTGTCGTGGATCACGCCGCGCGTGCGGATTCTGAGCGCCGCCCTCGATCATCCGCTGGCGACGCCGTTGCTCGCATTGTGGGCGATCGGAAGCGTGGCCATGTTCGTGCGCCTCTGCTTCCGCGTGCGCGATCGCCGAATCGCCGCGACGCCGATGGTCGTCGGCCTGTGGCGCACGCGCGTGTCGTTGCCCGACGGCATCGAGCGTCTCCTGACGCGCGAAGAGATCGACGCGGTCCTGCAGCACGAGTCGGCGCATGCGCGCCGCCGCGACAATCTCATTCGCCTCCTCCACGAAGTGAGCCTCTGTCTCTTCTGGTTTCATCCGCTCGTCTGGATGACGCGCTCGCACCTGGCCCTCTATCGCGAGTTGTCGTGTGACGAGTCGGTCGTGCAGCGCGACGATCTCGTCACCGCGCTCGCGAAGCTCGCCGAACCGGCGGCGCCGGCGCTCTTGCACGCGACGGCGGCGTCGTTCATCGGCGCACGGCTCGCGCAGCTCGATGCCGGCGAGCGCCGCAGCGCTGCGGCCAACGCGATGCTCGTCGCCCTCTTCGCCGCGATTCTCATCGCCAGCGCCATTACGCCTGTCGCGCAGTCCGCGGAGCGTGCTCTATGTATTGCAGAACACTCCTTGCCGCATTAACGCTGCTGCTCAATACGCGCATCGTTCTCCAGCACGTCGAGATCATCGACGGCACGGGCGCCGCGCCGCTCGTCGATCGCAATCTGACCATTGAAGACGGGAAGATCACCGCCATTACAGCAGGTGCCGATCAGCCGGCACCTGACGGTATGAACGTCCTCGATCTGCGCGGCTACACCGTAATGCCCGGCATTGTGGGCATGCACGACCATCTGTTCGCGCTGTCGCAGTCGACGCGCCCGTCGTTTTTTCTCGAGATGCCGTACTCCGCGCCGCGCCTTTATCTCGCAAACGGCGTGACGACCATCCGCACGGCCGGCAGCATCGAGCCATATACGGACGTCCGCCTCAAACAGGCGATCGACAGCGGCGCAATGCCCGGTCCGCACATCAACGTCACCGGCCCCTACCTCGAAGGAGTGACGAACGGCGGGAGCCTGGCGATGCACCAGCTCACCGGTGCCGAGGATGCGCGGCAGACGGTCGCGTATTGGGCGGATCGCGGCGTGACGTCGTTCAAAGCCTATAAGGACATCACGCGCGACGAGCTCGGCGCTGCCATTGCCGAAGCGCACAAGCACGGACTGAGAGTCACCGGCCACCTCTGCTCCGTGACCTACCCCGAAGCGATCGCACTCGGCATCGACAATTTCGAGCACGGATTCGCCGTCAATACCGCGCTCGATCCCGATAAGAAGCCCGACGTTTGCAGCGCCAGCAGTGGCGATTACACTCTGGAGCACACCGTCGCAGGCACGCCTGAAGCAGACCGCTTGATCCAGCTTCTCGTCAGCCATCACGTCACAATGACGTCGACGCTCGTAAGCGCCGCCTCTTATCAGCGTCCGTTGATTCCCGCCGCGGCATTGGACGCAATGTCCCCCTCCTTGCGCGACGCGTACGTCTACTGGCGCAATCGCGCCGTCGCCTCGCCGGAGAAATCGGCCCTGCTCCTGAAACACGAAATGGATCTCGAGCGCGCATTCGTAGCTGCAGGCGGACTGCTGATGGCCGGTCCCGATCCGGTCGGCATCGGCGGCAATCTCCCCGGCTTCGGCGATCACCGCGAGATCGAACTGCTCGTCGCCGCAGGATTTTCACCTCTTGAAGCGATTCGCATCGCCACACTGAACGGCGCCATCTTCCTCGGCCAACAAGATCACATCGGCTCCATTGCGATCGGTAAGAACGCCGACCTTCTCATCACCAAAGGCGATCCCGCTGTACAGATCAACGACATCGAGAACGTCGAGATCGTCTTCAAGGACGGCTTGCGCTACGACACCAAGAAACTGCTCGAATCCGTGAAAGGCCATTACGGAGAGAACTGATTCATGTTCGCTGCTCTCGCCGTCGTCACGCTGATCAAAGCCGGTCATCTCCTCGATCCCCGTACCGGCCAGATCACATCTCCGGCAACTGTGCTCATCGAAGGCAACAAGATCAAGGAAGTCGGCTCGACGCTCACCGCTCCAGCCGGCGCGAAGACCATCGACCTCGGCGACGCCACCCTTCTGCCGGGCCTGATCGACAGTCACACACACCTGTTGCTGGACGTCATTCTGCCGCAGTCGGAAGAGTCGCAGCGCCGTTACAACGGCGACTTTGCGTCCGGCTTATTGCTGGCCATTGTGGAGTCGCCAAGCAAACGCGTGCTCATGGGCGCACAATGGGCGCGCGAAGACCTCGAGAGCGGTTTCACCACGGTTCGCAACCTCGGACACTCCGGCATTGACGGCGACATTTCATTGCGCGACGCCATCAATGCCGGCCGCATTCCCGGGCCGCGTATGCTCGCTTCCGGACGCAAAATCGCCTTGGACTACATACAAGGCCTCAATCCGGCGCTCGCCGACGCCATTCGAGCGCAGGAGTTCCTCCCATTCGACCTCGACTCGATCGATAAGAATCTCTTCTATGGCGCCGACGTCATCAAAGTGGCCATTGAGGACGACGTTCCGACCGCCACATTGACCGCAATGGTCGATCAAGCACATCGCCAGAACATCAAAGTGGCCGCGCACGCGGTGACGACCGGCAGCATCCAGATCGCCATCGACGCCGGCGTCGACTCGATCGAGCACGGCAACAATGTCACCGACACACAATTGCGCACAATGCGCAACAAAGGCATCTTCTTCGACATCACACCGACGTTTGCCGCCGGCATCTCGACGCTGATTCACGAACCGCTGAACATCTCCGCCGAAGCGCGAGCCGAGCGCCAACGCCGCGAGGAGCGAACGCTGCAGAACGTCACCGCTCTCGTGCAACGCGTCTTGAAGTCCGGCGTGAAATTCGCCGCCGGCTCCGACATGTGCTGGCATATTCCGAGGAAGACGCGCGGCGAAGCGACGGCTCTCATGTTCACGGCATTGCAGCGCGCCGCCATGCCGCCGCTCGACGTGATTCGCGCAGTGACGACGAACGGCGCGGAGATGCTCGGATGGAGCGATCGCATCGGCACGATCGAGGCGGGAAAATTCGCCGACATCGTCGCAATGAGCGGCAACCCGCTGAACGACGTCACGGAATTGCAGCGCGTGAGGTTCGTGATGAAGGACGGTGTCGTGATTCGCAACGAGATCTCGCGCTGAATCGCGGTCGAATATGCGACGCAGCAGGCGCGTTTGTCCGACGTGAACCCTTTCACGGAGGCGAAGGCATGCTGAAAGCCGGACAATATGCGTGCGTGCGAAGCACGTCGGGAACGTGGTACGGACAAGTTCATGCCGCGCCGAAGATTTGGGGAGGCGATTACCGCATCCGGGTCGGTGGAACCGACGAGATTGTGGCGGTGCCTTGGGCGCAGGTCGGGCTGCATTCCGCTTTTGCCATGCGCTCGCCGTTGCTCAGCAAGGAATCCAACAAGAAGATCGACATCCTTCTGGGCGAGCCCGACCTACTGCGCGCCGACGCTTGTACCGGAGTCATGAACGAGATCATGACGCTTCTCGGCATGGGCGAGGGCACGAAGATCAAGAGCTTTGATCATAAGAAAGATCCCGACGGTTTATATCGGCTGGTCGTCAACTTCGGCAGCGATATCAGCGACAAAGCGAACTGGACGTTCGGTTGGGAACACGGCATGGTTTTCCAAAAGATCGGCAATGAAGTCGTGTTCTACCAGGCTTGGGTCGGCAACTTCTCGCTGGAAGATTGGCTGATGCTCACGCCCCGAGCATTGTGTCTGGCGTCAGCGAAGTACGCGCCCCGTCACCCTTCGTTCCGTCCGTCCCTAATGGATGAGTTCTTCATCTATCTCTTCGAATTGTCGAAGTTCTGGAAACTAGTGCTGTCAGGGAAGCCCCTGGAAATCTTTACCGCGCCCGTTGAAATGGTATTCGGACCCGATTGCTCGAAACGCGTCGATGCGATGACCTTGAATCAAGCGATCAAGATGGGGAAAGAACTGCAGTACCACTGGCGCTATACGCCCTTCAAGAAATGACCGATTCGGCGATGCTGCGCCTTTGACACCGAAGCGGCGTTGCCTCGATACTGTCCGGAGCGCGTTGACAGGGCGCCCCCAACCCGCGGCAAGGGAACACTCCCACCTGTTTGGTTCGAGTCGTGTGCGTTTGCACCTTCTTTCAGCCTGGTTTCAGCGGGGTACAGGCGATTCGTGAAAGGAGGTCGCAATGATCACTTCGAAGTCTCTCCCGGCTCGCCCATCTCTCGAATCCCTCCGTAAACAGGCAAAGAAGCTGGCGCGCGACATCGCCGCCGGTGACGCCGATGCCATTGCGCGCGCACGCGTGCAACTGCCAAACGTCGACCCGCCGTTGTCGCAGCGTAATGCGCAACTCGTGCTCGCGCGTGAATACGGCTTCGCCGGCTGGCAGGATCTCATCGCCGAAGTGAGCCAACGCCTCGGCGGCGGTTTGGAGTGGGCAGCGGCGCAGGCTCGACGCGTCATTCATGACAACGACGTCGAGCGTCTGAAGCAACTGCTGGTCGAATACCCGGCTTTGCTCTCCTGGCGCGGCGACGACGACAGCGGCCTGCTCGGAATGGCCACCGACTCTTATGGCGACAGTTTCGATCCGAACCGGGAACGAATCTTCACCCGCGCGTCGTGCGCAGAGCTGCTGATCGACGCCGGCGCCGTCGTGACGCCATCGGTGTGCGAAGGCCTCATCGAATCTCGCGCTCGCGGATTGCTGCAACTGTTCGAGCGTAAGGGCGTGCTTCCGCGCACGCTCGAATTCCGCGCGGCGCTCGGCGATCGCGACGCCGTTCGTGCCTCTCTGGATGAGAACGAGAACGATCTCGAGCGCATCAACGCAGCGTTCATGATCGCCTGCCGTTTCGAGCACGAGTCCATTGCGTCACTCCTGCTGGAGCGATCCGTCGAGATCGATGCCGGTCTCGGCAAACGCGTTGATGGAAGTGTCGGCCGCGTTGCCTTCATTCAGTACCTCATCGCAGAGCGATCGCTGACTTTCGTCCGCGCCAAGCCCGCCGGACCGTGGCAGGCGTTCGTCATGGAGCAGGTCATGCGCGCAGTCCATGATGGCAACCTGACGGCGTTCTTCCGCGCGTTGCAGCGTGAGACGTGGCTGCTCGGTGAAGCCGGCGTCGGATTTCAGATCGGCATCATCGAGCGCGCCACGCTGCGTGATCGCGAAGATTTCATCGTCGCTCTTCTCGATCTCCATCCCGCACTCCTGCGGCACGAGCCGCCGCCGTCGAAAGCCATCGAGTTCGCGTTCACGTACGCGAAGCCGCACCTCATTCCCATACTCACCCGCATCTGGCCGGTGCCGGACGACCTGCCGCACGCGGCGGGTATGGGAAATCTCTCGCGGGTGAAGCAATGGCTTAACGAATCCGCCGCGCCGATTTCGCAGCAAGTTCTCGACACGGCGCTGGCATGGTCCGTCCTCAACAATCATTTCGACGTCGCCGACTTCCTCCTCGCACGCGGCGCCGACATCAACACCGCGTGGAGCTCTCATGAACCGGCGAGCATCCTGCACGAGCTGGCTGGTCTTCACGAGAATTACGAGGCGATGCGATTCCTCATCGATCGCGGCATCGACATGACCATCCGGGACTACCGTTGGAACGCTACCGCAGAGGGTTGGGCGCGCTACGCCGCGAATAACGAGAAGATGGCCCAATGGCTCGCGGATGCGCAACGACAGCGGGAAGCAGGCTAGAGAGAATTGGCGGGGCATTGTGGACGATTTTCGAACCGCTCTGCTCGCTGCGGCGTAGACTCCTAAAGCGCATCTTCGGCGCCGAAAACTCGATCTCGATGTTCAATGGCTTGACCCTAGTATCTCGATCTCGACCAACTGATCTGACGTTCTGAGAAGGACTGTCATGGACAAGGACACTTCTGACAACGGGCCTTGCGTGCCTGATCGAAGAGATTGTCAGCGTGGGATCGGCAAGGCAAGGTTTTGCGCCCGCTAGCTTTGCAATGTTTGTCGGCTGGTAGTGCGTCTGGAACTAAGAATGGCCGATATCTTTATCAGCTATGCAAGTGTAGACCGTGACCTTGCTTTGGCACTATCTCGCACCCTCGAAGCCGAAGCCTACACGGTATGGTGGGATTCCAGCCTTATCCCCGGTGATGATTTTCGCGACGTCATCACCGCCGAACTAAACAAAGCCCGCGCCGTCATCGTCATCTGGACGGGAACCTCGGTGCAGTCCGATTGGGTTCGGTCCGAGTCGGGCCGAGCCCTCGCGGATCGCAAGCTTATTCCGGTCAAGAAGGCAGCCCTCACCTACAAGGACCTTCCCCCGCCCTTCGACGTCTTGCACACCGAGAACATCTTCGAGACCGCCAAGATCATAGCGGCGGTCAAAGGGCAGCTTGCCAAGCCCGCGGTTGCGCCAGACGCCATGTGGCTAGCCTGGAGGAAGGTGCGCAGGGAGTTGTTATCCTGGTTTGCGATTTGTGGCGGCGCGATCTCACTGGCAACGAACATTCAAGGCCTACTCAACCTGACCCGCTGGACCCGGTGGTTGTTCGCGAACTGGATCAATTTGGCCTTCATCTGCTGGCAAAAGGTGCTGTTCTTTTTTCCCAGGCTCGGCCTCTCTGATTCCGTGTTCTTGACCTTTGCATGTTTCTCACTGGCGGTGCTCATCTCCGCAACGAAGCAGGTCAAGGAGACCCATTGCTGGACCGACAACGCAATGATTGGCATGTTCTCTCTAGTTACGGTCGTCCTCTTTGCATTGCCGCTAGGGATTCGTGGCATGGAAGGCGGCGGCTACATGTATGAATGGCTCAGCTTGTCACCTTTTACCCAAGGGGTCGAACTCACCTTCTATGGCGGTTTCTTAGGGAACATACCTGGGCTCATATTGTTGTGGTGGTTTCTCTGGTATGTCTTATTGTTTGCGGCTCCATTTATCGTGGCGCTTCTCGTCTACGTCACGTGCACTTCGCGGCTCGGGCTACATGTGGACCGGCATGCGCTGGCTTCGCGTCTTGCGCGCGTTCTGGTGGGGGTCGTTCTCATTGCACTCATAGCGCTGATGGGCCAAGTGCTCGGGCACGCCGGGCACTGACGTCCATCCCCCTAGTGAGACTTCAGCCACATCAGTGAGTGATGCCGCGCGTGGCTGACCACGAGACTCTCATGTCATGGACCTAATCAGCCCACGATCTCTCATCAGCCCGCAAGACAGGAACAAAATTTCAGGAAGAAAGCGGAGGCGGCGGAGGCGCTCAGAACGAGGCGGCCGCAGAGCCGTCGGCGACGAGTTCATAGCGCACCGCCTCGACGAGGCCGGTCATCACTTGGTCGACGAGGTGATCTTCAATCGGGTCGCCCGGAGAGAGCCACTTGTGGAACACCGCTTCGATTCGTGACTGGGCTGGATTGTTTGAGATGGGCTCAAACGCCACGTTGGCGGAGGGGGTGGGATTCGAACCCACGGTGGAGTCACCCCCACGGCGGTTTTCAAGACCGCTGCTTTAAACCGCTCAGCCACCCCTCCGGTGGAACGACTCGAACAGCGCGCTACGGCAAAAGATTCACGTCGAGCGTGATCTTCAATCGCAGGCGCTTGTGTTGGCGGATCTCGTCGAGCGACAGATTGAGCGGGATGCTCACTTCCTTCACCAGACCGTCCGTTGCGCGGCGCTCGGCCGGAGCGGCGGAGAGCGTCGCGGTTTGCGTTTGCACTTGCGTTTCCAGCACCGGCAGCGAGTCGAGAATGCCGGGCGGCAGCGGAATCTCGATCGAGGTCATCGGCACTTCCATCGGCGGGAGCCCGGGCGTGCTGTAGAAATCCGTCACGTCTTCGAACGGACTGCCGTGCGACGAGTAAGGTTTGGCTGACGACTCTGGTTGAGGCGGCGGAATCAACTCCGTCGCCACGAGCGGAATGTTCTCGTCGTCGCTCGCATCGTCGACGACGAACGGAGCACGAGGGGGAGGCGGCGCCACAGCCGTAGCAGCCGGCGCTTCGTCGCCGTCTTCCCACAGAGAGTCTTTGGCCGGCGCATTCGACGACGGGACGTTGAGGATCTGAATCTCGCGATCGAGCGGCTCCGATCCTTCCAGGTTGTACTTCTTGATCAGATGCGCGAGCACGAGCTGCGTGATTCCTTTCAGCGTCTCCTCGACGCCGATGCCGGTCGTGGCCACCGACTCGAATCGCGCCACGCCCAGCTTATTGATCTCCGCGTCCATTTCCGCCGGTGGCAGTGCGTTCGGCAGATCGCGTTTGTTGTACTGCAGCACCAACGGGATCTCGCGGATGCGAACGCCCTGGCGCTTGAGGTTGTCCTCGAGGTTCTGCAGCGACTCGAGATTCGCGTCGAGCGCGAAGTCCTGACTGTCAACGACGAAGACGATTCCGTCGGCGCCCTTCAACACGAGCTGGCGCGTCGAGTTGTAGTAGACCTGTCCTGGCACGGTGTAGAGCTGCAGCTTCGTGCGCATGCCGCGGATCTTGCCGAGATCGAGGGGAAGGAAATCGAAGAAAAGGGTGCGGTCGGTCTTCGTCGAGAGCGACAGCATCTTGCTCTTGTTGTTCGAAGGCAGCGAGTCGTAGATGAACTGAAGGTTCGTCGTTTTCCCGCAGAGACCGGGACCGTAGTAGACGATCTTCGCGGTGATTTCCTTCGTGGCGTAGTTGAAGAGGACCATCGGGTTTTCCTGGAAGAGATGAGGGTAATGACGCCGTCGAAAGGTGTCAAACAATCCTGCAACGCTCCGCGCGCCGCCACGCCTCGCTGATAACCTACGCAGCCGATGACACGACGACGCTTGCTCCTCGTCTCACTCGTCCTTCTCGCATCCTCCGCACTCTTCGCCGACGCGCCGGGCGTCTACGCAATCACCGGCGGCACCGTTCACACCTCGAGCGGCGCCGACGTCGCCAACGGCACGGTGATCATTC